>ERZ837380.1943-NODE-1943-length-23861-cov-4.435604_pt1 | contig 23861 bp, 19 predicted proteins | sample MGYA00519685_ERZ837380 | MGnify/ENA primary metagenome ERZ837380 (study PRJEB31850, sample SAMEA3708817) | human gut metagenome | biome: human gut; feature: human-associated habitat; material: faeces | place: China | collected 2014 ...
CCGCGGGCAGCCGGTTTTGCATTAACCGAAGGCGATGTTCAGAAGCTTTTCCGTTTCCTCGTAATTTCCCCAGTAGTCTACTACGCTGTAGCTGTTGGGGTCGTCCCCATAGGGATGGGTAATACGAAGAGCTCCGGTGAGGATGCACAGTACGCGTTTGCCCTGATATTCGGCGGTAACGGCCATATCGGCATAATCGCCGGACACGGAAGTCAGGCCGCCGGTGACCCGGTCGTCCTGGGCAATTCCATGGTATCCTGTGGGATTGCCGACCAGAAGGGCATTGGTGGAATAGACAAGCTCCTGCGTGGCGGGAACCGTGTAAGAGGAGGCGCACCAGATCTTGTTCAGCAGCGGCTCTGCAAGCATGGCGTTGATCAACTTGGCAAGGTCCGTAACGGAAAGACTTCCAAAGTTCTGACCGGAGATATCGCGGAAATAGGGATCGTTTCCGCAAATGCTTTCTGCCGCCTCGTTCATTTTTTTCACAGCCGCAGTCGTGTTTCCGAAAATACCGCAGGCCAGCGCATAGGCGGAATCCTGCTGGTTGAACAGAAGCATTCGATACAGATGATCCTGCACGGTCAGTCCGTGCAAAACTTCATCCCGGAAGCCGGTATAACGCCCGGTGCGGGGGGCATGCACATCGATAACGGTATTTTCCGGGTCAGGAACCGCCTGTACTGCGGCAATGGCCAGCGCAAGTCGGCACCAGTCGCCTGCATTGTACGCAGAATCGTTTCTGCTCCAGGAATAGAGAATCTGGCTGCTGTCCATATCGAGGACAATGGCATTGGATGCGTTCAGAAATTCTTCATTGGAGCCATCCCAGTTCAGGGCCCATTCTTTGATACAGCCGAGTATTTCATCACCGGAGAAGCCGAGAATTCGCTCGTTCCAGGACCCGTCGGCATTGTACAGATCAATGCCCTCCTGCCCGCTGCGGATAACAAGAATTCTTCCGTCATAGCCGGTGATCCGGCAGCCTGTGTCGATTTCCTCCGGCCCGGGAATATCGCCGCTGTCTTTTGAGATGCGCCAGGCATCCGTGGAGTTCAAAAAGTTCTGAAAGCTGACCTGCATACCGCTGGCCTGGATGCGATCTAGCTGAAAGCACTCCACCTGTTTTGGAACGGCGAAGAAACGCAGATCGTACAGGCTTTGCAAAAATTCGGAGGATTCGTGCATAAAAGTGTCACTGTGAAAGTCTGTTTCCCGGAGATTCTCCCGCAGAGACTCCGGAATATCCTCCACGGCTTGGATCACCTTCATCGTACCATCCAATTCTCCAACGAAGAGATAATTGGGCTCTGCAATGCCGTCGTACAAGATGGCAAAGGCCCACAGTTTGTCGTTGATGCGCCGCCAGGAATCCATGGCTGCCGGGTCATGGACGGAAGGGTAATAGAGTTCCTGCTGCTGGACATAGACGGCGGTGTTTGGGAAGTAGACGAGTTTGGCATATTCCTCAAAGCTGCCGTGCTGACAGGTATCCAGATATTTCTGCATGAAATCGGCTGCCGCCTGGTCTTCCGGGGTCATGCTTACAGCCTCTGTTTCTGGAATGCTGCCATTGTCATCCGGGAGCGTGCGCTCGCTGCTTTTTGGATTCGTGGCGAAGCACAGAATGACAACCAGCGCCGCTATGAGTGCGAGAAGCCCTGCCCATAGTCTGGCATTTTTCTTTTGCAGAAGATTTCGAATTCGTGCCTTGATGCTGTTCTGGCTGAATGCTACCGGGCATACCGAAAAGCTGCCCTTCGGTGCGGCGCACAGAAGCAGGGTGCAGGCGTAGTCCTTTCGCTGCCGGTCATCCATTCCCTTGACGGCTCGCTCATCACAGGCCATTTCCAGGTCACGGCAGAAGAGAGCGTAGGCGGCCCAGACCAAAGGATGGAACCAATAAACACCGAGCAGCAGGAATCCCAATAGCTTCCACCAGGCGTCTCCATGGCGCAGGTGTGCCTGCTCATGGGCCAATACATAGGGTTTTGCCGCCTGACTTAGGCCCGAGGGCAGATAGATGCGCGGGCGGCACAGCCCAAGAACAAAGGGGGAAGAAATCTCATCGCAGATGTATATGCACCCATCCTGCCGCAGGCTGACGGAGAGCTTTTTCCGCAGACGCAAATAGCTGATCAGACCATAGGAAATCATAGCCGCCATGCCCAGAAGCCAGACAACGGTGCAGATACGGAAAAAGACATCCAGATCACCGAGGCCGGAGGCTGCGGGCGTTTCCAAAGCACCTGGGGAAGCGGAACTGCCCGTCTGCGGCTGGGTGGCTGTGGTAGGAGCCGCGCCGGTGACCACGTGGGGCGCTTCCGTGGCCGCTGGTACAGAAATTTCGTTTTCAGCCTGTAAAATCGAGGGATAGCCTTGCAGGGGTGTATTTATTGTGGCCTGAGACGAAAACGGTTCAGCGCTTGGAAGCAGGCTCCATGGACTTTCCGGAGAGAAGGGAACCGCAAGCCGCAGGGCAACCACCGCCCAGAGCAGCAGTTGAGGCCCTTTTGGCAGCTTTCGGAAAAGAAAACGAAGCCCAATGACCGCCAGAATGAGAAAACCGACGCGAATGCTGCGGTTGGCAAGATACAGAAATACCTTTGTCATGTCTGTCCCTCCTGTTCAAACCGGTCGATCAGGGCACGGATATCGGCAATATCTTTTTGCGACAGCGGTGCTCCCTGGGCAAAGGCTGCGAGGAAGGCGGGGAGAGAGCCGGAGAAGGTGTCTGCCACGAACTGCTTGCTTTGCCTTGCCTGGTAGTCCTGACGGGATACCAGTACGGTGACGGTGCCTCCCTGGTTCTGAAAAAGACCCTGCTCGCAGAGCTTTTTCAGCACCGTATAGGTGGTGGATTTTTTCCATTCCAGCTCCCGGGCACAGAGCTTTACCAGTTCCCCGGAAGAAATGGGGGCGTTCTCCCAGATGAGCTCTGCAAACCGAAGCTCTACGGGACCGAGCTTGCGTTCTTCCATAAGAAATCATCCTTTCTGCAAATGGTCTATCGCTCATCGACCTACTGCAAGTCTATCATGAATAGACCAATCCGTCAAGAGAAAATGCGGAAATTAAGGATATCTTAACGATTGTTCCCCATAAAAAGACAGGAGCAGCCTTTGACCGCTCCTGTAAAAATTAGTAAATATCGTCCATATATCCGGACAAAGCGTAGGGCTCCTTGGAGATCACTTCGCCGGTTTCCTTGTCGATCTTGCTCATATAGGTCCGCACATATCGACCGCCGACGGTATAGGACATTTCCACATCGTAGTCCCGGGTCTCCGTTCCAAGAATGGAGATGCGGACATAACCGTCGGATTCCTCTGCCTGGATTTTCACAGGCATGGGTGAGTCGTTGCGGATCTTCAGATCCGCGAAGCCCCAGCTGACAGTGGCATCCATGCCCAGGGGAATGTAGCTGACGGGATAGCCGTGGTTCCGCCGCTCTACGATGGTCAGCTCGGAATAGACGCTGGCCAGGTACAGGGTAGAAGACACCTGGCAGATGCCGCCGCCCGGAGAATCCACCAGCTTCGTGCCCGAGTAGGCAGGGGCAGGCAGCCAGCCCAGTTCCTTGGTTCTGGGGCCCAGAGCTTCGTTGTAGGAGAGCTCCTGCCCGGGCTGAAGCACCAGCCCGTCCAGCATCCCGCAGGCCTTGCGCAGATTGCCGTTGCGGTTTTCATTGTCCCCGTGGGGTGTCTCGCAGTGACCTAAGACATCCTGGAAATAGGCGTCCTCGTCGGCAATTTCGGGATCGGTGTAGTGCAGGGAAATAAGGGCGCTTTCACCATAAGCCAGATTCTGGAACTGCTGCCTGGCCTCTGCCAGATCAAATTCATAGCCATGTACGCCGGGGATGACCTGGTAGCTGGTCAGATCCACGCTGGGATTTTCGGGAGCCAGCCGGGTCTGTTCCCACAGGCCGTCCAGGTCCGGAGATACGGGCTTTTTGGCGGATACGGTACCCTGATAGCTGACTGCAAAGCTGCCGGTATTGTAGCCCTCCAGAATTTCGTTATACAGGGCATTCGCGTCAATTTCAATGCCGGGGTAGCCCCGGAAGAGCGTCACGGTTTGGCAGGGGGTGCTTTCGTTGTAGTTCGTTACGTCCGGGGCTGTGCCCTGAATGGTATAGCTGCTGTCCTGATAGAGCTGAGCGAGCTGCTGGGCGTAGCTGTCAGCGACGGATCGGATGGCGGCCTCGTCCAGGCCCAGGTAGGGCAGCAGCGACATGGTGCGGGAGCCGTCCAAATCCGTCCGGCCAAGGGCATAGGCGGCTTTTACGGCCGCAGCGGCATCCAGCTTTGCATGGGATTCCTCCGGCGAGATGAGCAGGGAATTGGCGGGGTAGCGGATATTCAGCTTTTCCAGCACGGTTCCCGCTTCCGAAAAGTTGATCTCCATAGTCTTCTGCGAAAATTGCTCGCCAAAGGCGGCTTGCAGGGCCTTCTTTGCTTCTCCTTTTGTCAGACCGCCGATTTCCACGCCGCCGACGGACACATCGGAGACGATTTGCCCATTGTATGGGTCCATAATACGGGTAACGGCCGGAATGCCCAGGGCACAGGCCAGGGCCACAGCGGCAGCAATGGCAGTGCCAATGCCCAGCTTTTTCCAGAAGCCGCCTGTTTTTGGCGGCATTTTCTTTTTGCCGACTTGCGGCTTTTTGGGCATTGGAGCATCCTGGGGGGCCTGCGTTTCCTGGGGCTCCGGTTCCTCCAGCAGTGCATTCAGGGAGCGCAGAAAGGCCTCGTCGTCCTCTTCAAAAACATGGGGTTCTTTCTCCATGGAAAATCCTCCTGTAGGTTCCATAAGTTACCATAATTATAGCATGGTTTTTCCGGGGACACAATATAATATTTCTTTAAGACAGAAAGATATCAGCTGTTGCAGCAGCTTTGGTATTTGGCGACGAAGGCCTTGGCCTGCTTCAGGCTGTCGGGGCCGACGGAGAGCTTCAGCTTCAGCGTGGGCTCCTTGGCGTTGGCCAGGAAGACTACTCGGGTCTTGTAGTCCGCATCGGAGCACAGGCTGCCTACGGCATCGAAATTCAGGCTGGTGAGTACAAAGAGAATGTCTCCGCCCTTCTGCTTGATGTCCTTAATGCCCAGCTTCATGGCCTGGGCCCGCAGCAGGGCAATGTCGATGAGGTTCAGCACGCCCTTGGGCGGCTCACCGTAGCGGTCCACAATTTCGTCCAGAAGATCGTCCGCATCCTCCTGACAGCGAATGGCGGCCATACGGCGGTACAGGTCCATCCGCTCCTCGCCCCGGGACACATAGTCCTTGTCCACGTTGGCGGTGACGGTCAGATCGGCGGTGCATTCCGGTGCCTTGGGGGCCTCGCCCTTCTCCTCCAGAACAGCTTCGTCCAGCAGCTTCAGATACATATCGTAGCCGACGCTCATCATGTGACCGGACTGCTCGGCACCCAGCAGATTGCCTGCACCCCGAATTTCCAGATCCCGCATGGCGATTTTGAAGCCGGAGCCGAACTCGGCAAAGTCCCGGATGGCGGAAAGCCGTTTCTCGGCGATCTCCGTCAGGTTCTTGTCCGGGCGGTAGGTGAAGTAGGCATAGGCGTGGCGCGTGGAGCGGCCTACCCGGCCCCGGAGCTGGTGGAGCTGGCTCAGGCCGAAGCGGTCTGCATTTTCAATGATCAGGGTATTGGCATTGGGAATGTCCAGACCGGTTTCAATAATGGTGGTGCACACAAGAACCTGAATGTCTCCCTCGGCCATGGCGGTCATGACCTCTCCCAGAGCGTCCTCGCTCATCTGCCCGTGGGCCACGCCCACCGTCAGGCCGGGAATGCGCTTTTGCAGGGCACTGGCGCACTGGTCGATGGTCTCCGTCCGATTGTGCAGGTAGAAGACCTGCCCGCCCCGTTCGATCTCCCGGCGGATGGCATCGTCAATAATGGCGGTGGAGTATTCCATGACATAGGTCTGGACGGGGTACCGGTCCGCTGGGGGTTCTTCGATGGTGGACATATCCCGAATGCCGGACAGGGCCATATTGAGGGTACGGGGAATGGGGGTGGCGGACAGCGTCAGCACATCCACACCTTTGGAGATCTCTTTCAGCCGCTCCTTGTGGGTTACACCGAAGCGCTGCTCCTCGTCCACCACCAGCAGCCCCAGATCCTTGAATTCAACGCTTTTTTGCAGAAGCTTGTGGGTGCCGATAATCAAATCCACATTGCCGCTGCGCAGTTCCTGCAAGGTCCGCTGCTGCTGCTTTGGCGTGCGGAATCGGCTGAGCACGTCAATGGTCACCGGGAAGCCCCGGAACCGGGACACGGCGGTCTGGTAGTGTTGCTGGGCAAGCACCGTGGTGGGCACCAGAATGGCCACCTGCTTGCCGTCCATGACCGCCTTCATCACGGCCCGCAGGGCGACTTCTGTTTTGCCGAAGCCCACGTCACCGCAGAGCAGTCGGTCCATGGGAATGGGGGACTCCATATCCTTTTTGATGTCCGCAATGCAGCGCAGCTGGTCGTCGGTTTCGGGATAGGGGAAGTTGTCCTCGAATTCCTTCTGCCAGGGGGCATCGGCGGAGAAGGCATAGCCGGATTGCCGCTTCCGGGCGGCGTATAGCTGAATCAGCTCCCCGGCCATATCCTTGGCGGCCTTTCGGGCCTTGGCCTTGGTTTTCTGCCAGGCGTCGGAACCGATTTTGTTCAGCTTGACATTGGCGTTTTCTGCGCCGCCGCCGATATACTTGCTCACCAGGTCCAGCTGGGTCGCCGGGACAAACAGCGTGTCAGAGCCCTGGTAGGCGATTTTGATATAATCCTTTACCGCATTATCGACCTTGATCTGCTCCATGGCCACGAAGCGGCCAATGCCGTAGTTTTCATGGACCACCAGGTCTCCGGGGGTCAGGTCCGTGAAGGAGTTCAGCTTTTGCCGGTTGGTGGCGGTCTTCTTGGCAGAGGAGCGTCGCTTGGGCTCCGTCTTTGCAATGAGCTGCCCCTCGGTCAGCACGGCCAGCTTGCTGAGCGGATATTCCATACCGTAGGGCAGGGTGCCGTCTGTCAGCAGGATTTGTCCGGACTTCGGCAGGGTGTTCAGCGGAATGGCCAGAAAGGCGGAGAGATTCTTTTCCCGCAGCAGCTGCTGCATGAGTTCCGCCCTGTGGCGGGTGCCGCAGAGCACCAGGGTGCCGAACTCCATTTTCTGATAGTGGGTCATATCGCTGACGGCGGCATCCAGGTTGCCGCCATAGCTTGGCAGCTGCTTGGCCGTTACCGGCAGCAGCAGAGAGGGGGCTGCGTCCTCCGGATAGGCGCTGCCGCCGAAGGCGTCAAAGTAGACGGCGGTGCGGCCCCGCAGCCCGGCAGTGAAGTCCTCCCACTGGGCAACGTAATCGCACAGCTCTCCGGCCACCAGCCCTGTTTGCAGCAGGCTGTCCAGCTGCAGTCCCATTTCTTCGGTCCTGGTTTTGGCGGCTCGCTGCAAATTGGCGTGGTCGCACAGAACCCAGAGGGCATTTTGAGGAGCATAATCCGCTGCCGTGGCCATTTCCGGATAGATGAGGGCCATATACCGGTCCGCAGTTAGAGAATGAACGTCATTTTCCAGCTTTTCGATATCCTTTGTCAGGGTGTCGATCAGCGGCACATTCAGATTTTTACGCCGCTTTTGGCGAGAAAGAAGGTTTGTCAGGTTATGGAGCAGCCCTTCCTTTCCATTAGGATGCAGCCCTGCCAGGGTTTCTCGGGTGGGGAGAATGCGCATGGCGGTCAGATTATCGCTGCGGCGCTGGGTATCAATGTCAAAATAGCCCATGGTGTCCAGCTCGTCGCCGAAGAATTCCAGACGGACGGGATTGTCCTCTCCGGGAGAGTAGATATCCACAATGCCGCCGCGGATGGCGAACTGGCCCACGCCCTCCACAATGCCGCAGCGGCTGTAGCCTGCAGCAACCAGACGCGCGCTCAGCTCGTCCAGAGGATATTCCTTGCCGATTTCCAGAGTGAAGCTGGCCTCGTTCAGAACATGGGGCGGCAGGGTCCGCAGACTCATGGACTCCCAGGTCATGATCTGAATGGGGGTCGCACCGGCGGCCAGATCATAGAGCTGCCGCAGACGCTTCTGCTCCCAGCTGCGGGAGACAACCGCTGCGTCATAAAAGGTCAGGTCCCGGCCCGGCAGGATGGGGGCGGTCAGCCCCAGAAAGCATTGCAGCTCCTCTTGGGTCCGGCGGGCAGCCATATCGTCCTGGCAGAGCACCACAATGGGCCGGGCGGTATCCTTGTGCAGCCCGGCAATCATATGGCTCCGATTGATTTGCCCGATGCCGGTGACGGCGGCATTCCGGTCATTTTTAACAGCCTCAATGAGGGAGGCGTACTCCGGGATGGTCTTCAGCAGAAAAAGCAGGGGTTGTTCCATAATGCACCTCATTTGGGATAAAATGTCGCAACGCGGCAAAGCGGAAAGGGAAATTTTCCCTCTCCGTGTGAATGACAGTTTCCTCCAGGGGGATACCCTGGAGGAAAAATGTGTGTTTAAGGATGGCTGCCGTTGTAGCTGTTTGCAGCTTCGCTGACGCCTGCATCCAGAATGGTCAGTGCAGCCTTTGCGCCATTCTCCAGAGAGACGGCAAGGGCCTTCTCTTCGGAAGCGGAGAAGCTGGACAGCACCCAGTCCGCCAGGTCGAAATCCGGGTGAGGCTTTGCACCCACGCCGATTTTTACCCGGGGGAAGTCCTGACTGCCCAATTCCTGAATGATGGATTTGATGCCGTTGTGCCCTCCGGCGGAGCCGCTGGGACGAACCCGCAGCCGCCCGGGCTCCAGGGAGATGTCGTCAAAAAGGACGATGATCCGCTGGGGAGGGATCTGAAAATACGCGCTGAGCTGGAGTACCGATTTGCCGGACAGGTTCATATAGGTAAGGGGCTTGAGAAGGTAGACCTTATTTCCGTGATAGGTGGTCATGCCATAGAGTCCCTGGAACTTGCCCTTGTCAACGGTGCAGTTCAGCTTATCAGCCACAATATCCAGACAGCGAAAGCCGATGTTGTGCCGGGTCCTGGCGTATTCAGGGCCGGGATTGCCCAGCCCTACAATGAGCCATGTGTTTTCAGAGGACATCAGAACAGATCGGCAATGGAGGTGCCGCCGTGGACGTGCTCAATGGCACGGGCGAACACATGGGAAACATCCAGGAACTTCAGCTTGCCGCTGGGGGTATTGCGCACCTCGGGGATGGTATTCAGGAAGACCATCTCCTTGATGGGGCTCTCTTCAATGCGGTCGTAAGCGGGGCCGGACAGCACGCCGTGGGTAGCGCAGGCGTAGACCTCCTTGGCACCCTGCTCGGTCAGCGCCTTGGCGGCGTTGCACAGGGAACCGGCGGTATCCACCATGTCGTCAAACAGGATGCAGGTCTTGCCCTTGACATCGCCGATGACGTTCATGACTTCACAGACATTAGCCTTCTGGCGGCGCTTGTCCACGATGGCCAGGCCCATGTGGACCTTGGCGGCAAAGGCACGGGCGCGGCCCACGGAGCCAACGTCGGGGGAGACGACCACAAAATCATCGTGGTTGTACTCGGTTTCGGGGAACTTTGCGAGGTAGTAATCAACAAAAGTGGGGTTGCCCAGCAGGTGATCCAGAGGAATATCGAAGAAGCCCTGAATCTGGGCGGCGTGCAGGTCCATGGTCAGCACGCGGTCTGCACCGGCGGCAGTGATCATGTTTGCAACCAGCTTGGCGGAGATGGGATCGCGGCTCTTGGCCTTGCGGTCCTGACGGGCATAGCCGAAGTAGGGGATCACGGCAGTGATTCTGCCGGCGGAAGCACGGCGGCAGGCGTCGCACATGACCAGCAGCTCCATCAGATGATCGTTGACAGGCTTACAGGTGGACTGAACCAGGAAAACGTCTGCTCCGCGGACGGTTTCCAGCAGGCTGACGGAGGCTTCGCCGTCGGCAAAGGTCTTCACCTCTGCCTTGCCGAGGTCTACCCCCAGATCCTTGCAGATATTCTTGGCGAACTCCGGATTGGAGTTGCCGCAGAAAATCTTGATGTTCTCTCCGTACGTAATCATCAATGATTTACCTCGCTTAATATATTCTATTTTTTATCCGGCTCCCGGACAAGGTTCAAGCCTATTATAGCATTATCCTGTCCGCTTTTTCAATAGATAAACCATCGAAAAAACATCCAAAATTCCAAAGCGCCTTTTGGAACCCTTCTGTCAAACCGACGATTTTCTATCTTTTTCGACTTTCAACCGGGCACATGCTGCGAAGATGGGCAGATGGACCGGGTTCATCAGACCATACTCCATGGTGCTGTAGAGCGCTCCGGCGAAGGCAACCGCGACAATGTCCCACCGTCCGGCTTTGGCGGCGCGGTATAGGGAAATAAGGTTCAGCCCGAAGTACAGCACGGTGGGGATCAGCCCCATGCAGATGGGGGCATAGGCATACAGACTGTCCACAGGGTCCCAGCGGAAATGAACCTGCGCGCCGAACAGCTTCACGCCAAAGCTGCGGAAAGCCGCCGAGGAGTAGGCCAGCCGGTCGGACAGCAGCGCATTACAGGTGGAGAAAAAGCCATTGTCTTCCTGATAGAGCAGCGTCAGAGAAAGAAATGCGGCGATCCCCAGCAGGTATAGCCCCAGACAGAGAGGGACACTCCATTTTTTTGAGGAGAGCCAGGGACCGACACGGAACGCGATCAGGCACAGCACGATTGCGGCAAGAGAGGAGAGCAGCGCCGCCTTGGAGTCCGTCACCCGAAAAACGCAGAACGCAAGCAGCACGGAAATCAGACAGGACAGCGCCCGGTGGCCTTTTCTCGGAATGTACAGCAGACCCGAAAAAATCAAGAGCAGTGTCCAGAAGCCAAGGGTATTGGGGTGCCCAAAGCCATAGCTGTGCCGCGTTGCTCCAAAGTTGATGGCTTCCCAGCGCGTTGAGAGGGTGTCTTCCAGAACACCGGCACCCACAAGCAGAAGATTCAGAAGCAGGGTGGCGAAAAAGAACCAGAAGAAAAATCTACACAGTTTGTCATAATCCTGATCTTTTGCACTGAATACCAGCAAAAAGCAGCTTAAAAAGCAGCGATTTCCGCTGTAAACAGTACCAAGACCCACAAGCAGCAGGATAAGACTGATGCCCAGCAGTTCCCGCAGGGTATGATTGTCCCAGACATAGATTTTCAGTGCCAGAATGCCATAGGCGCAAAGAGAGGTTGCGAGTATGAGCGGCCGCAGCGCATTGACGGTTTCCGGGGGAAAGTGCCCCAGATAGACCGGGATGAGCAGGGCCAGAAGACAGGCATCCCAGAGCCATTTTGGGAAGGCCCGCTTTGGGGAGAAGAGAATGGAGTTGGGTTTCAAATTCATAATTGCCTCCGTGAAGCGATATAGGTTTATTATAGTCTATGGTGCTTCCAAAGTCAACGAATTCCACAATACGGCAAAAATGCCCAGATGGCAGCACTTTTTCACAAGGATACTCTTGATTTCACGGTGCGGATTTGGTAAAATAGCAAAAGATCGGGAATAAGCCCTATCAAAGTTTAAAATGTATAAGGAGAGATCGCTATGGGTCTTATCAAAGCTGCATTGGGCGCAGCCGGCGGTGTCCTGGCTGACCAGTGGAAGGAGTATTTTTATTGTGACGCACTTCCGGAGACGGTGCTGGCGGTAAGGGGCAAGAAGCGGGTCTCCTCCCGTTCCTCCAATACCAAGGGCGGCGACAATGTTATTTCCTCCGGCTCCGTTATTGCGGTGGCGGATGGCCAGTGCATGCTGATCGTGGATCAGGGCAAGATCGCGGAGGTTTGCGCCGAGCCCGGTGAATTTGTTTATGACGCTTCTACAGAGCCCAGCGTTTTCTCCGGCGCACTGGGCCAGTCCGTGAAGGACAGCTTTGCCGCTATGGGCCGCCGCTTTACCTTCGGCGGAGATGCGGGCAAGGACCAGCGTGTCTACTACATCAATACCAAAGAGCTCTTCGGCAACAAATACGGTACGGCTACCCCTGTGCCTTTCCGGGTCGTGGATCAGGATATCGGCTTCCGTACCCAGATCTCCATCCGCTGCTTCGGCGAGTATTCCTACCGGATCTGCGATCCGATCCTCTTCTATAAGAATGTGTGCAGCAATATCACCGATGAGTTCAAGCGGGACCGTCTGGACAGTATGCTGAAATCCGAACTGATGACGGCGCTGCAGCCTGCCTTCGGGAAGATGTCTGCCATGGGCATCAGCTATACGGAGCTGCCTCTGCATACCATGGACATTGCCAATGCACTGAATGAAGTCCTGTCCGAGCAGTGGCGGGGCAAGCGTGGATTGGAGGTCGTTTCCTTCGGCGTTTCCTCTGTCAGCGCCACCGAGGCGGACGAGAAGCGGCTGAAGGATATGCAGCAGTCCGTCTTCCTGGGCGGCGGCAACGCGGCGGCCGGCAGAATGGTGGATGCTACGGCCAACGCCATGGAAGCCGCTGCCAAGAACACGGCGACAGGCCCCATGATGGCCTTTGCAGGCATGAATATGGCGGGCTCTGGCGGTGCGGCCAATATGCAGGGCTTGTTCCAGCAGGGCGGCGGTACGCCTTACCAGACCCCTGCCGCTAAGGCGGCTCCTGTGGCCCAGGGCTGGAAGTGTCCCAGCTGCGGCACGGAGGTCACAGGGAACTTCTGCCCGGAGTGCGGTGCTAAGAAACCCGCTGACGGCTGGACCTGCAAATGCGGCGCGGTGAACAAGGGCAAGTTCTGCACCCAGTGCGGCGCTAAGAAGCCGGCAGGGGAGCCCCTGTACAAGTGTGATAAGTGCGGCTGGGAGCCCGAGGACCCCAAGCATCCGCCCAAGTTCTGCCCGGAATGCGGCGATCCTTTCAATGACGAGGATATTGTGATTTAAGGTTTGCGGGGGCCGGACTGTCCCGACCCCCGCGTTCAAAAGAAAGGGAGGGGTTTCATGCCCAGCGAAGTCATCAATTACAAATGCCCGGCCTGTACCGGTCCGCTGCACTTTGGCGAAACCTCCGGGAAGCTGGAGTGCGATTACTGCGGCAGCTCCTATACCCTGGAGGAGATCGAAGCCCTGCAGTCCGCCAATGCGGAGGATGCGGAAAAGGCCTTTGCCGAAGCGGAGGAGCAGATCCGGCAGGACCAGAACGAAAGCTGGAACCTGTCTCAGGCAGGATCGGAGTGGGGCGAGGATGCCGAGAAGCTGCGCTCCTACAGCTGCCCCCAGTGCGGCGCGGAATTGCTCTGCGAGCAGACCACGGCGGCCACCTCCTGTCCCTACTGCGGCAATCCTACGGTGATCCCGGGCCAGCTGGCCGGTGCCAAAAAGCCGGACTATATCATCCCCTTTGCCAAAAGCAAGGAGGATGCCGTGGCGGCGCTGAAGCGGCACTATCGCCGCAGGCCGATCCTGCCCAAGGCCTTTGCCAATGAAAACCACCTGGAGGAGGTTAAGGGCATCTATGTGCCCTTCTGGCTGTTTGATGCCAAGGTGGATGCGGATATGCGCTTCGACGCCACCCGGACCCACAGCCATACCACCAGCAATGAGATCATTACGGAGACAGACCATTTCCTGGTCCACCGCCAGGGCAGCTTGGAGTTCGAGAAGATCCCGGTGGACGGTGCCTCCAAAATGCCGGACAGCCATATGGATGCCATTGAGCCCTATGAATATAAAGAATTGAAGCCTTTCCAGCTGTCCTATTTGCCGGGCTTCTTTGCGGACAAATACGATGTGTCTAAGGAAGACAGCATCAAGCGTGCCAAGCTTCGCTGCGAGCGCAGCACGGAAAATGCCATCCGCAATACGGTGCTGGGCTATGAGGGCTGCGTCACCACGGGCAAGCGTATTCAGGTCCACCCCGGGGAAGTGAAGTATGCTCTGCTGCCGGTGTGGCTGCTGTCCACCCAGTGGAAGGGGAAGAATTATCTGTTTGCCATGAATGGGCAGACGGGAAAGCTCATCGGTGACCTGCCCATTGATGCCAAGCGGCTCTGGAGCTATATCGCCATTGCCTTCGCCGCAGGCACAGCCCTGCTGGGCTGGCTGTTCTTATAAGGAGGAAGCATTATGAAGCAGAGACGTTTTTGGGCAGTCCTCCTGGGAATTCTGCTGCTGATTTCCGTGACGGTGGCCGCTTCCGCCGAATCCGGCGGCAAGCTGCCCTATGTGACCGATGCGGCCAACCTCTTAACGGATGAGCAGCATATGGCATTGGAAGCCCGGGCGGAGGAGATCAGCCAGACCTATTCCTTCGGCATTTACATCATCGCAGTCAATGACTATACCAATTATTCCAGAGAATCGGATTTCTGGGACGCTAATGTGGATATTTACGAGACCTACGATCTGGGCTGGGGCACGGAGAAGGCAGGCGCTTCCTTCATGATCAGCATGGCGGAACGGGATTTTTGTCTGCACTTTAATTCGGACCGGGCGAACTATGTTTTTTCCGAGGCAGGCCGGGATGCCATTGAGGATCGCGTCATTCCCTATCTCCAAGACAATGACTATTATGGTGCCTTCAATGAATACCTGAACGCCTGCCAGGAGTACCTGGAAGCGGCGGAAAACGGAACCCCCATTGCCCAGGGACAGCCCAGCCGCAACGATGCACAAAAGAGCAAGGGTTTTTCCATCCTGTTCTTCCTGCCGGGGCTTTTCGCGGCGGGCGTTGCAGCGGTGTGCCTGGTTGCACCTATGCGTTCGGCAGGGGTCAAGAGCCAGGCAGACGACTATACGGTTCCCGGGTCCATGCGCCTGACCCGCCAGTCTGACCACTTCCTGCGCAGAACCGTCACCAGGCAGCCGAGGCCAACGGAGAACCGTTCCTCCGGCAGTGGCGGCGGCAGCGTTACAACCAGCCATTCCACCGGAAGCCATTCCGGAAGGACCGGGAAATTTTGATAAAAAGAGCGCCTCCGGGCGCTCTTTTTTCGTGAGAGCGGGGCTTTGACATTTGATATATCCGGATGTATAATACCTCAGACTATTGTTTTTTGAGAGGAAGCTGTAAAGATGCGTAGAATTCAACGGGATATGCTGCATGGGCCCCTGGCTCTGCCGATCGTCTCCTATGCCGTTCCCATTATGCTGACCAGTGTGCTGCAGCTGCTGTTCAATGCCGCCGATCTGATCGTTGTGGGCAGATACTGCGGCAGCATCGCCGTGGCAGCGGTTGGCTCCACCGGCGCCATCATCAACCTGATCATCAATCTGTTTTTCGGCCTTTCCGTTGGTGCGGGCGTTGCCGTGGCCCATGGCATCGGCAGCCGGGAAGAGGAGACGGTGTTCCGCACCGTGCATACCGCACTGCCAACGGCGGTGCTCAGCGGCCTGTTCCTGACGGCCATAGGTGTTCCGTTTGCTGCGGACATCCTGGAGGCAATGTCCACGCCTGAGGATGTGCTGCCTCTGGCCACCAAGTATATGCAGATCTATTTTCTGGGCATGACCTTGAATCTGGTCTATACCTTCTGCGCATCCATGGTCCGTGCCGCAGGGGACACGCAGACACCCTTGCTCATTCTGTCTGTGGCAGGTGTTTTGAACGTGATCCTGAACATCGTGTTCGTCAAGGGCTGTGGCATGAACGTAGACGGCGTGGCCTGGGCAACCATTATCGCCCAGGGCCTGTCTGCTGTGGCCATTGTTTATGTGATGACCAGACGGACCGATATGGTCCGGCTGCACCTGAAAAAGCTCCGTGTTTATAAAGAGCCCCTGCTGAAGATGCTGCGCATCGGCATTCCGGCGGGTATCCAGAGCTCTATGTTCTCCGCCTCCAATGTGGTGATCCAGTCTGCGGTGAACTCCTTCGGTGCCGTTGCCGTCTCCGGCAATGCAGCCGTTGCAAATCTGGAGGGGTTTGCCTATGTTATTGAGAATTCCTTCCACCAGACAGCAGTGAACTATGTGGGCCAGAACAGTGCAGCCGGTCAGTTCGACCGGGTGAAGAAAATCTCTGGGCTGTGCATCCTCTATGCGGTGATCGCAGGCATCATCACAGGCGTGGGTATGAATCTGTTCTCCAGACAGCTGCTGGGCCTGTACATTACGGATTCTGAGGAGGCCATCGCCATTGGTGTGACCCGTATGGTCATCGCGGTGCTGCCTTACTTCCTGTTCGGCATGCAGGATGTGGTCACCGGTATCCTGCGGGGCTTGGGGGCTTCCTTCCTGTCCATGATCATTACGGTGCTGGGCATCTGCGGCATTCGGATTCTGTGGATCTACACCATCTTCCGCATCCCTGCATACCATACCCAGCAGTGCCTGTATATTTCCTACCCGCTGTCCTGGGTGCTGACCTTCATCGTCCAGATGATCGCCTTTGTGGTCGTGTTCCGCAAATGTGAGCGTCAGGCGAAAATGACTGTAGAAGAAGCATAAACTGCTTCTCAAATCGGATATCAACTAGAATGTTATTTCGGGAAGGTAGGAAATAATTCGGAATTTGTGGAGAAAATTATGAGCGACTTCAGCATTCAAGAAATGCTTGCCATGCAGCGTACATTGCAGGAAAAATATAAGGATAAATGGGAAGCAATTCGTCCGGAGGCGGGGAAACATAAATTGCTATGGATGGTCGGTGAAATAGGCGAAGTCGTAGACATCGTTAAGAAGAACGGTGATGTGGAACCGCTGGAAAACAAGGATTTGCGAAAGCATCTTGTTGAAGAAATGGCAGACGTTTTAATGTATTACAACGATGTCCTTCTTTGTTATGGAATCAGCGAAGAAGAACTGAAGGAAGCATATACAACCAAATTCGAAAGAAATATGAAACGCTGGTAACGCGCGGTTTGCCGGGATGAAAAACGAATAGACATAAAAATCCGACCGATGATCACACCGGTCGGATTCGTTTCATTTACGGTCATTCCGCCTTCTGCGGCGGCGGTTTTCAAATGGTCTGCGTTTTTACACGGTTCTTGCCCACTCTGTGACCAGCAGGCCGGGAACCATCCAAATGAGCTGATAGAGCAAAACCTTTTCAGGAGTCAGGATCTCTACGCTGCCCTGGAAGGCCAGAGCGAACATGATGAGAAGCCCCACAATACCCCCAAGAATGTGAACGATCAGGCCCAGGGCGCAGGCTTTCCTCAGCGCGTTGGCACCGGTGGCGGGATAGACCAGACTGACCAGCTCGTCTCTTGTAGCCAGAGCCAGAACTTTATCCTCCGGGTCCGGATGACGCTGAGACAGGGCCGCTTTGGTTGCCCGGTCCGGGAAAATCATCCGCCGGGTGTTGACGGAGAACTTGCTGTGCAGGAATTCCGCGGTCAGCATAAAGTCATCAGTCAGCATGACGGGCTGGAGCTTCCGGGAGCCGTTGAGGGAGGTGAGACCGGCGGAGGTGGAGCGCATCTTGGCATAAGAAATGGCCACAACTGCGCTGAGCTTTCCGTTGATGGCCATATAGACGGCCTGGGCAACGGTCGTGCCCTGGGGGATATCAACGTCCATACTCTGCAGGAAATCCAGACTCCCCAGCAGCACGGCTTCCCCGCGGATGATGCCGCCGACGCCGCCGACACCGTAATCCCGAAATTCGGTGACGGGGTACTCGCTTCCACCCCGATTTTTCAGCATGTTCCGGAACAGAGGTACCAGACCGCCGCCGGAAGCACCAATGAGGGAGGAGGCATAGGAGAGGACCTGCTCAGGCTCCCGGTCCCCATAGAACTTGACGCCGTTGAGCTTGGTGGAGCCCAGGGGGAACAGGTCTTCGTCCTTCAGCGGGAAGCAGGCCTTGCCCCGCAGCCCCACAACGCCCTGCCAGCCGCAGAGCACGGAGCCGACCATGTGCAGCCGGTTCTCCAGAATGGCGGTGGGACGGGTCAGCGAAACAAAGAAGCTGGCAGGTACGGCGGCAAACAGCGAGATGGACAAAACCTGAAAGGCCAGACTCTCGTTATAGCGCATCCCCGCAAGAACGGCCAGACCAATACAGGCGGCCATAGCCAGCAGGCAGTAAATACTCTGAATCTTCTCAGGTGTAGAAGCTTTGGTATAGGTATTTGTGAAGTCGTCTACATCGCCTTCCCCCCGCAGCAAGACGGGCTTTCCGTCGATATAGTCCTTTTCTTTGACAATGCTGCGCAGATGGGTGGCTTTGCGCAGCGTGTCCATTTGCAGGGTCTCCGTGGAACGGCGGTGATACCGGCCGAACAGTGCAAAGGTCATTTGCAGGGCAAATCCGGAGCAGCAGGGCACCCGCAGCTCCTGGAGGCAGTAGTAAGCATCCACGCAGCAGGCAATCAGGGTGAAGCTCAGGAAGGTATTTATGGTAAAGCGGCCGTGGAGAAGTTCGCCCAGGCCGTCCAGAAGCTGATGGCAGCCAAGCAGAGCGGATATAAACATCGCCAGCACCTGCGTAAAAATCACAAACCGCAGCCGGTTGTCCGGAACCATGCCCATAGAGAACATGACGGCAGACCCGGCGCAGAAGGCCACTACCAGCAGATTCAGCACAATGGCGATCTGCAGGCTGAATACGCCCTGATCGGAAAGCTCGTAATACCGTTTTTCCGGACCGGCAATGAGCTTCCGCTTCAGTTCCCGCAGATCGCTGCGGAAGGGAATGGGCTCCTGGGCGGGAGCAGCCGTCTCCGGTTCCGCAGCTTCCTCGGCTGCGGCTGCAAGAGGCTCCTCAATGCGTATGGTCTGCTCTGTGCCGGGTGCTGCCGCTGCCTGTTCCGCGTCTGACGGGGCCGGGGAAAAAATCCTCGTTTCGGAAAGGGAAGCGGGCTGCTCTTCGCCCGGCTCTTCGCCGAAATCCTGAAGGATCTGGCTCAGCTCCTGGTCAAAAGCCTCAATGTCCCCGGTCTCCGGGGCAATCCCGGGGGCGTCTTCCGGAGGGGCATCCTCAGGGTCGGTATGAAATTCGTTCAGAATGGCGTCCAGGTCAAAATCCTGGAGCTCGTCCAGTTCTTCCTGGTCGCGTTTTTCTTCGTTGTCCATAGGGTCCTCCAAATGGGTTATCCGAGGCGCTGACGCACGGCCTCATATAATAGAATGGAAGCGGCGGCGGAGGCGTTCAGAGAGCTGATCCTTCCGGCCATGGGAATGGAGACGATGACATCGCAGTTCTTCCGGACAAGTTGGCTCATGCCCACGCCTTCATTGCCGATGACGATGGCCGCAGGGCCCTTCAGATCGGCCTTATACATGGGGATGGCCCCCTCGGCTGCGGTCCCGAAAATCCACACGCCCTTGTCCTTCAATTCCTGCATGGCAGCGTTGATGTTACTGACTCTTGCCACCTTCATGTACTCCATGGCACCGGCAGAGGCTTTGGCGACCGTTGCGGTCAGGCCGACGCTGCGGCGCTTGGGAATAATCACACCGTGGGCCCCGGCACATTCGGCGGACCGGAGAATGGCACCTAAGTTGTGGGGGTCGGACAGCTCGTCGCAGATGACGATCAGCGGGGCTTCTCCGCGGCTGGCGGCTTCTTCCAGAATGTCGTCAATGGAATAGTATTCGTGGGCGGCAGCCAGAGCAATCACACCCTGGTGGGACCGGGTGAAGGACATGGCGTCCAGCTTCCGGCGGTCTACGGGCACAATGACGGCGCCGGCCTCCTTGGCCTGGGCGGCCAGACGCTGCAAACTTTTGTCCGTATCGCCGGAGGCGATGAAAAGCTTGTCAATGGTCCGCCCGCTTTTCAGGGCTTCGGCGATGGCATTGCGGCCTTCCAGCTGGCCCTCGGTTTCCTCTGCGGGCTGCTGGGCTTCGTTTCGCTGCGCGCGGCGATTTCCGCGGTCATTTCTATCATACATATCGGTTCATCTCCCGTTACAGTTCATAAGTATTTGAAACAATATTCTGTATTATAGCAGATTTTTTCCCGTTCCACAACTCTTATTTTTCAAAATGGACGGGGAATGGGGCATATTCACAGAAAATTTACCCCAAAGACGGGAATCATTCGTTGCGTACAGTGCAAAAATGTGATATGATACCCTGTAAGAACAGCCCTGAGGAGGCATAGAATCGAATGAGTTATGAACAAAAGGACGAGCCCAACGAAAAAAAGCCCGGTGGGAACAATCCCAAGAAGAATTTCTGGACGCCGCTGATCATTGCGCTGGCGCTGGTACTGCTGTTTGGCTGGATCTATAATATGGTGTCCGACAGCCAGTATACGGAGACGACCTATGCGGATTTTTACACTGCCATGGAGAATCATCAGCTGGCCGAGGTCCAGCGCCGGGGCAGCCGCATCTATTACCTGACCAAGGAAGAGGCAGCCAAGCCGGCCACCGAACAGAAGGCCTGCTATACCGGCATGCCTTCCGGCGACTGGCTGTCTATGTATAATGAGCTTGTGGCCCAGGGCGTCATTTCCGATTGGCAGGTCCAGGAAGACAACTCCATGATCATGATGATCCTGTACTATGGCATTACCTTTGCCATTCTGTTCCTGTTTATGCGCACCCTGACCAAGCGAATGGGCGGCGACGGCATGATGGGCGGTTTTGGCAAGAGCAAGGCCAAGGTTTATATGGAGAAGCAGACCGGCGTCACCTTTAAGGATGTGGCCGGTCAGGATGAAGCCAAGGAATCTTTGAAGGAGATCATCGACTTCCTGCACAACCCCCAGAAGTATGCCGAAATCGGCGCACGTCTGCCCAAGGGTGCACTGTTGGTGGGCTCTCCCGGTACCGGCAAGACATTGCTTGCCAAGGCTGTGGCCGGTGAAGCGGATGTGCCTTTCTTCTCCATCTCCGGCTCCGACTTTGTGGAGATGTTTGTGGGCATGGGTGCAAGCCGCGTCCGGGACCTGTTCCAACAGGCGGCCAAGGTGGCGCCGTGCATCATTTTCATTGATGAGATCGATGCGGTTGGCCGTGCCCGTGACAACCGGTACGGCAACAATTCCGAGCAGGAGCAGACATTGAATCAGCTGCTCAGCGAGATTGATGGCTTTGAACCCTCCAAGGGCATTGTCTGCCTGGCTGCCACCAACCGGCCCGAGATCCTGGACAAGGCCCTGCTGCGTCCCGGCCGTTTTGACCGCCGGATCATTGTGGACCGGCCCAATTACCAGGGGCGTCTGGATACGCTGAAGGTCCATACCCGGAAGATCAAGCTTTCCGAGGATGTGGATTTGAAGAAGATCGCCCAGGCCACTGCTGGCGCCGTCGGTGCGGACCTGGCAAACCTGGTCAATGAAGCGGCTCTGCGGGCTGTGCGGATGGGCCGGAAGGCCGTCAATCAGGAGGACCTGCTGGTTTCCTTTGAGACGGTCATAGCAGGCTCCGAAAAGAAGAATACCGTGCTCACCGAGACGGAGAAGCGGCTGGTTGCCTACCACGAGGTGGGGCATGCCCTGGTTTCCGCTCTGGAGAAGCATGCCCAGCCTGTTTCCAAGATTACCATCGTGCCCCACACCTCCGGCGCACTGGGCTATACCATGTACCTGCCTGAGGAGGAGAAGTTCCTCTCCACCCGAGAGGAGCTGGAGGTGGAGCTGAAGAGCCTGGTGGGCGGCCGTGCTGCCGAGCAGCTGGTCTTCGGTGCCCAGACCACCGGCGCGGCCAACGATCTGCAGCGGGCCACCTCTCTGGCCCGGAACATGGTCAGCCAGTACGGCATGAGCAAGGAACTGGGCCTGATGACCACCGCCTCCGTGCAGAACAGCTATCTGGACGGCCAGGCCTATATGGACTGCTCTCAGAATACGGCAGCCCAGGTGGACAAGGAGGTCCAGAAGCTTCTGGATGGCGCTTTCGCCGACGCAGCGAAGATCTTGCGGGACCACCGGGCGCTGCTGGATGAGATCTCCGAGTATCTGCTGGTCAAGGAGACCATTACCGGTGAGGAACTCATGGCCTATGTGAACGCGGAAAACGGGGAAAAGCCCGCTGAAGAAGAAAAGAAAGCGGAAGAAACAGAAAATCAGTAAATCGAGAAAGAGAGCGGTGTCTGAATGATGAAAAAGGCGCTTTGTGTTCTGCTTTGTGCCGCACTGCTGCTGGGGCTGCCCTTCGCTGCCGGTGCAGAGACGGCGGAGGCTGTTTCCTGGTCTCTGGAGGGAAATGTGCTGTGCATTTCCGGAGAAATAGAAGCAGCGGAGGTCTATCCCTGGGCGGATGGGGCGAACAGCGTGACGACCCTGCGCATCAGCGACGGGGTCACGGAGATCCCTGCAGGCGCTTTTCGGAATTTCGTGGCCCTGCAGTATGTGACCGTCCCGCAAACGCTGCGCTATATTGGCGACAGCGCTTTCGAGAATTGTGCGCTGCTGCGCTGGGTCAGAATGCCGGACAGCCTGATCGGCATTGGCGAAAGGGCCTTTGCCGGGTGCACAAAGCTGTCCGCCGTATATCTGCCGGAGCGCGTAGCCTGGATCGGCGACCGGGCCTTCGATGCGACGGTCGTGGTGAATTGCAGTGCCAATTCAGCCGGACAGGACTATATCGCGGACAACGGCGGTACATATCGGCAGACCGGGACCCATACCTTGGCTTCTGCTAAGGGAAACTGGGGGAAAAACGGCACCTGGACCCTGGAGAATGGGACGCTGACCCTGTCCGGAAGCGGCGAGGTGACCTGCGGTGCGGACGGCCGCTATCCCTGGGATGCCTACCGGGCGGATATTCAGACCGTTGAGCTGGGAGCCGGAATTACCGCTTTGGGCAAGGATGCCTTTGCACTTTGCCGAAAGCTGGAAAAAATCACTTTTCCGGCATCCATTGAAACCGTGGATGAGGCGGCATTGGACGGTCGGGCAGAAATTGTCGGCTATGCCGGAACCGCTGCGCAGACCTTTGCGGAAAACCGTGGGCTGACCTTCACGGCCGTTGAAGCCGGGGAGAAGCCGGAAGAGACCGTTCCTGCCGAGACCGTCGGAGAGGATACTGCACCCGAGACCACGGGAACGGAAGAGAGCGTTCCTGCGGCAAGCGGTGCGGAAGAGCGGATTCCCGCTGAGACGGAAGCAGCGAAAGAAACTTCCGGGACCGAGCCGGAAGAGACGTTTTCTGCCGAAACGGAACCGGAAACTGCACCCGTTGAACCGGAAGTGACGGAAGCTGCCGATACGCAGCCGGAAAATCAGACCGATCCCACCGAAACCGGGGCGGCCGAGGAAACCACAGAGCCGACAGAGGAAACGCCCGAGGAGCCGAAAAAGGAGCCGGTGCTCTCTGTAGAGACCGTTACAGCCCAGCCGGGACAGACAGTGCAGCTGACCGTTTCCCTTACGGATAATCCCGGCCTTTGCGGATTGTATTTCGGCATTGATTATGATCACTCCAAGCTTACTCTGGAGGATTACAGCTGTCCCAACGAAAGCTTTGCCCAGGGGGACTGGATGGTAGGCGTTGGCCAGGAGGAGCGGGCTGTCTGGCTCCAGCCGGATCTGACGGAAGCAGAGGGGGAGATTCTGACGCTGACCTTCCGGGTGGCTTCCGATGCCGGGACGGGGGATATTGCGGTGTCCCTGACGGATATTACCGGAGTGGATGACCGGGCGACCAGTGTGCGCATTGCCGGAAATGCAGGCGGCGTCACGGTTGCTCTGGGCCTGCCCGGTGATATCAACGGTGACGGAAAGGTGTCCTCTGCAGACCTGCTGCGGCTGCGCCGCTACCTGGCGGGGCAGGCCGTGACTGCGGAGACAGGAAACGCGGACCTGAACAGTGACGGCCGGGTAGACCTTCAGGACCTGATGCTGCTGCAAATACTGCTGACCGGAAAATAAAAAAGAGAATATGCAAAAATGGGGCTGTTAGAAAACTCCCCCTATCAGCACAGTAGCCAGTGCCACCCGGCACTGGCCACAAAAAGTATTAAGAAACGGCTGCAGCCAGTTGAGGTTGCAGCCGTTTTGTAGT
>ERZ837380.1958-NODE-1958-length-23699-cov-6.933683_pt1 | contig 23699 bp, 18 predicted proteins | sample MGYA00519685_ERZ837380 | MGnify/ENA primary metagenome ERZ837380 (study PRJEB31850, sample SAMEA3708817) | human gut metagenome | biome: human gut; feature: human-associated habitat; material: faeces | place: China | collected 2014 ...
ATATCGTTGGTATGAGATTTGGTTCTCTGTTCGATGCTACTCAGACAATGGTTCTGCCACTTGAGAACGGCACAACAGAAGTACAGGTTGTTTCATGGTATGACAATGAAAACTCCTACACAAGCCAGATGGTTCGTACAATCAAACACTTTGGAAAACTTCTGAACGCTTAATTAAGTCCATAAGTTAAAGTGTGGAGTAAGTTGTTGCATTTTGCAATGACACAAATAGACTCAGTCAGGGTCCGGTCTGATTTGGACCGGGCCCATTTTTTATGAATTTGGAGGAATATTAGCATGGGATTAAACAAAAAATCCGTTGATGATATCAATGTAAAAGGCCAGAGAGTTCTGGTAAGATGTGACTTTAATGTACCTCTGCAGGACGGCAAAATCACAGATGAGAACCGTCTGGTAGCAGCTCTTCCTACAATCAAGAAGCTGATCGCAGATGGCGGAAAGATCATTCTTTGCTCACACCTTGGCAAACCGAAGGGAGAGCCGAAACCGGAACTTTCTCTTGCACCTGTTGCAAAACGTCTCACAGAGCTTCTGGGACAGGAAGTTAAATTCGTTCCGAGCCCGGTTGTTGTTGATGATACCGTAAAAGCAGCAGTAGCTGAAATGAAAGACGGAGAAGTTATCCTTCTTGAAAATACACGTTACCGTGCAGAAGAAACAAAGAACGGAGATGAGTTCAGTAAAGAACTTGCTTCCCTTTGCGATGTATTCGTAAATGATGCATTTGGTACTGCTCACAGAGCACACTGCTCCAACGTTGGTGTTACCAAATATGTAGATACCGCAGTTGTTGGATATCTGATGGAAAAAGAAATCGCATTCCTTGGAAATGCAGTAGAAAATCCGGAGAGACCATTTGTAGCTATCCTTGGTGGAGCGAAAGTTTCCAGCAAGATCTCTGTTATCAATAACCTTCTTGACAAGGTTGATACTCTGATCATCGGTGGTGGAATGTCCTATACATTCTCTAAGGCTCTTGGCGGACATATCGGTACTTCCCTTTGTGAAGATGATTACCTTGAGTATGCATTAGAGATGTTAAAGAAAGCAGAAGAAAAAGGTGTTAAACTTCTTCTTCCTGTTGACAACAGAATCGGTGATGACTTCTCTAACGACTGCAATATCCAGGTTGTAAAACGTGGATGCATTCCGGATGGCTGGGAAGGAATGGACATCGGACCAGAAACAGAAAAACTTTTCTGTGATGCTGTAAAAGATGCAAAGACTGTTGTATGGAATGGACCAATGGGATGCTTCGAAATGCCGAACTTTGCTCATGGTACAGAAGCAGTTGCAAAAGCTCTTGCTGATACAGAAGCTACAACTATCATTGGTGGTGGTGACTCCGCAGCAGCAGTTAATATCCTTGGCTATGGCGACAAGATGACTCACATCTCTACAGGTGGTGGAGCATCTCTGGAATTCCTGGAAGGAAAGGAACTGCCGGGCGTAGCAGCAGCTAACGATAAATAAAAAAGGAGATAATAAAAATGGCAAGAAAGAAAATTATCGCTGGAAACTGGAAAATGAACATGACTCCAAGCGAAGCAGTTAAATTAGTAGAAACTCTGAAACCACTTGTACAGAACGATGAAGTAGACGTAGTATTCGGTGTTCCGGCAATCGACATCGTTCCGGTTGTTGAAGCTTGCAAAGGTACAAATATTGCTGTAGCAGCAGAGAACATGTACTTCGAAGAAAAAGGTGCTTACACAGGTGAAATCGCTCCGGCTATGCTGGTTGACGCTGGTGTTAAATACGTTATCCTTGGACATTCCGAAAGAAGAGATTACTTCGGAGAAACAAACGAAGACGTTAACAAGAAAGTACTTAAAGCTTTCGAACATGGCATTACACCAATCATGTGCTGTGGAGAATCTCTTGAGCAGAGAGAACAGGGCATCACTATGGACTGGATCCGTCAGCAGGTTAAAGTTGGTCTTCAGAACGTAACAGCTGACCAGGCTAAAACTATGGTTATCGCTTACGAACCAATCTGGGCTATCGGAACAGGCAAAACAGCTACAAGCGAACAGGCTCAGGAAATCTGCAAAGGTATCCGTGAGTGTGTTGCTGAAATTTATGACACAGATACAGCAGAAGCTATCCGTATCCAGTACGGCGGATCTGTAAATGCAGGAAATGCAGCAGAACTGTTTGCAATGGGTGATATCGATGGTGGACTTGTTGGTGGAGCTTCCCTGAAACCAGATTTCGGAAAGATCGTTAACTACAAATAATTATCAATAAGATGATTTTAAGAGTCAGATACTTCAAACCGGCCAGGTAAGAGGTATCTGGCTTTTTTTTGTTTCCAGAGACGTACAAATGTCCGCGCTTGACAAAATCCGCTTTATACAATACTATTAAACACAAGTGGTAAAATATTCACTGTTCACTTCGTTCACAGTAGCTTGGTCAAAATGCATTCCACATCACCTTCGGTGATAGCAGTTTGCCCCGTATGTCTCGGGATTTTGCCATATTCATGGAAAAACACCTCGCGGGATATTACCTGTGAACAGTAATATAAGAATAAAGAGATAAGGGACGAGGAGAAAGGAGCCTATTTCAAAATGGATAAAAAAGTCATTCGTGCTGCCCTTCTGGGCTTTGGTACAGTAGGAACAGGTGTATATAAGGTATTACAGAAGCAGAAAGAAGACATGATTCCGAAGCTTGGAAGTCAGATCGAAATCAAGAAGATCCTGGTACGTAATCTGGAAAAAGCTGCTGCAAAGGTTGAAGATCCGGCCGTTCTGACCAACAATTGGGATGAGATCGTAAATGATCCGGAAATTGATATTGTGATCGAGTTGATCGGTGGAATTGAACCGGCAAGAAGCTACATACTGGCAGCAATAAATGCAGGAAAACATGTCGTAACGGCAAATAAAGATCTAATTGCGGTACATGGTAAAGAACTTCTTGATGCAGCAGAAGCACATCATGTGGATTTTTTGTTTGAAGCAGCTGTAGCAGGTGGAATTCCGATCATTCGTCCATTGAAAGAATGTCTTGCCGGTAATCATATGGCAGAAGTTATGGGTATTGTCAATGGTACAACAAACTTTATTCTTACAAAGATGACCCAGGATGGAATGGAATTTAAAGATGCACTGGCACTTGCAACAGAACTTGGCTATGCAGAAGCCGATCCGACAGCAGATATTGAAGGACTGGATGCAGGAAGAAAAGTGGCAATTCTAGCGTCTGTAGCATTTAATTCCAGAGTTGTTTTTGATGACGTTTATATTGAAGGAATTACCAAGATTACAGCAAAAGATATCAAATATGCCAAAGAAATGGGCTGTGACATAAAACTTCTTGGAGTTGCAAAGAATACAGAAGAGGGAATTGAAGCATATGTTTGCCCAATGCTGATTCCAAGCAGGCATCCGCTTGCATCTGTAAATGATTCTTATAATGCTGTATTTGTCAATGGTGATGCAGTAGAAAATGCCATGTTCTATGGTCGTGGCGCAGGTGAGCTTCCGACAGCAAGCGCTGTTGTAGGAGATCTTTTTGATATTGCAAGAAATATTAAGGCAAACTGCTGTGCAAGAATTGGATGTACCTGTTATAAAGAACTTCCGGTAAAGAAGATGGCAGATACTTATAATCGTTATTTTATGAGATTGATCGTAGAAGATCGTTGTGGTGTACTTGCTGAAATGACGGCTGTCTTTGCAAAATATGGAGTCAGCGTAGCACAGATCATTCAGAAAGCTGCCCGTGCAGAAGAAAGTGCCGAAGTTGTTGTCATCACAGCCAAAGTTCGCGAAGGCGATTTCCGTACGGCAATGGAAGAACTGAGTGGAAGAAGCTCAGTACGTAAAGTAAGCAGCATGCTTCGTGTATATGGAGAATAAGATCGTATAGATCAGAGATACCTTAAGTTGCTTTGTGGACGGAGTATAAAATTTCACAAAAGGGGTTGCTTATGGGAAATATTATGGATTACATCAGTTGGAGAGGGGATCTTTCCTTTGAACAGTCGCAGTTTAACGAAGTGGACAATTTGATTCTTGCATGTTTTTCATATGTGAATCTGGATGGAATTTCGGCAGTGACAAAACAGAAGGGAATCGGACTGAAAAAGCTGACGAAAGAATTTATGAAACTTCATACGATGAAAGAACTGGAGGCGGATAAATCTTTTATCCGCCTGGCTCCGTTTATGATGATGGAAATGGCGAAGTCTGTCAGATTTGGAAAATGTGTGGTAAGAAATTATGTGAATGATATTGTAACGGAAGCTGAGCAGCAGTTTGCTGCAATGGAAATTGTTCTGGAGGACGGCACTTCCTATGTCTCTTTTCGCGGAACGGATGATACGATCATAGGATGGAAAGAAGATTTTAATCTCAGCACAGGTGTAGTTCCGGCACAAAAAAGAGCTATAGAGTATTTGCAGAAAATCTCGGAACATACAGATGGAATGCTCAGAGTCGGAGGACATTCCAAAGGTGGAAACCTTGCGATTTATGGATCGGTGATGTGCAAAAGTGCTCATGAAAAGATACTTGAAATCTATTCTAATGACGGACCCGGATTTTCCAGAGAATTTCAAGAGCTGCCGGAAACGAAAGAAATGATGCCGAAGATTATTCGCATTATTCCGGAGTATTCTATTATAGGGACGCTTCTGGAGCATGAAAAAGAACCGGTTATTGTTGCAAGTTCCAGTAAGGGACTTCTCCAGCATGATGGATTTTCCTGGGAGGTGCAGGGACCGGCGCTGGTACGGCGAGACAGTCTGAATAAAACGGCACTCCGATTTATCGAAATCCTGCACAAATGGATCGATGGTATGGATATGGAACAGAAGAGACTTCTGATTGAAGATCTTTTTGCAACATTACAGGCATCCGGTTATGAGAATCTGAGTGAAGTACAGTCCGGAGGACTGAAAAGTCTGGCTGCGATGGTGAAACGTGTGGAAAAATTTGCTCCGGAATCCCGCGGGATGATGCAGGAACTTCTGACAGCAATCTGCGGAGGCTGGCTCGAACAGCTCCAGGCAGATACGAAAGACAAACTATCCGTACTTCCGTTAAGCTTTTCTGATAAAATCCTTGAAAAATTCTAAATTTTTGGTACTATATAATAGGAAATGATACCAGTAAATACTGCTGTAAAATGCAGAAAAAGTATACAGTAAAAGGAGAACATTATGAGTAAGAAACCAACCGTATTAATGATCCTGGATGGTTATGGTCTGAACGACAAACATGAGGGAAATGCAATCTACGAAGCAAAAACTCCTGTTATGGATAAATTAATGGCAGAATATCCATTTGTAAAAGGAAACGCCAGTGGACTGGCAGTAGGTCTTCCGGATGGACAGATGGGTAACTCCGAGGTAGGGCATATGAATATGGGAGCAGGCCGTATCGTATATCAGGAGCTTACCAGAATCACAAAAGAAATCAACGATGGAGATTTCTTTAAAAATGAAGCACTTCTTGCAGCAATGAAAAATGCAAAAGAAAATGATTCCGCTATTCATTTTATGGGACTTCTTTCTGATGGTGGTGTACACAGCCACAATACACATCTCTATGCACTGCTTGAGATGGCAAAGAGAGAAGGACTTAAGAAAGTTTATGTACACTGCTTCCTTGACGGACGTGATACACCGCCGGCATCAGGTAAGGAATTTATCGAACAGCTCGAAGCTAAAATGAAAGAAATCGGAGTTGGTGAGATCGGAGTTGTTTCCGGACGTTACTATGCAATGGACAGAGATAACCGCTGGGATCGTGTAGAGCTTGCATACAAAGCACTGACAGAAGGCGAAGGCGTTAAGGGAACAGATGCAGCAGCTGCTGTTCAGGCTTCTTATGACAATGATAAGACAGATGAATTTGTACTTCCTACAGTAATCGAAAAAGACGGACAGCCGGTTGCAAAGATCCAGGACAAAGATTCTATAGTATTCTTTAACTTCCGTCCAGACCGTGCACGTGAGATCACAAGAGCATTCTGTGATGATGAATTCAAAGGCTTCGAAAGAGCTAAAAAACTGGATCTGACATATGTCTGCTTTACAGATTACGATGAAACAATCCAGAACAAACAGGTTGCGTTCCACAAAGTACTTCTTAAGAATACATTTGGTGAATATCTTGCAGCTCATGATATGACACAGGTTCGTATTGCTGAGACAGAGAAATATGCACATGTTACTTTCTTCTTTAACGGTGGAGTAGAAGAACCAAACAAAGGAGAAGACAGAATCCTCGTTAAATCTCCGAAGGTTGCAACTTATGACCTTCAGCCGGAGATGAGCGCACCGGAAGTTTGTGACAAGCTGGTGGATGCAATCAAATCTGATAAATATGATGTGATCATTATCAATTTTGCAAACCCGGATATGGTAGGTCATACTGGTGTACAGGCAGCAGCTGTCAAAGCAATCGAAACAGTTGATGGATGTGTGGGAAGAGCAGTAGAAGCTCTCAAAGAAGTTGACGGACAGATGTTTATCTGTGCTGACCACGGAAATGCAGAGCAGCTGATTGATTATGAGACAGGAGAGCCATGGACTGCTCATACAACGAATCCGGTTCCGTTCATTCTTGTAAACGCTGATCCGAAATACACTCTGAGAGAGAACGGATGCCTCGCAGATATCATCCCGACTCTGATTCAGCTGATGGGAATGGAACAGCCTGCAGAAATGACAGGAGAAAGTCTCCTGGTTGAGAAATAATTACAATATCTAAAATAAACAGAACCATGAATAAACCTCTGAGTCTTAAGATTCAGGGGTTTTTTACTATAATGATGAAACTCTCGGAAAAAGAATATAAAAAAGCAATAAATTAAGGTGCAAAAATACAGAAGTATGTTATAATGGAAACGTTACAGGAAAAAACAGGATAAATAGATGGTTGTATTCAATTGTTTATATTCAGGGAGTATATTAAATGAGCAACAAAGAAATGAAAGACGAACTTCAGGAAGACACTTCTGGAGTGTCGGATGAGAATACAGGCATTGAAGAAGAAATCAATGCAACCATGGATAAAATCATAGTTCCACCGGAAACGGACGAAGATGAGATGGATGATCTTGGAGATTATGATGATTCTGCAGAGGAAGAACCAGATCCACAGCCGGTAAGACATCATCGCAAATCTGCCAGACCAGGTCCGGTTGTATATGTTCCGGTAGATGATATGGAAATGCCGGATCAGACAACTTCCAGGAAGAAAAAATCCAAAAAAACAAATACGCAAAAGAACAGATCAGCAAAACCAGAGTATCAGAATCCTAAACCTGTGAAAAAACACAAAGGGGCGCGGATTTTTGGCCTTATTATGTTGATGATCATAGTTCTTGGCGGGTGTGCTTATGCGGCTGCAAGTTATTATTTTGCGGACAGATTTTTTGAAGGTACGTGGATCAATGGTGTGAACTGTTCTCAGATGACGGCAGCAGAGGTAGAAAATCTTTTCAAACAAAAGTTTGAGAATTATACCATTGAAGTTTCAGCCAGAGATCAGGCACCACAGACGATTTCCGGAGCGGATATCAGCTATCAGTATCTTTCTACAGGAGAGGTTCTGAAGCTTCTGAAACAGCAGAAGCCATATGAATGGATCAAAGGACTCTATGAACAGAAAAGTTATACTGTATCCGAGAATACAGGGTATAACAGAACACAGTTGCAAGAACAGCTTAAGACTCTCAGCTGTGCTCAGGCAGAGAATCAGACAGAACCGGAAAATGCATATGTTGCATATCAGAACGGACAGTTTGTGATCGTACCGGAAACCGTGGGAAGTAAACTGAATATCAAAGAAGCATATAAAGTACTGAATGCTGCTGTAGATGCAGGACAGACTTCGGTAAATTTCAGTGATACACCGGAAGCATATGTGAATGCAGATGTTACACAGGATGATCCGGCACTGCAGTCTGCACTGGAAGCATGCAACAATTATACAAAAGCAAGTATTACCTATACATTTGGCAGTCAGACAACAACTCTGAATGGTGACACGATCAAAGACTGGCTACAGTTTGATGAGAAAGGTCAGCTGATCTGGGACGATAATTCCTTCCAGCAGCATGTTGCAGATTATGTTGCACAGCTTGCAGCTACTTATGATACGGTCGGTACGGAGCGTGAGTTCCAGACCACAAGTGGCAGAACCGTTTACGTTTCCAGCTCTGTATATGGCTGGAAAATCGATCAGGCTGCCGAGGCTGCTCAGCTGAGTCAGGAAATTCAGTCTGGTACACAGACGACCAGGGAGCCTGTTTATTCACAGACGGCCAATTCTTACGGAGTGAATGATCTGGGTGACACTTATATAGAAGTAGATTTAAGTGAACAGCATATGTATTATTATCAAAATGGTTCCGATATCTTTGAGTCAGATTTTGTATCTGGAAACATGAGTTATGCTGATCGTCAGACACATGCAGGTATCTTTACACTGTACTATAAGAAAAGTCCGGATGTACTGAGAGGAACCATGAAAGCAGACGGAACTTATGAATATGAATCAGAGGTACAGTACTGGATGCCATTTGATGGAGGTATTGGATTCCACGATGCGTCATGGAGAGATGAATTCGGCGGTGATATTTATCTTACAGGCGGATCTCACGGATGTATCAATCTTCCACCGGATAATGCAGCAGTTCTGTATGATATCATACAGTATGGTGTGCCAATCGTATGCTTTTACTAATATATAATTACAGGAGATAAAAAATGGACAGATCATTTGATTTTATCCTTGCGGGAATAGCATTGATCGTTGGAATCATGCTTCTGACAGGACATGGTGATATTTTTCTGAAGGGTGGAAACACAAAACTTCGCAAAGAAAAGTATGATGAGAAAAAAATGACTAAGGGATCCGGAGTGACATTGATTCTGTTTGGTATCGTGACATTTATAGATTCCTACACAACAAGTCTTACTGCAAAGATTATTTATATTCTTGCAATTCTTGCGATTCTTGTAGGATTTGTGGTATATTTGAAAAAGAAATGCATCAAGAAATAAATAAAACAAGGCATGGGAGATAAAAATCTTCCGTGCCTGTTTTATTTGAGAGAATTTATAAAGAAATATTGACAAGATCCATTGGTTTGCGGATGTGTGCATCCGGTTTTGGAACTTCTCCGAATCCGTATTCAGCGAAGATAAAAGGAACATTTGCTTTCTGGCATGCCTGGTAATCGCCAAACGTATCACCGACATACACGGGGGATTTCAGATCATATGTGTCTGCAAGTTTACGGATATTGGAGCCTTTGTCCAGACCGGTATCTCCATTACAAAGATGACCTTTGAAATATTTTTCAAGACCTGATGTCTGAAGAAAAACTTCAATATAGCCACTCTGACTGTTACTGACAATATAGAGTGGATATTTCTTATACATGATCTGCAGCATTTTTTCAAGATCCTCATAAAGTGGGGCACATTTTTTTAAGAGAGCTTCATGTTCGGCCCGGCAGCATCCATCAATAAGGCGAAGCTGTTCTGCTTCTGAACAGTCAGGGAAAATCTGGCGTGCGATATCAGACAGAGTCTGCCCAAAAAGTGTCATCAGACGGGCTGATGTCAGGGTAATATCCATATGTTCTTTTTCCCGCAGATATGCGGTCCAGGACTGAGCAACACTTTCTGTTGAATCCCACAGAGTTCCATCAACATCAAAAATAATACTGTCCAAAATATGGTCCTTTCGTATCAAAAATAATATTAATTTTAGTAATGGGAGATAATTATTTACAGGTATAATCCCAAGTAATAACATTCTATCCGGTAAAATAAAAAAAATCAACTGGCATTTGGCTGAAATTATGTTATACTAAAACATACTGAGGGTAAAAGATGAAAAATGATCAGATAAAAGACAGAAGCATGCTGAATGAAATCGTACAACCTCTTACAGACTGGTACAGACAGAATAAACGGATTCTTCCCTGGAGAGATCAGAACAATGCCTACTATACGTGGGTATCGGAGATTATGCTTCAGCAGACAAGGGTTGAGGCCGTGAAGCCTTATTTTCAGCGTTTTATCGGAGAGCTTCCAGATGTCCAGGCTTTGGCAGAATGCCCGGAAGAGAAGCTGATGAAGCTCTGGGAAGGTCTGGGATATTATAATCGCGTCCGTAATATGCAGATGGCAGCCCGGACGGTAGTTTGTGAATACGAGGGAAAACTTCCGGCTTCTTACGAAGAACTGCTGAGTCTGAAGGGAATCGGGAATTACACAGCAGGTGCGATCGCATCCATTGCTTACCAGATTCCGGTACCGGCAGTAGATGGAAATGTTCTTCGTGTGATATCCAGAATTACAGAGGACAGACAGGATATTATGAAACAGTCGGTACGCCGGCAGATTGAAGAAAGCCTTTTGGAGATAATGCCGGAAGATATACCGGGAGATTTTAATCAGGCGCTGATGGAACTTGGGGCAGTGGTTTGTGTGCCGAATGGATCAGCACGCTGTGAAGCATGTCCGGTGTCGGAGTACTGTCTTGCATACAGACACGGGACAGTAGAGGAGCTGCCGGTCAAAGCACCGAAGAAGGAGCGTATTCTGCAAAACAGGACAGTGCTTGTGATTCAGGACGGAGAGAAAACTGCTATACAGAAACGACCGGAAAAAGGTCTTCTTGCCGGATTATATGAGCTTCCGAATCTCCTGGGCCATCTTACACGGGAGGAAGTGCTGGATAAGGTAAAAAATATGCAGCTGGAACCGCTCTATATTGAGAAACTTCCGGATGCAAAGCATATTTTTTCGCATATTGAATGGAGGATGACCGGATATCTGATTCGGGTGGCAGCGCTGGACACAGACAGAGGATTGCCATTTATTTTTGCTGAGAAAAAACAGTCTGAAAAGCAGTACGCGATTCCGTCTGCATTCAGAGCTTATGTAAAATACATGAAGGAGGAATCTGGAAAATGAAATTGTTGAGTATAGCAATTCCGTGTTATAATTCAGAAGCATATATGGAGAAATGTATCGAATCTTTGTTAAAAGGTGGAGAAGAAGTGGAGATCATTGTGGTCAATGATGGTTCTTCTGACCGAACTGCTGAGATTGCGGATGCTTATGCCGAAAAATATCCGACGATCATAAAAGCTATTCATCAGGAAAACGGTGGTCATGGTGAAGCAGTAAATGCCGGAATCCGTAATGCGACAGGCCTTTATTTCAAAGTTGTTGACAGTGATGACTGGGTAAATGAAGAGGCATATAAACAAATCTTAAAAACACTTGAAGAACTGACAAGAGGACCCCAAACACTGGATATGCTGATCAGCAATTTTGTATATGAAAAACAGGGTGCTTCCAGAAAAAAAGTCATGCAGTACAGACGTTGTCTTCCGGTGAATGAAATTTTCGGATGGGACAGTGTGCATATGTCAAAAGGTAAATATCTGTTGATGCATTCTATTATTTATCGTACAAAACTGCTTCACGAATGTGGATTGGAACTGCCGAAGCATACATTCTATGTGGATAACCTGTTTGCATTTGAGCCGCTTCCGTTTGTGAAGAACATGTACTATCTGGATGTCAATTTTTATCGTTATTTTATCGGAAGAGATGATCAGTCTGTCAATGAAAAGGTGATGATTAAGAGAATTGACCAGCAGATCCGTGTCAATAAATTGATGGCGGACGCATTCCATAATTGTCAGTTTGACAGTAAACATCTTAAGAAATATATGCTCAGCTATCTGGATATCATTACGACCGTGTCCTCGATCATGCTGGTACGTGCAGGTACTCAGGAAGCACTGGATAAGAAAAAAGAAATGCTGGAGTATATTCGTGAACAGGATCTCTGGCTGTATCATAAACTGCGTTACAGTATTCTGGGACGTGCAGCCAATCTTCCGGGCAGAGGTGGACGCAAAATGTTTGTAGCTGCTTACAAAGTATGTCAGAAATTCTATGGATTCAACTAAAAAACTTCCCCTTTATGGGGAAGTTTTTTGCGTTGCGGAAATTACTTCTATGAGATCATATTGATTTGTTTCGGTTCCATACATACAGAAAAATCATGCAAAAGACCAGCGGATTCTCCGTCTTTATGTACGGCCAGTCTGGCTTCACTGTGGATATCAATTTTTTTACAGCGAAAAATGTGGATACCATTGAAATGTGTATGTTTTCCGAAGAAAGCAGTAGGAAGACAACATATTACTTTGGGTTTGCTCAAACTGTCTACAACGATCACATCCAGATAGCCGTCGGAAGGACTGGCATCGGGACAGAATTTGAATCCACCGCCTTCGTATTTCTGATTCATGATGGCAGTAAAATATACTTTGGAAAACTCTTCTTTTTTATTGTCATCCATGAGCAGTGTCATAGAAGATGGCTTCAGGAAAAGCAACTGTTTCAATGCGACAAAGAGATAGACCAGTTTGCCGAGGCCGATTTTGTTCAGGACTTTTTTCATAGGAGTGACGCCAACTTCATGGCATACCGCTGCGTCAAAACCGATTCCACAGCTGATCGCGAAACGACTGCTGCTGGAACCACAGGAAATATGAGGAACGTCCATCAGATGTGGACGTTTATCGGAAAGAATCAGTTCAAGTGCCTTCATAGGATCCTGTGGAAGTTTCATACTGCGGCAGAAATCGTTTCCGGATCCGGTAGGAATGTAGCCGAAAATGACACGGGAAATATCTTTTACTCCGCTCAGGACTTCCTGTATCGTACCATCACCGCCAACGGCAATCAGCTTGATTTGACTATCTTCCGGAATCGAGGCAGTAATGGAAGCAGAAAGCTTAACAGCATGTCCTTTATATTCTGTAAAAAAAGTTTGGTATTTAATATTCCGTTCACGCAGAATGTTCTCCAGATCCCTCCAGATCAGAGCACCTTTGCCGGAACGGGAGTTGGGATTTATAATAAAATAGTACATGAGTTCCTCCCTTATGTTCTCGTTTATCATAGCATGTTCGACAGAAATTTACAAACATTTAACACTGTGCAGGCCGGAAATTTAACGTTCATTTTTTATACTTTGCAAAAAGATAAAAAAGAACCTGTTTGTGAAGAAACAGACAGGCAGGAGGAAATAAATGATCTATCTTGTAGAAGACGATGAGAGTATTCGTGAACTTGTAGTATATACATTAAAGAGTCAGGGAATGGATGCAAAAGGATTTGAACGACCGTCCCTGTTCTGGAAAGAACTGGAGAAAGAAGTGCCGGCATTGATTCTTCTGGATATCATGCTTCCTGAAGAAGACGGAATATCGATTTTACGAAAACTGCGTACCAGACCGGACACACGCAAGATTCCGGTAATCATGCTGACGGCCAAAGGCACAGAATATGATGTGGTCATGGGACTGGACAGCGGTGCAGATGATTATATCCCGAAGCCGTTTCGTATGATGGAGCTGATCTCACGTATCAAGGCACGGCTTCGTCGGGCAGAGGATAAAGGCGCAGAAGAATATCATCTGGAAAACCTGTATCTGTGTCCGGGAAGACATATAGTGACGGTGGATCAGGAACCTGTTAATCTGACATTGAAGGAGTATGAGATGCTGGTGCTGCTTCTGAAAAACAGCGGAATGGTTTTATCAAGAACACAGCTTCTGAATCAGATATGGGGATATGAATTTGATGGTGAAAGCAGAACGGTGGATGTACATATCCGGACACTCAGGCAGAAGCTGGGAAGCGCCGGAGATCTGATTGAAACAGTGCGTGGCGTAGGATATAAGATTGGAAGGTGACATACCTTCCTTTTTTTGTTGGGATATGATATACTCACATCAAAGCAGATTTAACTGAAAACTTGCTGGGAAAACAGACAGCAACGGATAATAACCTGAGAAAGAGGCAGAAGTATGAAGTCATTGGTAATAGCAGAGAAGCCATCTGTAGCAAGGGATATTGCAAGAGTACTCCATTGTACCCAGAAGGGTAACGGAATCCTTGAGGGCAAAGAATATGTTGTAACATGGGCCCTGGGACATCTTGTGACACTTGCAGATCCGGAAGAATATGATAAGAAATATATGAAATGGGATATGGAAACTCTGCCGATGATGCCGGATAAAATGAAACTTGTCGTTATCCGACAGACTTCCAAACAATATCAGGCAGTGAAGACACAGCTGTTCCGAAAAGATATCGGTGATATCATCATTGCAACCGATGCCGGAAGAGAGGGAGAACTGGTTGCCCGCTGGATTCTGGATAAGTCCGGATGTCACAAACCAATTCGCCGTCTGTGGATATCTTCAGTAACCGATAAAGCAATTCGTGACGGATTTCACAATCTGAAAGACGGCAGAGATTATGATAATCTTTATCGTGCGGCAGTTGCCAGAGCAGAGGCAGACTGGCTGGTTGGAATCAATGGAACAAGAGCGCTGACCTGTAAACATAATGCACAGCTTTCCTGCGGGCGTGTACAGACACCGACACTTGCAATCATTGCGAGAAGAGAAGAAGAAATACGTAAGTTTAAACCAGAGGATTACTTTGGAGTAACTTTGCAGGCTGGTGGAATACAGTGGACCTGGAAAGATGCGAAGAACGGAAGCTATCGAACTTTTCAGAAAGAGCGTGCGGAGGAGATCCAGAAGAAGATTTCCAATACGGATCTGGAACTTGTATCTGTGGACAGAAAGCCTAAGAAAACAATGGCTCCCGGACTTTATGATCTGACGACTCTGCAGCGGGAAGCAAACCAGAAATATGGATTTTCCGCAAAAGAAACACTCAATATCATGCAGAGATTATATGAGAATCATAAGGTACTTACGTATCCGAGAACGGATTCCCGTTATATCGGCAAGGATGTTGTCCCGACGATCAAAGAGAGACTGAAAGCCTGTGGAACCGGCCCATATCGAAAACTTGCCGGTGCGCTGCTTACTAAACCAATCCATACAAACGGAAGTTTCGTGGATGATAAAAAGGTCAGTGACCATCATGCGATCATTCCGACAGAGCAGTTTGTACAGCTGGATCATATGACAAATGAAGAGCGCAAAATCTATGATATGGTTGTGCGGAGATTTTTGAGTGTTCTTTATTCTCCATTTGAATATGAACAGACTTCCATGGAAGGGAAGGCAGCGGGACAGAGTTTTGTGGCAAGTGGCAAGACGGTTGTGAGTGCTGGCTGGAAAGAAGTTTACGAAGGCGGAAGCACGGACGATGACGAAGAAGAGCAGACACTGAAAGACCAGAAGCTTCCGGTATTGAAACAGGGAGAGAAGCTTCCGATAGGCAGTGTTCGTCTGACAACAGGTAAGACCAAGCCGCCGGCACATTTTACTGAGGCAACGCTTCTGGCGGCAATGGAGAATCCGGTGAAATATATGTCCTCAAAAGATACACAAGCAGCAAAGACGCTGGGAGAAACCGGTGGACTTGGCACAGTTGCCACCAGAGCAGATATTATTGAAAAACTTTTCCACACCTTCCTTATGGAAAAGAGAGGCAATGAAATCTATCTGACTTCCAAAGCAAAACAGCTTCTGGAACTTGTACCGGAAGAGCTTAAGAAGCCGGAACTGACAGCAGACTGGGAAAAGAAACTGTCTGATATATCCAAGGGCAAACTGAAACAGAAAGTCTTTCTTGATGGAATTCGCGAATATACCAAGGAGATCGTTGTTGAGATCAAGACAGGAACAGGAACCTTCCGTCATGATAATCTGACGAATAAGATCTGTCCGAACTGTGGTAAACGAATGCTTGCAGTAAATGGCAAGAACAGTAAGCTGCTGGTGTGTCAGGACCGTGAATGCGGATACAGAGAGACAATTTCACGTACAACAAATGCACGATGTCCGAAATGTCACAAGCGAATGGAGATGCTGGTCAAAGGCAAAGAAGAAACATTTGTATGTGTATGTGGATATAAAGAGAAACTGTCATCTTTCCAGGCCAGAAGAACCAAAGAAGGAGCCGGTGTCAACAAAAGAGACGTACAGAAATATCTGAAAAAACAGCAGAAAGAAGCAGCAGAACCAGTAAACAATGCGTTTGCACAGGCGCTTTCCGGGATTAAACTGGATTAAATTTCTGCCGGAAGTTTCACAGATAATAATAGAATAAGGTAAAAATAGAACTGCTGTAAAGGGCAGTAATAAAAAGGAGTGTGGGCTTTATGAAGTTACAGAAATATCAGAAATGTTCAAAAGTAACCCGTGGACTGAGAAAAGCAGAATTTGTACTGAAAAATGCCCGTATTGTGAATGTTTTTACCAGAGAGATCCTGGAAGGTGATATTGCGATTCAGGATGGAATGATCGTTGGAATCGGAAACTACCAGGGTGAAGAAGAAACAGATCTGGGCGGCAGGTATGTCTGTCCGGGATTTATAGACAGTCATCTGCATCTGGAATCTACACTTGTGACTCCGGCAGAGCTGGTAACAGTGGCGTCCAGGCATGGAACGACAACGTTTATCGTAGATCCACATGAATCGGCCAATGTGTCCGGATTAAAGGGCATTGATTATATTTTGAATCAGACAGAAGACGTGGATGCCAATGTTTTTGTTATGATGCCATCCTGTGTTCCGGCAACTGCGATCGACGATAATGGATGCACGCTTACTGCACAGGATATGGAACCTTATCTTTCAAAAAAAAGAATTCTCGGACTGGGTGAAGTCATGGACTACATATCAGTTGTAAAGGGTGATGAAGCCATGCACCGGAAACTGGAACTGTTCAGTGATAAAGTCAGGGATGGACATGCACCATTTCTTTCTGATATGGATCTGCAGGCATATGCGATGGCCGGAATTGCTACAGATCATGAATGTTCAGATTTTGCATATGCGATGAAAGAGCGTCGAAATGGCATGATTGTACATATTCGTGAAGGGAGTGCTGCAAGAAATCTGAAAGCAATTGTGAATGGAATCGTAGAGAATCAGATGAATGGAGAGGGATTCTGCTTCTGTACAGATGATAAACATATCGAAGATATTGAAAAAGAAGGTCATATCGACCATAATGTACGTAAGGCTATCGGACTCGGAATGAATCCGATAGATGCAATCTGTATGGCAACCATCAATTCTGCAAAATGTTATGGATTAACACATCTTGGGGCGATTGCACCTGGATATCAGGCAGATATGCTTGTTGTGGATAATCTTGAAAAGATGACAATCCAGGATGTTTACTATAAGGGCAGAAAAATTGATCAGGACGGAGAGATCATTGTAAAAGAATGTCCATCAGAACTGAAAAATACAGTTCATGTTGGAGAATTCTCAAAGGAAGACTTGCGACTGGAATCTCCGGATGGTATATTCAATGTAGTCGGAATGCAGGAAGGTGAAATTATAACTGTCCGTAAAAATGTACAGATACTTCATGAAATGGGAGTATTCACCGCAGATGAACAGTATCAGAAGATTGCGGTGGTTGAAAGGCACAAAGCAACTGGAAAAACAGGTGTCGGTGTTGTGAGTGGATTTGGTATTCAGGGTGGCGCAATTGCGTCAAGTGTATCCCATGATTCTCACAATATCATTGTAATTGGTGACAATGATGAAGATATGTATCTTGCTGTACAGGAACTGATCCGTACGCAGGGCGGTTATACACTGGTTGCAGATCATCATGTATATGATACACTGGAACTTCCGGTAATGGGACTGATGAGTGATGCAGGTTTTCAGTACAGTCATAGAAAACTGGAACGAATGATCCGCAAGGCACACGAGATGGGTGTGCCGGATGCTATGGCGCCATTTATCACTCTGTCCTTTATGGCTCTGCCGGTCATTCCAGAGATACGCGTTACTCCACGGGGAATCTATAATGTGTGCAGCGGTGAGTTTTATCAGAATTAAAGACAGATAAGTGATTACAGATTCATGGTAATCATTGCAACAATACAAACAATAAAAGAGGAGCAGCAGTTTATTATGCCAGTATTTGATTTCAGCAACAGCAAAACAGAAAAGAAAGATCCGGAATGTACTTATACGACGTTCCAGTCGAATGAAAAAGTACCGTCACCGGAGAAACCGATCCTGATCATTGATAATAAAAGTCGTCAGTGGAAGCATCATTCCTGTGGTGTCTTTTCCAATCCAAACCAGAAATCTTCTTTTGAATTCAAAGAAAAGGACGGTGTTTTCCCGGCAGATATTCTCAAAATTGATGCACGTTTTGTGAGCCTCGTAAAATGGCTGGGCGAAAACCATATTAGTGTACGATTATCTGGACAGAATACAGAAGATGGATATGCAATCTATAAGATTCGTGAAACTGCGTTTGGAGGAGCCGGAAAACTTTCAGCAGAAGATGGATTCCTGCAGTTTATGATCGAACGTCTTCTGGCAAGTAATGCACCGACAGAACTTCCGGATGGAGATGAGGAAGATGAGGACGGCGATGATATGAAGCTGACCAGCATTCAGAGCATCACGGATTTTATGACTTGTGCAGGAAGGACCATGCCGGACAATATCCGTCTCTGGGCAAGAAGAAACCTTGCTGTTGCGAGATCTCATGAGGTGTCGCAGGAAGAACGCAGACATGCACAGAGAGCACTGTCCATTATGATGAATATTCAGTGGAAAAATAACTATTTTGAATCCATTGATCCAGTAGAGGCGCGCCGTATTCTGGATGAAGAACTCTATGGAATGGAAAAAGTAAAACAGAGAATCATTGAGACGATCATTCAGATTAACCGTACGCATACACTTCCGGCATACGGGCTGCTTCTGGTTGGCCCGGCAGGAACCGGCAAATCCCAGATTGCTTACGCAGTTGCACGTATTCTGAAACTTCCGTGGACAACATTGGATATGAGTTCTATTAATGATCCGGAGCAGCTTACCGGAAGTTCCCGTGTCTATGCCAATGCAAAGCCTGGAATCATTATGGAAGCATTTTCCATGGCAGGCGAGTCCAATCTTGTATTTATTATCAATGAGCTGGATAAGGCAACCAATGGCAAGGGAAATGGTAATCCGGCGGATGTACTTCTGACACTCCTTGATAACCTTGGATTTACAGATAACTATATGGAATGTATGGTTCCGACTGTCGGTGTTTATCCGATTGCGACAGCCAACGACAAAGCACAGATCAGTGCTCCGTTAATGTCCCGTTTTGCGGTCATTGAACTTCCGGATTACACAGCAGAAGAAAAGAAAGTTATTTTCTCCAAATTTGCACTTCCGAAAGTATTGAAACGCATGAGCCTCAAAGAAGAAGAGTGCGTAGTGGCTCCGGATGGACTTGATGCAGTGATCGAGCAGTTTGCTGATACGACCGGTATCCGTGATCTGGAACAGGCGGCAGAACACATTGCTGCAAATGCTCTGTATCAGATTGAAGTAAATCATGTATCTTCTGTGATTTTTGACGCGGATATGGTGAAGAAGTTATTTGAATAAAATCAGTAAATACTTATTTCATACACAGTAACTAAAATTTTACTCCGGAATGTAAAAATATACTTGCATTCCGGAGTTCTTTTTGTTATACTACAAAAAGTTTCATAAGTAGATTTTTATGAAATGTTTTATAAATTTCATAACTGGTTCGAAACCCTCCCAGTATAAAAAACTAGGTCATGCAGGTATCTTCCGATCGTCGATACCTTTTTCTGTGGAGGATTTTTATAAAAATCACCTGGAAGAAGGAAAGGTTGGAAGTTTTTTTATGCATAAAATTGTTATAGACTGTGATCCGGGAATTGACGATGCACTTGCAATCATGCTTGCTGCAAATTCTCCGGAACTTGATATTCTGGCAATCACAACAGTATCAGGTAATGTGCCATCTGATATGGGGGCGGCTAATGCGCGAAAGGTTCTGAAGCAGCTTGGAAGAATGGATATTCCAATCTATATTGGAGAAGAAGTTCCGCTCCGGGAAGAATACATTGATGCGAGGGATACCCATGGGATGGATGGACTTGGAGAAAGCTTTCTTCCGGAAGTGGAAAGTGAATATGAGAAGAATGCGGTTGATTTTCTGACAGAACTTCTGGAGAGAGAAAAAATATCCATTATCGCACTTGGTCCGATGACGAATCTGGCAAAAGTATTTTCGAGAAAGCCGGAACTGATCGCTAATGTAGAAGAGATGGTATCCATGGGAGGAAGTTTCAAGAGTCATGGAAATTGTTCGCCGGTAGCTGAGTATAATTACTGGTGTGATCCGGATGCAGCTGCCGTTGTGTATGATCTTTTTGCAAAGGCAGGAAGCAAGATTCATATGATTGGACTGGATGTGACGCGTGAAATTGTCCTGACACCGAACAGGCTGGAATATATGTGCCGCCTGGATCCGGAGATGGGAGAATTTATTCGTAAGATCACAGGATTTTATATGGATTTTCACTGGGAACAGGAGGGGATTATTGGTTGCGTGATCAATGATCCACTGGCAGTGGCATATTTTATTGACCGATCCATGTGCGACGGATTTGATAGCTTTACAGTCGTTGCAACTGACGGAGTTTGTCGTGGTCAGACTGTTGTAGATTCTATGAACTTCTGGAAAAAAGAACCGAATAGCAGGATTCTTACAGAAACAGATTCTGAAAGATTTTTTGCATTCTTTATGGAACGTGTACTTAGAAAAAATGATGGAAGCAGATGGAAGAAGGATGAATTTAAACTTCTGCATGAGCTGTAAAGAGGTGACAGAATGAAGATAACAATGAAAAGAAACAAAAAAGATTATACAGAAAACAAGATCAATGTTTACCAGATCTGTCTGGTGGCACTGGCAGTAGGAATCAATATTGTCGGGGGACAGATTGCACTCTTTATGAAACTGCCGGTTTATCTGGACAGCATTGGAACTATTCTGACAGGTGCAGTTCTGGGACCGTGGTTTGGTATGCTGCCGAACCTGATCAGTGGAATTTTTATGGGTATGACAGTGGATATCTATTCGTTATATTTTGCACCTGTGGGTATGATCACAGGTATCATGAGTGGACTTGTTTTTCGTAAGTTATCCGTAAAGAAAGTAAAAGTGCTGTTTGCTGCAGTACTGATCACTGTACCGGGAACGATTGTAAGTTCTGTGATCAATGCAGTATTATTTGGAGGTGTGACCTCATCAGGATCTTCGATTCTGGTCCAGCTTCTTTCCAGAACACCGCTTGGACTGACCGGAAGTATCTTTGCAGTACAGTTTCTGACGGATTATCTGGACAGATGCATTTCTGTATTTGCGGTAAGTGTATTTGTGACGATGCTCGGTGGAGAATTGCGACAGAGACTGACGGGGAATGTGCATAACAGAGCAATATAAAAGAAAAGAGGAGTAATCACACGAAAATTGTGTGAGATACTCCTCTTTTTTGCATCGCTTAAGAAAGAATTGTCGATTTGCGATGCAGTATGTTTTTTATAATATGGATCAGCGGAAGCTTTTGATCCAGTTGACCAGAGAATCGTGCCAGATATTGTCGTAAACTGTTTTCTTCATCTGATCGGTGACAGAACCGTTGGTTGCCATCTTTGCGAGGATGCCAGCCTGGAGCTCTTCGATGGACATATCTTCCGGAGCTTTGTTCGAATCGAAATTGACAGGCTCTTTTTCAGCAGAAGCAGGAGTTCTATCGGTGTCTTCTTTTGTACTTGCAGCTTCCGGTATAGAGGAAGCTGGGGCTGTTTTGGTTTCTGCAGAGCCTTCGTTTTTGACTTCTTCATGAGTAACAGGTGTTTCTTCAACGATAGAGTCCTTGTTTTCAGAAAATGTTTCAGGGACAGATGTATCTTCTGTTGGTACCCAGATTTCGCCACTGTTTGCTCCTACGCATACATTGATGCATCCACCTTCGACAGCAACCTTCTGACCAGTCAGAGTGCCAACGTATTCTGCAGCGTTTCCGGCAGGAAGATTCATCCAAGCATCGTTGTCGTCGTTGTTGACCGTTATGATTACACGCATATTATCCAGATCACGGGCAAATGCATATTGACGGTTGGTAAGTTGCAGTTCTGTGTAGCTTCCATAGCTTAATGCAGGTGTATGCTGTCTGATCTTACCGAGGGCGGTGATAAGTGCAGTGCATGGATTAGAAGTAACAGCATCCTTATAATCGGTGATATTCAGTGCCGGTCTCAGACTGTCATCGGAAGAGCGTTCTTTACGTCCTTCGATTCCAAACTCAGAACCATAATAAATACTTGGAATGCCCGGAAGGGTATAGAGCAGAATATGAACCGGAGTAAAGTGCGCTTTATTGGATAGTTTTGTATAGATTCTTTCTACATCGTGGTTATCAACGAAATTATAAAGATCCAGATTCCCCATATTCTGGAGATATTTCACCGTATGGGCGATCTCGAAATAGTTGTGATCATTATGTCCGCTATAAAGTGCTTTGTGCAGAGCATAGTTTGTAACACTGTGCAGAGTCTCTCCATTTACCCAGCGACTGTAATCTCCATGAATTACTTCGCCCATCAGCCAGAAATCCGGTTTGACTTCTTCTGCAGTATGGCGGAGCGCACGCATGAAATCAAAATCCAGTACATCGGCAGCATCCAGACGGATTCCGTCTACATCAAACTCAGAAACCCAGTAACGGATCACATCACAGATATAATCCTGAACTTCTGGATTTCTCTGGTTTAATTTGACAAGCAGATTGTATCCACCCCAGTTATCATAGGAAAATCCATCGTTGTATTCATTGTTTCCCCAGAAATTTACATTACAATACCAGTTCAGATATCTGGAATTTTCACGATTCTGCTGAATATCTTTGAATGCAAAGAAATCGCGTCCGGTATGATTGAATACACCATCAAAAATTACTTTGATTTTTTTGTCATGACAGGCTTTTACAAAAGCAGTCAGATCTTCGTTTGTTCCAAGACGTGAATCGAGCTTTTTATAATCAGTTGTCTCGTATCCGTGACCGACACTTTCGAAGAGTGGTCCGATGTACAATGCATTACAACCAATTTCTTTGATATGGCTGATCCATGGAAGGAGAGTGTTCAGGCGATGTACCGGTTCTGTGTAATCATTCTGCTTTGGAGTACCAGTCAGACCTAAAGGATAAATATGATAAAAAATTGCTTCATTATACCAACTCATGTGTTATCATCTCGTTTCGTAGTAGTTTTAGGTATAGATAAAAGTATGGGGCTGTCGTTAAACGGCAGCCCCTTTGATTTTGCTATCTGTTATGAAATTATAACTGAGGACCAGCAGCAACAAGTGCTTTACCAGCTTCGTTTCCTTCGTATTTAGCGAAGTTCTTGATGAATCTTGCAGCAAGATCTTTTGCTTTTTCTTCCCACTGAGCAGCGTCTGCATATGTGTCACGTGGGTCAAGGATTCCTGTGTCAACACCATTCAGCTCTGTAGGAACTTCGAAGTTGAAGTAAGGAATTGTCTTTGTAGGAGCGTTGTTGATATCTCCGTTAAGGATAGCATCAATGATACCACGAGTATCTTTGATGGAGATACGTTTTCCAGTTCCGTTCCATCCTGTATTAACGAGGTAAGCTTTTGCTCCGCTCTTTTCCATTTTCTTAACAAGCTCTGCTGCATATTTTGTTGGATGCAGTTCCAGGAATGCCTGGCCAAAGCAAGCAGAGAATGTAGGTGTAGGTTCTGTGATTCCACGCTCTGTACCAGCAAGTTTTGCTGTAAATCCAGACAGGAAGTAGTACT
>ERZ837380.1962-NODE-1962-length-23677-cov-21.227034_pt1 | contig 23677 bp, 19 predicted proteins | sample MGYA00519685_ERZ837380 | MGnify/ENA primary metagenome ERZ837380 (study PRJEB31850, sample SAMEA3708817) | human gut metagenome | biome: human gut; feature: human-associated habitat; material: faeces | place: China | collected 2014 ...
TCATGTACGGCTGCGACAACTTCTGCACCTACTGCATCGTGCCCTACGTCCGCGGCCGCGAAAAGAGCCGCAAGCCCGGCGACATCCTGGCCGAGTTCCGTGGGCTGGTGGAGGCCGGTTACAAGGAGATCACCCTGCTGGGCCAGAACGTGAACAGCTACGGCAAGGGCCTGGAAGAGCAGATCGACTTTTCCGACCTGCTCAACCTGCTGTGCACCGTGCCCGGTGACTACCACATCCGGTTCATGACCAGCCACCCCAAGGACGCCAGCCACAAGCTGATCAATACCATTGCCGCCCAGCCGAAGATCTGCAAGCACCTGCATCTGCCGGTGCAGTGCGGCTCCGACCGGCTGCTGCAGCAGATGAACCGCCATTACACCATCGAGCAGTATCTGGAGCTCATCGAGTACGCCCGCAAGACCGTGCCCGGCATCACCTTCTCCAGTGACATCATCGTCGGCTTCCCCGGTGAGACGGAAGAGGACTTTGTCAAGACGCTGGAATTGGTGCAGAAGGTGGGCTATATGCAGCTGTTCACCTTCATCTACTCCAAGCGCACCGGCACCAAGGCTGCCGAACTGCCGGACCCCACCCCCCGCAAGGAAAAGACCGACCGCATGAGCCGCCTGCTCAAGGTGCAGGACGAGATCGCCATGGCGCTGGTCAAAGGCCAGGTGGGCCAGACCGTGCAGGTGCTGGTGGAAGGCTACGGCCGCAGCGAGGGCACCCTCTCCGGAAGGCTCGACAACAACCTGACGGTGGAGTTCACCGCCGACCCGGCACTGCTGGGCCAGTATGCGATGGTCCGGCTGACCGGTGCCCGTGCTACTGTGCTGCTGGGTGAGCTGGCAGACTGAGAGAAAACGCGATTCCGGGGCCGTGTGCCCCTGAAACAATAAAAAGCGACAAGGAGAACAACTACCATGGATTGCATTGATCTGTTCAAGCGCGCTGCAGTGGCCCTGCAGACCGACCCCCGTTACCTGGCACTGGACCAGGCCCGCAAGGCAAACGACAACGACGAGAACCTGCAGAACCTGATCGGCGAGTTCAACCTGGCCCGCATGGACCTGAACAACGAGATCGGCAAGAGCGAGCGCGACGACGCCCGCATCACCGAGCTGAACGAGAAGGTCAACAACCTCTACGGCCAGATCATGGGCGACGAGGGCATGACCGCCTACAACGAGGCCAAGCGCGAGTGCGAAAATCTGGTTAACTACATTGATGCCATCATCAACACTGCCATGAACGGCGGCGACCCGATGACCGTGCAGGAGCCTTCCGCTTCCTGCACCGGAAGCTGCTCCACCTGCGGCGGCTGCCACTAACACGATCCGGAACAAAACGCGGCTGTGCAATGCAGACCGCGTTTTGTTTGCAAAAGGCGGTTACCGGCCGCAAACCATGCACAGAACCATCGAACGGGGAGAGAGGGAAAACCATGGCAGAGCTGTCGCCCATGATGCAGCAATATCTGGAAATCAAAAAACAACACAAGGACGAGATCCTGTTCTACCGCATCGGCGATTTTTACGAGATGTTCTTTGAGGATGCCCTCACAGCGTCCAAAGAGCTGGATCTGACCCTGACCGGCAAGCAGTGCGGTCTGGAAGAGCGGGCCCCCATGTGCGGCGTGCCCTTCCACAGCTACGAAGGCTATGTGGCGCGTCTGATCGCCAAGGGCTACAAGGTGGCCATCTGTGAGCAGGTGGAGGACCCTGCCAAGGCCAAAGGGCTGGTCAAGCGCGACATCATCCGCGTGGTCACCCCCGGCACGGTCATCGAGAGCAGTATGCTGCAGGATGACCGCAACAATTATATTGCCAGCATCTATCTCAAGGGCAAAAAAGCGGGTCTCTGCTTTGCGGACGTCTCCACCGGCACGGCCCACATCACCGAGCTGGCGACGGACAAGATCGCCCCGGCGGTGATCACCGAGCTGTGCCGCTTCCACCCCAGCGAAGTGCTGATGAACCCCGGCCTGCTGGACTGCCGCGAAGTGACGGCCTACATCAAAAAGAATATGACCTGCTCGGTGGAGCTGGTGGAGGATGAGCGCTATGCGCCGGGTCTGGTGGCGGCTTCGCTGGAGAGCCAGTTCGGTCGTGACTGGCCCCAGACCACCGGCATGGCCGAAAACGGTCTGGTACGGTTTGCCATGGCGGCACTGCTGGAGTATCTGCACGACACCCAGATCAAGGGCGTGGAGCGCCTGAAAACCGTAGTGACCTACAACGAGGCGCAGTTCATGCGTCTGTCGCCGGTCACCCGGGCCAATCTGGAACTCACCGAGACGCTGCGCGGCCGCGAAAAGCGGGGCACGCTGCTCTGGGTGCTGGACAAGACCAGCACGGCCATGGGCAAGCGCATGCTGCGCAGCTGGATCGAACAGCCGCTGTTGTCCAGCAAACTCATCAACCAGCGCCTCAACGCGGTGGAGAGCCTTGTGCGGCAGACCGTCGTGCGCGGCGACCTGACCGACGAGCTGCACTACATTGCCGACATGGAGCGCCTGATGACCCGCACGGTCTATGGCTCGGCCACCCCCAAGGAGATCTATACGCTGGCCCAGACCTGTGAGCATCTGCCGGTCCTCCGGCAGCAGGCAACGGCCTGCGGCTGCCCGGAGCTGGCAGAGCTGGCGGAGGAGATCGACCCGCTGGAGGACATCAAGGCCCGCATCTATGCGGCCGTGGACCCGGATGCACCGTCCACCCTGAAGGACGGCGGCGTCATCGCCAAGGGCTACCACACCGAGGTGGACGAGCTGCGCTCCATCCGCGACAACACCAAGGGGGTCCTGGCCCAGCTGGAAGCCCGCCTGCGGCAGGAGACCGGCATCCCCAAGCTGAAGATCGGCTACAACCATGTGTTCGGCTACTACATCGAGGTCAGCAACTCCTACAAGAGCATGGTGCCGGAGACCTACATCCGCAAGCAGACCCTGACCAGCGGCGAGCGCTACATTACGCAGGAGCTCAAGGAGCTGGAAAGCAAGATCCTGGGGGCCCACGAGCGGCTGATCACGCTGGAGCGCCGCCTGTTCGACGAGCTGCTGGAGAGCATCAGCGCCCAGCTGGACCGCATCCAGCGCACGGCCAACGCCGTGGCAAAGCTGGATGTGCTTACGGCCCTGGCGCAGGTGGCGGCGGAGAACAACTACTGCCGCCCCGTGGTGGATGACAGCGACGAGCTGACCATCACCGAGGGCCGCCACCCCGTGGTGGAACAGGTGCTCAAGGGCAGCCTGTTCGTGCCCAATGATACCACCCTCAACTGCGGCGAGGACCGCTGCCTGATCATCACCGGCCCCAACATGGCGGGCAAATCGACCTACATGCGTCAGAATGCGCTCATCGCGCTGATGGCGCAGATCGGCTCCTTTGTGCCGGCCGCCAGCTGCCATGTGGGCGTGGTGGATGCCATCTTTACCCGCATCGGTGCATCGGACGACCTTTCTGCCGGGCAGTCTACCTTTATGGTGGAGATGACCGAGGTGGCCGAGATCCTGAAAAACGCCACCTCCAAGAGCCTTGTGGTGCTGGACGAGATCGGCCGGGGCACCTCCACCTTTGACGGCATGAGCATTGCCCGCGCCGTGGTGGAGCACATTGCAGACCCCGCCAAGGGCCTTGGCTGCAAGACTCTGTTTGCCACCCACTACCACGAGCTGACCGAGCTGGAAGGCACCGTGGAGGGTGTAAAGAACTACAACATCGCCGTGAAGAAGCGCGGTGAGGATATCACCTTCCTGCGGCGCATCGTGCGCGGCCCGGCCGATGACAGCTACGGCATTGAGGTGGCAAAGCTGGCCGGTCTGCCCGGCAGCGTGACCCGCCGCGCCCACGAGGTGCTGCGGGCACTGGAAGCCACGGCCCCGAAAAACAAGGTGGAACAGATGGACTTTGATGCCCTGCAGGAGTACAACTCCCCGGCAGTACCCAGCGAGATGATAGAAAAGCTGGAAGCCGTGGACGTGGAGACCCTGACCCCCATCGAAGCCCTGAATTTCCTCTATGAACTCAAAAAGACCCTGAAGGGCAGCCTGAACGGCTGACCCGTTCTCCATAAAACGCACAAGGGAGGGAACGACCATGGCCGTGATCCATGTTCTGGACAAGCACACCGCCGAGCTGATCGCAGCCGGTGAGGTAGTCGAACGTCCGGCGTCCGTTGTCAAGGAGCTGCTGGAAAACTCCATCGACGCGGGTGCCAGCCAGATCACCGTGAGCATTGAGTCCGGCGGTGTGAAGCTGATCGAGATCAGCGACAACGGCACCGGCATTGAAGCCGAATACATCTCCACTGCTTTCATCCGACACGCCACCAGCAAGATCCAGACGCCGGACGACCTTGTCAGCATCCACACACTGGGCTTCCGCGGCGAGGCATTGGCCTCCATTGCCAGTGTGGCCCGGGTGGAGCTGACCACCCGCACTGAGCAGGACGAATTTGCCACGGTGTACTGCATCGAGGGCGGGGAAGAGCTCTCCCGTGAGCCGGGCGCCCGTGCCGTGGGCACCACCATCCGGGTACAGGATCTGTTCTACAACACCCCTGCCCGCATGAAGTTCCTCAAAAAGGACTCCAGCGAGGGCACCTTCGTGGCCGACACGGTCACCCATGTGGCCCTCAGCCACCCGGAGGTGAGCATCAAATTCATCCGGGAAGGCAAACTGCAGTACGTCACCCCCGGTGACGGTCAGCTGCGGGGCGCGGCCTACTCTGTGTTGAGCCGGGAGTTCAGCCGGGACCTTGTGGAAGTGGACAACCAGGAGGGTGTCTACCACATCAGGGGTCTCATCACCCCGCCCAAGAGCTGCCGCGCCAGCCGCAGCATGCAGCATTTTTACATCAATGGACGCTATGTCCGCAACCGCACCATCATGGCCGGTATGGAAATGGCGTTCAAGGGCACCATGATGCAGGGCAAGTTCCCTGGCGGCATCCTGCTGCTGGATATGCCGGCAGACCTGGTGGATGTGAATGTGCACCCGGCCAAGATCGAGGTGCGCTTTGCCCGGGAAAACGACATCTTTGATGTGGTTTACCATGCCGTCAAGCTGGCGCTGGCCCAGCCCGGCACTGGCGAGCGGCATTTCACCTTTGAAGAAACAAAAACCAACGAAAAATCCAAGATCGAAGTATCTGACGGAGAATCACCGGAAAATGCTGTAAAGAAAAACAACTTTACAGGACTTTCTGCCATCATTCCGGGGCAGGCGGACCCGGGCACCCTCCCGCCGCAGCCCGCTCCGGCCCCGGCGGCTCCCGCAAAGCCCGCAACGAAGGTATCTGCACCTGCTGCGCCGGAAAAACCGACGGCTGTGGCACAGCCCCGCTGGAAACAGAGCAGCGTGGATGCCGACATCCTGGACCCCTTTGTTACCCTGCACAGCCCGGCCGCCCCGCAGGAAAAGCCTGCTGAACCCTTCCGTGCGGCGGCCAGCGAAACACAGCTGGACGTGGAACCGGATTTTGGTGAGACAAAAGTGCAGACAGGCCAGAACCACATGGCGGCCTGGGACCCGCAGCCTGCCGTTCCGGTGAAAGAGACGGAAAAGCCCGCGGCACCGGTACAGCCTGCACGGGAGGAACCGGAAGCAGCTGCCGAAGAGCCGGTGGAGGCGGAGCAGATGAACTTTGCCCCCGCCGACGGCCCGGAGCCGCTGCGCTATGTGGGCGAGGTGTTCCGTACCTATATCCTAGCCGAGCGCGGCGACGAACTGTGCCTCATCGACAAGCACGCTGCCCATGAGCGCCAGCTGTACGAAAAGCTGGCAGCCAACTATGGCAATGTGCCCAGTCAGATGTTGCTGGAGCCGACGGCCATTGACCTGTCTGCAGAGGAAAAACAGGCCCTGCTGGATCATGTGCCCCTGCTGGAAAATGCAGGGCTGGAGATCGCGGACTTTGGCGGCAACACGGTGGTGCTGCGGGCGGTCCCGGCCGATGTGGAACCGCAGAACGCCGAAAGCCTGCTTATTGAGATCGCCAACAAGCTGCTCAAGGGCGGCCACGATGCACTGAATGAGCACACCGAGTGGGTGCTGCATTCCATCTCCTGCCGTGCGGCCATCAAGGCGGGGGACAAGTCCTCCCCGCAGGAGCTGCTGGCGCTGGCCGAAAAGATCCTTTCCGGCGAAGTGCCGCCTTTCTGCCCTCACGGCCGCCCCTGCGTGCTCAAGTTGACCCGAAAGGAGCTGGAAAAGCAGTTTGGACGCATCGTATAAACACCCGGTCGTGGCAGTGGTGGGCCCCACGGCCACCGGCAAAACGGCCTTGGGCGTAGCGCTGGCCGAACAGTTCGGGGGCGAAGTGATCAGCGCGGACTCCATGCAGATCTACAAGGGTCTGGATGTGGGCACCGCCAAGGTCACGCCCGAGGAGACCCACGGCATCCCGCACCACGGGGTGGACATCCTGGAACCGGACGCACCATTCAGCGTGGCAGATTTCACTGCCATGGCGGGCCGCCTGGAGCAGGAGATCGCGGGCCGGGGGCATCTGCCCATTCTGGTGGGCGGCACCGGTTTATATGTACAGAGCTTTCTGTACGGTGTGCGCTTTACCGAAGAAAAAGCACCGGCCGGTCTGCGGGAGCAGCTGGCAGAAGAACTGGCCCAGAAGGGCGGTGCCGCTCTCTATGCCGAGCTGCAGCAGGTGGACCCGGAAGCGGCGGCTGTCATCCACCCCAACAATCAGGTGCGGGTGCTGCGGGCGCTGGAGCATTACCGCGCCACCGGCAAAAAGCTCAGCGAGCAGAAGGCGGCATCCCTGCCGCCGGAACGCCCCTACCGCAGCCTGATCCTAGGGCTGGATTTCCCGGACCGGGCGGCGTTGTATCGCCGCATCGACCTGCGGGTGGACAAAATGCTGGATGCCGGTCTGCTGGCAGAGGCAGAGCTGGTCTGGAACAACCGCAGCCGTTTCCGCACGGCAGCACAGGCCATCGGCTACAAGGAGTTCTTCCCGTATTTTGAGCAGACGGCCTCGCTGGAAGCCTGCGCGGACAAGCTCAAGCAGGCCTCCCGCAACTACGCCAAGCGGCAGCTGACCTGGTTCCGCCACATGGACGGCGTGGTCTGGCTGGATGCCGGGGCGCCGGAGGTGCAGCAGTGTGCCTGCCGTACCGTACAGGAATTTTTGTCGAAAGGATGATGGATAATGGCCGATAGGGCAGAAAAAAGCCGGAGGGACCGCAGGGAGCCGCATCCGCTGGCGGTGCTGGCCGGGGTGTTGGCGGCATTTTTGCTGCTGGCTGCATGCTATGTGGGATATCAGGCCCTGCACATCCTCTTCCCGCAGAATGTATATGAGACCGCACTGCCGGCCACCGTGTCGGACAACGTGGAGGCCGACGGTGTGCTGCTGTTTGATGAGGTATATGTGTCCGGCAGCGGCACGCTGGGATATCTCGCGGCCGACGGCGAGCGCGTCTCGGCCGGGACGGCTGTGGCGGAGATCTACAGCGATGCTTCCCAGGCGGTGCTGCGCCAGCAGCTCACCCAGCTGACCGAGCAGATCGACCTGCTGCAGCGCTCCCAGAACACCACCTCCCTGCAGCTGGACGCCCTGCTGCGGGAGCGCTCGGCGGCCCTTTATGACATGATGGACGAGCTGGATGCCGGAGCATACGACGAGGTGAGCAGCGGTGCCAATGCCTACCTGCTGGCCCAGAACAAGCTCTGGATCGCCACCGGCGATTCCGCCAACTTTACCGATCAGGTCACGGCTCTGACCCAGCAGGCCCAGAGCGTGCAGGCCCAGCTGGGCAGCCCCACCCAGATCACCGCCCCGCAGACCGGCTACTTTGTCCGGGCGTCCAGCAGCGGGCGGCTCAATGCCGGAGCCGACGACATCCTTGCACAGGACCCGGCTCAGCTCAAGGCGTATCTGGATTCTAACCCCACCCTGCCGCTGGACGGTTGTGCCGGCAAGATCGTTTCCGGCTTCACCTGGCGCTATGTGGGCGTGTGTTCGGCCGAACAGGGCCAGAAGCTGCTGGGGCAGAACGGCAAGCCGCTGAGTTCCAGTGTGCAGATCCGCTTCCCCGGCCAGACGGACAGATCCTTCAAGGCCACCGTTTCGGAGGTGACCATTGACGAAGAACAGGGCCTGGCTCGCTTTGTGCTCACCTGCAACGTCATCAACGGCGATGTGCTCTGCCTGAACCACGCAGCAGCCCGCATCTCGGTGGGGGAGAGCACCGGCCTGCGCATCCCGGCTTCGGCGGTGCACTACCTCAAGGAGGACGGCACCGAGGCAGAGACGCAGGGCGAAAACTACATCCCCGGCGTGTACGTCAAGTACGGCAACATCGCCCGCTTCTGCAAGATCGACCCCGTGGACAACGATCATCCGCTGGTGACCGACGGCGATTACATCCTCGTTTTGCCCAAGGGAACCGACGGCTCAGTGAGTCAGGTGCGGCTTTATGACGAAATCATCGTTTCCGGACAAAATTTGTACGACGGAAAACTTTTGTAGTTATTGACATCCGTGTCAAAAAATCCGATAATAGTAAAAGCTATTTGCATTCTTTTGCAAAGTATGCCGGGCAGCCCGGCGCTGCCTGAATGAAAGGAGCAGATCATTATGTCTTTGGTAGATAGCCTCAAGAAGGGCCTGTTTGGTTCAGAGGACGAGTACGAGGATCAGTACATTGACGACGGCCCCCAGATGGTGAACAACAACAACGGTGTCGGCCTGGGCACAGATGACGAGACCGAAGAGCCGGCCGAGGGTGCCAAGAAGAACAAGGTGGTCAACATCCACGCCACCACCCAGCTCAAGGTGGTCCTGGTCAAGCCGGAGCGCTTTGAGGATGCCAGCACCATTGCGGACCATCTGAACAACAAGCGCACCGTCGTGCTGAACCTGGAGTCCACCAACAAGGAAGTGTCCCGCCGTCTGGTGGACTTCCTGTCCGGTGTGGCCTATGCCAACAACGGCCAGATCAAGCGTGTGGCCAACAGCACCTTCATCATCACCCCGTACAACGTAGACATCATGGGTGACCTGCTGGACGAGCTGGAGAACAATGGCGCGTTCTATTGATCCGGTCGTTCATGCAGTCCGGGGCTTTGTCCCGGCCCGCACCGATGAAGAGCGCTTTCTCATGCGGCATATCGAGGACCTTGCCCGCACGGCCCAGTCCCGCGGCATTGCCCGGTATTCCGGTTTCCTGAGCGACCGCGAGCAGGAGCTTGCCCGTGCCGCTCTGGGCCACGCCGGGCTGGAAGAAGGCTTCCGCTTTGACGGCGGCTGGCCGGAGGCGGAACGCCGGATCCTCTGTCTGGAACCGGAGTACAGCTACCCGGAAAACCCCATCTGCTGTGTGCAGCTGCAGTGCCGTGCACAGGCCGGTGCTGTGCTGCCCGCCCACAAGGACTACCTTGGCAGCCTGATGGGGCTGGAGATCCGGCGCGAGGCGCTGGGCGACATCGTTCTGCCGCCGGATGCGCCCGGCACGGCCTATGTGTTCGCATTGGAACCGGCAGCCCGGCTGATCTGTCAGGAACTGCTGCAGGCAGGCCGCACCGAGCTGGCCACCCGACTGCTGGCACCGGACGAGGTGCCGGAGTTCCGGACGGCAGAGCGCCGGAAATGCACCGCAACGGTGTCGTCGCTGCGGCTGGACGCCGTGCTGGCCGCCATGCTGCGTTGCAGCCGTGGGCAGGCCAGTGAGCTGGTCACCGCAGGCCGGGTGGAGATCAACCATCTGCCGGCGGAAAAGCCGTCGGCCCCGGTGTACGAGGGTGATGTGTTCACGGTGCGCGGCAAGGGGCGCTTTGCTCTGACGGCTCTGCCCGGAAAAAGCAAAAAGGAACGACTGATCATTGAGTTTTTTCAATATTGAAAGCAATTGGAGGAAAGAATTATGCTGACCCCGCAGGATGTCCGCTCCGTGCAATTTGAAAAAAACCTCCGCGGCTACCGCACGGAGGACGTAGACCGTTTTCTGGACAAGATCGAGGAGCAGCTGCAGCAGGATGATGCGCAGGCGGAGCAGCTCCGCAAGCAGATCGCAGATCTGACGGCGGAAAACCAGCGCCTGCACCGGGAACTGCAGAGCTATGAGGCGGACGGCGAGATGCTCAAGAGTGCGCTGATCAATGCGCAGCGCATGGGTGAGAACGTCATTCGTGAAGCCAACCAGAAGGCCGAGGAGATCATCCACCGTGCCAACCTGCGCGGCGACGACATCATCCGTGACGCCAACGAGCTGCTGCAGAAGGCAAGCGACCGCGCCGACGAGATCGAGAGCGAGGCCAACGACAAGCGTCTGGCCGAAGAGCGCGAATATGACCGTGTGCGGCTGGAAGTGACCCGCTTCAAGTCCGACGTGCTCAACCTGTACCGCAGCCATGTGGAGAGCCTGAGCCGTCTGCCGGAGTTCCAGAAGGACGAGAAGGCTGATGCCGACAAGAAGGCCGCGGACGAGCCTGCCGAACCTGCCGCAGAAGAGCCCGTGGAGGACCAGGCAGCCGTTCAGCAGCCTGAGGCGGAGGCTCCTGCACAGGAGCCGGACACCACCGGCAAGGAAACCGATTCTGCCGCTGATGCCGAGGACGACAAGGCGGTTGAGAGCAGTGAGGATTTCTGGGAAAAAGATGAAAGCCAGCTCAAGCTGGATCCTCCTGCGGATGCAAAGCCGGACGGACCGGACTATGATGCCTTCCAGGGCGTCAAGTTCAGCGAGTAAGGCGCGTGTCCATAAGCAAATATAGAGGAGAGTGTAACCATTGGCTAAGAACAAATCTCAGTACGACAGTACCCTGAATCTGCCCAAGACTCTGTTTGAGATGCGTGCCGGTCTGCCCAAGAAGGAGCCCGCCATGCTGGAGGATTGGGAGAAGAACGACCTGTACAACAACCTAATCAAGCACAACGACGGCAAGCCCAAGTTTGTCCTGCACGACGGCCCTCCGTATGCAAACGGCAACATCCACATGGGCACCGCCCTGAACAAGATCATCAAGGATATCATCATCCGTGACAAGAACATGGAGGGCTATCAGGCTCCCTATGTGCCCGGTTTTGATACCCACGGCCTGCCCATTGAGCTGAAGGCTCTGTCCTCCGTCGGCGACAAGAAGAAGGACATCTCCAAGCTGGAGCTGCGCCAGATCTGCGAAAAGTTTGCCACCGAGCACATCGACATCATGAGCGACCAGTTCAAGCGTCTGGGCGTCATCGGTGATTTCGAGCATCCCTACCTGACCCTGAAGCCGGAGTTTGAGGCACGCCAGATCGAGATCTTTGGCGAGATGGCCAAGAAGGGCTACATCTACAAGGGCCTGAAGCCCGTGTACTGGTGCCCGGACTGCCGCACCGCTCTGGCAGAGGCCGAGATCGAGTACGGTGAGGACGACTGCGATTCCATCTTCGTCCGCTTCCATGTATCTCAGGACCCCAACGGTGTGCTGGCAAAGCACGGCATCCCGATGGACAAGACCTACTTCGTGATCTGGACCACCACCACCTGGACCCTGCCCGCCAACGAGGCCATCTGCCTGAACGGCCAGTTTGAATATTCCTTCGTCAAGATCGGCGAGGAGTACCACATCATGGCCACCGATCTGGTCAAGAGCGTCATGGACGCCTGCCACATCGAGAACTACGAGGTCGTGGGCGAGCCGGTCAGCGGCGCTGAGTTCGAGCTCATGCGTTACAACCACGTCTACCTGCCCAAGGAAGGCTGGGTCATCCTGGGCGACCACGTCACGCTGGAAAGCGGTTCCGGCTGCGTTCATACCGCAGGCGGCCACGGCGTGGACGACTTCAACGTCTGCCAGAAGTACCCCCAGGTGCCCATCACCGTCCCCGTGGACGATGGCGGTTACCTGACCGACCTGGCCGGCAAGTACGCAGGTCAGCGTGTCTGGGCAGCCAACAAGACCATCCTGGCCGACCTGACCGCTTCCGGTGCCGTGATGGGCCAGCTGCACATCAAGCATCAGTACCCGCACTGCTGGCGCTGCCATCACCCCATCATCTTCCGTGCCACCGAGCAGTGGTTCTGCTCCATCGCCAAGTTCCGTGAGGACGTGTACAAGGCCATCGACACGGTCACCTGGATGCCCGACTGGGGCCATGACCGCATGACCGGCATGGTGCGCGACCGCAACGACTGGTGCATCAGCCGTCAGCGTACCTGGGGCGTGCCCATCCCAGCCTTCTACTGCAAGAAGTGCGGCACCTACCACATCACGGATGCCACCATCAAGGCGGTCAGCGACCTGTTCCGCAAGGAGGGCTCTGATGCCTGGTACAAGTACGAGGCCGAGCAGATCATCCCCGCAGGCGAAGTCTGCGAGAAGTGCGGCGCTTCCGAGTGGACCAAGGACACCGACATCATGGATGTGTGGTTCGACTCCGGTTCCACCCATGCCGCTGTGCTGGAAGAGCGTCCCGAGCTGCGCTTCCCGGCCGATCTGTATATGGAGGGCGGCGACCAGTTCCGCGGCTGGTTCCAGTCCAGCCTGCTGACCAGTGTGGCCTCCAAGGGCTGCGCACCCTACAAGTCCGTTCTGTGCCACGGCTGGGTCGTGGACGAGCAGGGCAAGCAGATGCACAAGAGCGCCGGCAACGGCGTGGAGCCCAGCGAGATCATCAAGGACTACGGCGCAGACATCATCCGCCTGTGGGTGGCTTCTTCCGACTACACCGTGGACGTGCGTGCCGGCAAGAACATCTTCAAGCAGCTGAGCGAGGCTTACCGCAAGATCCGCAACACCGCCCGCTTCATCCTGGGCAACCTGGACGGCTTTGATCCCAACACCGATTGTGTGGCAGATGATCAGCTGCAGGAGATCGACCGCTGGGCACTGGCCGCTCTGGACGACCTGATCGTCAACACCAGCGCAGGCTACGCCGTGTACGACTTCAACAAGGTCTACCATGCGGTGTACAACTTCTGTGTCGTGGCCATGTCCAACTTCTATCTGGACGTCACCAAGGACCGTCTGTACTGCACCAACGGTGCTGCCCGCAAGGCCGCACAGACCACCATGTACAAGATCCTGGTGGCTCTGGATAAGATCATTGCCCCCATCCTGTGCTTCACCAGCCAGGAGATCTGGGACTTTATGCCTAAGACCGAGGGCATGAACAAGTATGTGGTGTTCGAGGACATGCCCAAGGCCGGTCAGTATGCCGCCGACGATGCCTTCAAGGCCAAGTGGGCTCAGCTCATCGCTGTGCGTGACGAGGTCAAGAAGGTGCTGGAGCAGGCCCGTGCCGAAAAGATCATCGGTGCTTCTCTGGAAGCTGCCGTTACCCTGTACTGCAACGATGCCGTCTATGATCTGCTGAACAGCATCCCCATGGATGAGCTGGCCGACCTGATGATCGTCTCCCAGGTGGAGCTGGTCAAGGGCGAAGGCGGTGCTGCCAGCGCCGTCGAAGGCCTGGGCGTTGCAGCGGCCCACGCCACCGGCGAAAAGTGCGAGCGCTGCTGGAAGTATTCTGCTACCATCGGCAGCCACGCCGCACATCCCACCCTGTGCGCACGCTGCGCCAGTGTTGTGGAAGCCTAAACTTTATCAGAAACACGATCGTTTTTGAGGGCGGCGCTCCCTTATACCGGGGAGCGCCGTTTTTTCATACCGGATCGTTTGGGAGTAACCTATGGCATTTGTACTTTTCAATCTGGCCGCGGTGGCGGCGCTGGTGGGCATCGACCAGCTCATCAAGCTGTGGGCATCCAATGTGCTGCAGCCGGTAGGGGCCATGCCGCTCATCCCGCATGTGGTGGAGCTGCGCTTTGTGCTCAATCAGGGCATGGCGTTCAGCCTGCTCAGCGGCAAGCAGCTGTTCCTCATTGCTGCAACCAGTGCAGCTCTGCTGTTGGTAGCCTACGCGCTGTTTTTCCGCAGCCGGAGCAAATACCTGCAGCAGGCGGCGCTCATTCTGGTGCTGGGCGGCGGCATTGGCAACCTGATCGACCGCGTGCTCAACGGCGAAGTGGTGGACTACATCAACCTGCTGTTCATGCGGTTCGCTGTGTTCAACTTTGCAGACATCTGCGTGTGTGTAGGCGTGGCGCTCTGGGTGCTGGTGATCTTTCTGGAAGAAAGCCACTCCGGCAATGCCGACGCCCCGAAGGAGCCGTAAACCATGGAACAGCGTGAATTTGTGGTGGAGCAGGAGACGGCGGGCCAGCGCATTGACCGCTTCCTCAGCGGTGAGGATACTGGCCTGTCCCGCTCGGCGCTGCAGGCACTGGTAGCTGACGGCCATGTGCAGTGCAACGGCAAGACCGTGGCCAAAAGTCTCAAGCTGAAAGCAGGGGACACCGTGCTGCTGGAGATCCCGGACGCAAAGCCCATCGAGGCCGTTCCGCAGGAGATCCCGCTGGATATCGTGTATGAGGACGCCCACCTGCTGGTGGTCAACAAGCCCAAGGGCATGGTGGTGCACCCGGCCCCCGGCAACCCGGACGGCACACTGGTCAACGCCCTGCTGTGGCACTGCAAGGGCAGCCTTTCCGGCATCGGCGGCGAGATCCGCCCCGGCATCGTGCACCGCATCGATAAGGACACCAGCGGCCTGCTGGTGGTGGCCAAGGACGATGCAACGCACATCGGCCTTTCGCAGCAGATGGCGGTGCACAGCGTGGAACGCGCCTACAACACCATCGTCTACGGCGGCTTTGCGCAGGACGAGGGCTTTGTGGAGTCCAATCTGGGCCGCAGCAAGACCGACCGCAAGAAGATGGCGGTCTACCCGGCCAGCGAGCCGCACACCAAGTATGCCTATACCGGCTATAAAGTGCTGGAACGGCTGAACAACTTTACCATGCTGGAATGCCGCCTCAAGACCGGCCGCACCCATCAGATCCGCGTGCAGATGGCCTCCATTCACCACCCGGTGGCAGGAGACCCGGTCTACGGCCCGCATAACTGCATCACCAGCCTGCACGGCCAGTGCCTGCACGCCAAAACGCTGGGCTTTGTCCACCCCATCACAGGGGAACACCTGCGGTTCGACTCGGACCTGCCAGATTACTTTACCCATTTTCTTGCAACGCTCAGGAGGGAAACTGTATGAATCGATCTCTGGGATCCACACTGGTGCTCTGCGATCTCGACAATCTCATGCTGGGCGCAGACGGCAACCTGACTCAGGTGGTGCGGGATGTGCTGCAGCTGTTTTCCAGCCGGGGCGGGCGTTTTACCGTCTTTTCCCAGCGCACGCCCCGGGCGGTGCGCTCCATTCTGGGCAGTGTGCGGCTGAACGCGCCGGCGCTGGTCTGCGGCGGTGCCATGGCATACCAGTATGCCGACGGCTCCCGGCAGACCCTGTGCAGTTTTGCCGGGCAGGATGCCGACCTGTTCACCCGCCTGCCGGTGGCGGCGGGGGTGGGCGTTGCCCTGCAGATGACCGACGGCACCACCCGCGTGCTGCGCATGAGCGACGCGCTGGAGCGCCACCTGCGGGAGGAATGGACCCCCTTCCTGCTGGCGAACGCGGCAGATATCCGCGGAGAGGACGTTCTGCGCGTGCTGCTGTATCAGGATCACAAGGGCGTGCCCGTGATCCCTCTGCTGGAAAAGGCACTGGGGGAGAAGTCTGCGGTCTTTCTGGGTGAGCGCGCCGCGCCCGACCTGCTGATTCTGACCCCGAAAACGGTCTCCGGCAGCGAAATGCTGGGGGCTGTCTGCGCCCCGGCGGGTTTTGAACCGGAGAATGTGCTGGTGCTGGCGGGCGGTATGCCCATGCTGGATCTGGTGCGCTCTGCCGGACGGAGTGCCGCCGCAGCCGATGCCCCGGCAGAGCTGCGCCTTGCAGCCCATCAGGTCACCCTGACCGATGCATCTTCCGGTGCGGCAGTGGAAGTGCTGTACCGTATGGTGCGGGATGCCGAAAAATCCGTTTAAAAATTGTGCAAGCTTTCTGCGTGTTTTTTCGCAGAAAGCTTTCTTTTTGACAGAAAGTCGGGTACAATGGATAAAATATCTCCGTCAAAGCGCAAACGCAGAGAATGGCTCTTTGCGTTTCTCTCGCTGGCGGCTGCTGCTCTGTGCGCGGGGCTGGCGTTTTCCTTCGCCGTTCCGCTCACCGCACAGGAGCCGCAGAAGTTTCCGGAGACTGCCAGGCTGGAACGATCCGTTCTGGTGGATCTGAACACCGCCGGGGCGGATGCCCTGTGCACCCTGCCGGGCGTCGGCGAGAGCCGGGCAAGAGCCATTCTGGAATATCGGGAGCAGCACGGCCCGTTTGAGCAGGTCGAGGATGCCGCAAATGTTCCGGGGCTGACCGAGGAGATCGTGGCCTCCTGGGAGGGTCAGGCGACCGTGCACTGATCCGCAAAAATCTGCCGCAGGCAGCACAAAAGGGGAAGGATTATGAGTGACGAAACGATTTTCATCAACCGTGAACTGAGCTGGCTGGACTTTAACCGCCGGGTGCTTGCACTGGGAAAGGATAAGAATGTTCCTCTTGCGGAGCGGGTCAAGTTCCTTGCCATTTACGGCTCCAATCTGGACGAGTTCTTCATGGTGCGCGTCGGTTCTCTGCAGGAACGCGCCAATCTGGAACAGGAAAAGGGCAAAAAGGAAAAGCGGGAAAACAAGACCAACATGACCGCCGCCGAACAGCTGGCCGCCATTACGCCCAAAACCGCTCAGCTGCAGGATGACTGCGACAAATATTACGCCAAAGCGCTGGAAGCTCTGGCCGAAAACGGCTACCGCAAGGTAGATTTTGACAATCTGACCAAGGAAGAGGAACATATCTGGAAGAAATATTTCCAGACCGAGCTGTTCCCGATCCTCAGTCCGCAGATCGTCGATAACCGCCACCCGTTCCCGTTCCTGCGCAATCAGGAAATCTACCTCGGCGCACTTCTCAAGGAAAAACACCCTGCCGGACAGAGCCTCGGCATCATCCCCATTTCCAGCCAGATGGAGCGCATCCACTTCATAAAAAAGGACGGCGAAACGCTGTTTGCCCTGACGGAGGAACTGGTGCTGCACTATGCGGCCAGCATCTTCGGCAAGGATGCCATGCAGGAAAAATGCCTGTTCCGCGTCACCCGCAATGCGGATATCGACGTGAAAGAGGGCATGATGGATCATGACATCGATTACCGCGAGATCATGACCGAGCTGCTCAAGCGCCGCCGCAAGCTGGCCGCAGTCCGCCTGCAGGTCACGCCCGCTCCCGCACCGGAGGTGGAGCGCATCCTCTGCAACTGTCTGGAGCTGAGCCGCAAGCGGGTGTTCGAACAGAAGAGCCCGCTGGATCTGAGCTTTCTCTACAAGCTCACTGGTCGCATCGGCGCAGAGGATCATCCGGAGCTGTTCTATCCGGCAGCCCGCCCCATGCTGCCGCCGCAGGGCTACGACCTTGCCGCGGAGGTGCAGATGCATGATGTGCTGCTGAGCTACCCGTACCAGTCCATCCGGCCCTTCATCGCAATGCTCAAAAAGGCCGCTCACGACCCGGAGGTCATCTCCATCAAGATGACCCTCTACCGCATGGCGCGGGAATCCCAGATCGTGGAAGCGCTGGTAGAAGCGGCCGAAAACGGCAAGGAGGTCGTGGCGCTGGTGGAACTGCGCGCCCGCTTTGACGAGCAGAATAACATCGACTGGTCCAAGCAGCTGGAAAGCGCCGGCTGCACGGTCATCTACGGCTTTGAGGACTACAAAGTCCACTCCAAGCTTACCCTCATTACCCGCAAGGGCAAAGAGGGCTATTCCTACATCACCCAGATCGGCACCGGCAACTACAACGAAAAGACCAGCGAGCTGTACACCGATCTCTCCTTCATCACAGCAGACCACGGCATCGGCGAGGAAGCTTCCAATGTGTTCCAGAACCTTGCCGTGCAGAAGCTGACCGAGACCAGCGACAAAATGCTGGTGGCTCCGCTCCGGTTCAAGAACGTGCTGCTGGAAGAGATGGACCATGTCATCGCAGCCGCCCGCATGGGCCGCCCGGCATCCATGATCCTGAAGAACAACTCCATCAGCGACCGGGATATCATTCTCAAACTGCAGGAAGCCAGCTGCGCCGGGGTGCGCATCGATATGATCGTGCGCGGCATCTGCTGCGTGCGGGCAGAGGTGCCCGGCAAGACCGAAAACCTGCACATCCGAAGCCTTGTGGGCCGCTACCTTGAGCACGGCCGCATCTACAGTTTCTTTGATGGCGTGCACACCCGCATCTATATCGCTTCTGGCGACTTCCTCACCCGCAACACTGAGTGCCGCGTGGAGGTGGGCGTCCGGGTGGAAGACCCTGTTCTGGTGCAGAAACTCACCGACATCCTGCAGCTGCAGCTGCGGGACAATGTCAACGCCCGCGAGATGCGTGCCGACGGCAGCTATCAGAAGGTCAAGCCCGCCGAGGGTGAAGCGCTGGTCAACGGCCAGATGGGCATGTACGACCTGCTGAAGGATGACTGGACGGCAGAGCCTGCCAAACCGGCTGTGCTCAAGGCCGCCCCTGCGACAGAGCAGCCTGCCCCGGACGCTGCAGAACCGGAAAAGAAACCTCCGGTGCAGCCTGCCGAAAAAACGGAAGCCGCCCCGGCAGCACAGCCGGAGCCGCCGAAGGAAAAAACGGCGGCAGAGCCTGCCAGTTCCGCCGCCCTGACTCAAGAGAGCGGCGACCACTTTGAACAGCTGGAGCAGATGGTGAACCGCAAAAAGCCCGAGCCGCGCAAGCAGTCTGCTGACAAGTCGGTAAAGCCTGCCGTTGTGGTAACAAGCCCCAGAAGGCGTGTTGGCCTGTTCGAACAGGTGCTGAACCTCTTCAAAAAGCGGAAATAACAGATTCCAAGACCCGGCGGTGCCTGTCTGAGACGGCCTGCCGGGCCTTTCTGCGTTCTCAGATAAAGGCCGGATGCATACATTTCCCTGAATGGGGGCGTGCAAATGCAGAAAAAGCGGCAGGGGAGTTGGAGCAGACAGGGGAGAACGCGGCTCATTCTTCTGGCCGCACTGCTCCTGACCGGCCTTGTACTGATGCTGAAAAGACGGGCGGGCACAGAACAGCTGCAATTCCCGCTGGATACGGACCGCTGGCGTGTTTCGGACAGTTACGGATGGCGGGCAGACCCCTATACCAAGGAACAGACTTTCCACTGTGGTATCGATTTTTCCTGCGCGGAGGGAACTGCCGTTCTTGCAGCCGATGATGGCATGGTGGAAGAAACAACATCCGGCGGGAGCTACGGCAACTGCATCCGGCTGTTCCATGACGGGAGCCGAAAGACTCTGTATGCACATCTGCAGTATGTGTATGTCCGCCCGGGCGAGACGGTCGCAAGGGGGCAGGTCCTTGGTACGGCGGGGCAGACAGGCCGGGCCACCGGACCGCACCTGCATTTTGAGCTGTGGCGGCAGGGGATCGCCTGCGACCCTGCCGCGGCGCTGGGGCTGGACGTATGAAGTTCCGCGAAGCCCGGAAGCTGGGGCCGATCGTGTTCCGGGACCCGGTGCTGCTGTGCGGCGGGCTGTATCTGCTGCTGTATTTTGATGCCGGCGGTTTTCTGCGGCTGGGGCTGCTGGCTGCGTTTCTGCATGAGTGGGGGCACATTTTGTGCTACCTCTGTCTGATGCACCGGTTCCCGGTCATTGAAGTGACGATGACCGGGTTCTGTATGCGGATGGACGCCCGTGCCCGGGCGCTGCCGCCGGGGCAGTTGTTCTGGCTGGCGGTGGCCGGCCCTGCGGTGAATCTTCTGCTGGCGGGCATCTGGGCGGTGCTTCAGAGTCGGAGCCTGACAGTGCGCGGCAGTGCATTCTGGGCGGCGAATTTGCTGACGGCGGGGTTCAACCTGCTGCCGTTCCCGCCGCTGGACGGTGCCCGGATGGTGCAATGTCTGCATAGCCTGCTTGCCCGGCGGGTTTTGGATAAATCCGCCGGAAACGATTGCAAAAGCCCGCCGTTTAGGGTAAAATAAAAAGAACGCACAAAATGAACCGTTGATGGAGGACCTGATGTTTGATCCAAAACTGAAAGAAGCGCTGGGCCGGGTGCAGAAACCCGGCCGCTATACCGGCGGCGAACCCGGCAGCGTTTATAAAGATAAGCAGAATGTGGACGTTCGCTTTGCGTTCTGCTTCCCCGATACCTACGAAGTGGGCATGTCCTTTCTGGGCGAAAAGATCCTGTACGAGCTGCTCAACAGCCACGAAAACTGGTGGTGCGAGCGCGCCTTTATGCCCTGGCTGGATATGAAGGCAGAGATGGAGCGCCTGCAGCTGCCGCTGTACACCATGGAGAGCAAGGACCCTCTCACGGCCTTTGATGCTGTGGGCTTTACCTTGCAGTACGAGCTTTCCTATACCAATATCCTTGCCATGCTGGACTTGGCGGGCATCCCGTTCTACTCCAAAGACCGTGATGACCGCTGGCCGCTGATCGTAGCGGGCGGCCCCTGCGCCTGCAACGCGGAGCCCATTGCGGATTTCTTTGATGTTATCCAACTGGGCGAGGGCGAGAACCAGCTGCCCGCCATCTGCGCCGAGATCGAAAAGGCTAAAAAAGAGGGCATCTCCAAAAAACAGCTGCTGCTCAACATTGCAAAGATCCCGGGCGTGTACATCCCGGCTTTCTACGATGTCACCTACCACGAGGATGGCAGAGTGAAGGCCATCACCCCCAACGAGCCGGGCATCCCCGCACGCATCACGAAGGCCATCATCAAGGATCTGAACCAGTTCGCCCCGCCCACCAACTTTGTGGTGCCTATGGTGGGTGCTATTCAGGATCGCGCCAGCATCGAGGTGCTGCGCGGTTGTGTGCGCGGCTGCCGGTTTTGTCAGGCAGGCTTCTTGTACCGCCCCATGCGCCAGCGCGATGCCAGTTTGCTGAACAAGGCAGCACAGGATCTGTGTGCAAACACCGGCTACGAAGAACTGAGCCTTTCCAGCCTTTCCACCTCTGACCACGGTCAGCTGGAAGAACTGCTGGACGATCTGAACGAGTGGGCACCCAAGGAGCACGTCAGCCTGTCGCTGCCTTCCCTGCGCGTGGACAACTTCTCCCAGAGCCTCATTGAAAAGACCACCAAGGTGCGCAAGAGCGGACTGACCTTTGCTGCCGAGGCCGGTACCCAGCGCCTGCGCAATGTCATCAACAAAAACGTCACTTGGGACGAGATCGAAAAGACCTGCACCATCGCCTTTAACGCGGGCTACACCTCGGTCAAGCTTTACTTCATGATGGGCCTGCCCACCGAGACCATGGAGGATATCGAGGGTATTGCCGAGACTGCTCAGAAGGTGGTAGACCTCTACTACAAGAATACGAACCACGCCAAGGGACGCGGCGTGCAGGTGACCATTAGCTGCGCCTGCTTTGTGCCCAAGCCACACACCCCCTTCCAGTTCGTGCCCATGGATACCGCCGAGACCCTGCAGGCCAAGCAGAAGCACCTGCTGGAAAGCGTGCACAGTCGCAAGATCAAGGTGAACTACCACGACAGCACCACCAGCTTTTTGGAGGGTGTGTTCGCTAAGGGCGACCGCCGCCTTGCCCCGGTCATCGTGGAGGCTTATAAGCGCGGCTGCTACTTCGACGGCTGGGAAGAGTGCTTCAAGTACGATACCTGGATGCAGACCTTTGCAGACCTGGGCATCGACCCCGCCTTCTACTGCCAGCGCCCCATCGCGCTGGACGAGGTGACCCCGTGGTCTCACATGGACTACGGCATCACCCACGAGTATCTGGTGCGGGAGTACAACAAGGCTCTGGCCGCCCAGACCACCCCGCCCTGCAACCGTGCCTGCAACGCATGCGGTGCCAACCATCTGTTAGGAGGTCCCTGCTTTGATTACAGTCAGAATCTCGTTTGAAAAGAAAAATGAAGCCTCCTATATCTCCCTGCTGGACCTGCAGCGGGTGATGCAGCGGGTGCTCAAGCGCAGCGGTCTGCCGGTGTGGCATACGCTGGGCTTCAACCCCCATATCTACATGACCTTTGCCTGCCCGCTCTCGCTGGGGCAGGAAAGCGAGTGCGAGTGCGTGGACGTTAAGACCGAGGCGGAAGCCCCGGATTTTGCCCAGTGGCGGACCGCCCTCAACGCCATTATGCCCGCCGGTATCCACGTTACCCGGGTGGCTCCGGTGGAAATGAAGGCGGACAGCATCGCCTTTGCCTGCTACCGCATCAGCTACCCGGCGGCTGCCGCTGCGGTGCTGGAGCAGTATAACGCGCTGGAGACAGCCCCTGTAGAAAAGCACAGCAAGCGCGGCAAAAAGATCGTAGACCTTAAAGAGCATGTCCCGCAGCTTAGCTATACTGTGCTGGGGGACACCGTGCAGCTGGAGCTGTGCCTGCCCGCTGCGCAGGAACTGAACCTGAACCCCTCGCTGCTCACCGGTTTTCTGGAAGAAAAGTTTGGCCTGCCTGCCGCAAGTGCCAACATTCTGCGCACCAAGTTTTTGACGGTAGACCGGCAGCTGTTTGTCTAAAGCTGCGCAAAAGTCCGTCTATCAGGCAAAACAGAAAATTTTTGCAAGATTTTTCGCTAAATTGCTTGCATTCAAGCCGGTTTTGTGCTATCCTATTAGGGCGTTAGTGTCCGCTGAGACCACAGCGGGGTTAATGACAAGTATTTATCATTAAACGGGCGGTCCTCTGACGGCTATGCCGTGCATGAACGTCTAAAAACAAATGGAGGATTCAAAAATGGACGCACTGAAGATTATTTCTGAAGGCAGCATCAAGGCTGAAAAGCCTCAGTTCAACGTTGGCGATACCGTCCGCGTTGATGTTCGTATCAAGGACGGCGACCGTGAGCGCATTCAGGCCTTTGAGGGCACTGTCATCGCTAAGAAGCACGGCGGCGTTGCAGAGACCTTCACCGTTCGCCGCGTGGCTTACGGTGTTGGCATCGAGCGTGTCTTCCCCATCAACAGCCCCTTCGTTGAGAAGGTCACCGTTGTCCGCAAGGGCAAGGTTCGCCGCGCAAAGCTGTTCTACCTGCGTGGCCGTACGGGCAAGGCTGCCAAGGTCAAGAGCGATATTTGATCATCCCCGATTTGAAACCGGGAGAAAAGGGACAACTTGTTGTCCCTTTTTTCTTTTTCAAAGCCCGGGCGTATGTGTAAAATCAGGAAAGGCTGGTGGCAAAGCTATGGAAAAACAGCAGCAGTCTCCCTCCGCTGTGCGCGGGCAGGGCATGCTGGAATGGTACGAAGCGCTCATCTCCGCAGCGCTGGTGCTGGTACTGATTTTTTCGTTTTTCTTCCGCATCATTCAGGTGGATGGGCGCTCCATGGTGCCCACCCTGACCCACGGCGATAAGCTTATCGTCTGGGCGGCAGGCTACACCCCGCAGCGGGGCGATGTGGTTATCGTGGACAGCTACACCGTCTACGGTAAACCGCTGGTTAAGCGGATCATCGCCAAGGGCGGCGACACCATCAGCATCGACTATGACGCCGGTACGGTCACGGTGAACGGTGAACTTTTGCAGGAGGACTACATTGCAGCTCCTACCTATCTGGGCTACGATGTGCAGTTCCCGTTCACGGTGCCGGAGGGCACCCTGTTTGTGATGGGGGATAACCGCAACGAATCGCTGGACAGCCGCTCCTCTTATGTCGGCTGCATTGACGAGCGTGATATTCTGGGCAAGGTACTGTTGTGCTTTATGCCCTTTACAGATTTTGGGGTGGTAAAATGAACGAAATGGATACC
>ERZ837380.1967-NODE-1967-length-23645-cov-5.146927_pt1 | contig 23645 bp, 23 predicted proteins | sample MGYA00519685_ERZ837380 | MGnify/ENA primary metagenome ERZ837380 (study PRJEB31850, sample SAMEA3708817) | human gut metagenome | biome: human gut; feature: human-associated habitat; material: faeces | place: China | collected 2014 ...
TTCCATTGGCAGAGCCAGAGCACCACGGCGGAGAATTCGCCCACCGGTCAGCGCTATATCCACCACAAGGAACGTGGCAGCAAGGTGATGCTGTTTGTGCGTGAGTTTAAGGCGGACCGTCTGACCGGCGGAGCGGAAGCGTACACCTATCTGGGTACTGCGAACTACGTGAAGCACACAGGCAGCAGGCCGATGAACATCACCTGGCAACTGGACCGCCCGATCCCGGCGAAGTTTTTGAAGAAGACAAATAAGTTGGTAGTAGGTTAAGGAGAAAAACTATGTTCAGGAGCTTTATTTATCTCGATGACAGCAAACTCTATACGTATAAACGACAAATTGACGGGAAAAACACCGCAAATCCCAAAACGCTTTCACAGAAAAAAACGGCCGGCTTTTCTGCCACAATGAAAGGTTTTGGCTTAAATGGCGCGACCGAGACCAGCGTTGATAGTGAGTTTGAAAAAGATGTTAGTTTTGATTATGATCACTTCGAACTTGATTTAAATAACTATAGCGGAACGGACTATTTTGATTGTGTGCTAAATTGTGAGTATGATCTGACTACAATACCAAGTATGAAGCTTTTGCGCATTTGCAATAGTTTTGAAATTCCGGAAGCTTTCGATGTTGTAACTCTGATTGACCAATTTAAGCCTATGCTCATAGGGCAGATTGAAATAAAATCGACAGGAGAGCAAGAGGCATTAATGAGTATTCTAGAAAATGCATCTGCTGATATTCCGTTCGTCATCGAACACGACGATATTACAATCTCGGGGAAATTAAATACAAAGTTCCTCTGCGAAGACTATGCCAGTCTTGAAGATTACGCTGACCAGGATGTATATATGCTCTGCAAAGTTGTTGGGATAGTGAGAAAAGATCTGGTTGAAATCTTTGACCCATTGAAAGATTTCATCCGTTTGCCCCGTGCTATGCGTCGCCAGATGAGCGCAGCTGGAAATTCTACTGGGCTCGATAAGATAATTATTGGGGGTCCGGTCCTTAAGGTTGAGGTAATTGCTATCTATAAATAACAAGAAGGAAGTGACAATTGTGGCTATTATTCCAAACTTTTTCCTAAATGCCGTTGTTGCCATAGGAATTGATATTGCTGGCGGAGAAAAGCAATGGATAGGGACAGGGTTCATTGTCGGAAGAAAAGAAAATGATAACCGTGAGTTATCTACATATTACATAATTACAAATAAGCATGTAATTGTGTCACAAAAATGTGTTTATGTCCGTTTTAATTCACTTGTGGGTCAACTCGTTAAGGACTATCGAGTTGACCTGTATGACAAAGATGGATTGCCACTATTCTCTGCTCATCCGAACAAGATGACAGATATAGTCGCGCTCCAAATATTACCTGGAACTTTGATTAACGACCAGTCTATATGGGGTGCATTTGATCTTGAAGACCACGCGCTGGTTCTTGAGCAAATGCGAGCTACTGGTGTGGAAGAAGGGAGTTTTGTATATGCTTTGGGGTTCCCTATGAATTTGGTTGATTCGATTAAGGTCCCAATTTGTAGACTTGGGTGCATTGCTAGAGTTACAGATGCGTTTTTGCTCAAAGAAGGAATGCCAGTATATTTGGTGGATGCCCAAACATTTCCGGGTAGTTCAGGCGGCCCTATTATAAGTAGGCCTGAACATATATCTATTAGCGGAACACCTAATAACGATCGTGCCAATCTTATAGGAATCTTGAGTGCATATATTCCCTATAGAGAAACTTTGTATAGCAGGCAAACTGGACGGGACCGAATGATTCAAGAAGAGAACAGCGGCCTAACCATTGTTCATCCGGTTGATCGGATAAAAGAGGTTGTTGAGATTGAATGGAGTCGGATTAAACTATCAGCGGAAACAAACAGCGCTGATATTCAAAGCTTGTAGGAAAAAGGCAATTAAATATAGGTGATAAAAAATGACGGCAATTCTGAATCCTCCCCCTTGTGAGAGATCGGTATTGCGATAATCTTAAAATTTGATTATACCCCGTTATACCCTTGATTTCGAGGGTATAATGGGGTATAATTCTGCATAGAATAGTATCTCACAGGAGGTGCGCGATGGACTTATCCGAAATGCAGACCCGCACGGCGGAACTGGAGCAGCAGATTTCTGTTTTACCCGCAGGCTCTGTTACGAAGAAAACCGTCAACGGCAAGGACTATTTTTACCACCGTTGGACAGAGAACAAAAAGCGGCGGGAGAAGTATATTCCTGCTGATGAATTGGAAAACTTCCGTGCGCAGATCGAGCGGCGGAAGGAACTGGAGCATGAGCTGAAGGCGCTGAAAAAGCAACTGCCCAAGGCGAAATCTGCGAACCTTTCTGCGTTTACCACCAATGTCCGCACCGGCGAGGCGCTGCGTTCCTTCGCGGCATCTGTTCGCAGCTATCGCAGGCGCGAGTGCTTCCGGCAGCTGCACGACTTTGTCTACGGGGAGCCGCAGGACAAGGTGTTCATTCTCTACGGTCTGCGCCGAACGGGGAAAACCACCATGATCCGCCAGATTTTTGCGGAGATGAGCGACGCAGAACTGTCAAAAGCAGCGTTCATTCAGATCACCGCAAAAGATACGCTGGCAACTGTGAACCGCGACCTCAGGGCATTGGAAGCCCAGGGCTTTCGCTATGTGTTCCTCGACGAGGTGACGCTGATGGAGGATTTCATCGAGGGCGCAGCGCTGTTTTCTGACGTGTTTGCGGCCTGCGGCATGAAGATTGTGCTCTCCGGCACGGATTCGCTGGGCTTTTTCTTTACCGAGGATGAACAGCTCTATGACCGCTGTATCATTTTGCACACCACCTTTATCCCCTACCGAGAGTTTGAGTCCGTGCTTGGCATTCACGGCATAGACGAGTATATCCGCTACGGCGGCACCATGAGTCTCGGTGGCGTTCACTACAACGAGACCTCCACCTTTGCCAGCAAGGAAAGCACCGACGAATATGTGGACACCGCTATCGCCCGCAACATCCAGCATTCCCTGCGCTGCTATCAGTATGAGGGACATTTTCGCCATCTGCGGGATTTATACGAGAAGGGTGAGCTGACCAGCGCCATCAACCGGGTGGTGGAGGACATCAACCTCCGCCTCACGCTGGAGGTGCTGTCGCAGGATTGGAAGTCCCACGACCTTGGCATTTCCGCCAGCAATCTGCGCAGGGATCGGAAGAACCCGACGGACATCCTCGACCGCATTGACCTTGCGCTTGTCACCGACAGCCTGCGGAAGCTGCTGGAGATCCGCAACAAGGCGGAACAAACCGTAAAACTGGACGATGTTCATGCGGCGGAGATCAAGGAGTATCTGGACTTGCTGGACTTAACGCGGGAGATCGATGTGCTGCACCTGCCGGATGTCAGCACGAAGTCCAGCCGCGTATGTGTTGCGCAGCCGGGTCTCCGCTATGCGCAGGCGGATGCGCTGATCCGCAGCCTGCTGCTGGATGAAACATTCAGCACGCTGTCTCTTGCGGAGCGCACCGCCGTGCAGCAGCGCATCCTGACCGAGATCAAAGGGCGGATGCTGGAGGATATCGTCCTGCTGGAAACCAAGCTGGCGAACCCCAAGAAGCAGGTGTTCGTCCTGCAATTCCCTGTGGGAGAATTTGACATGGTGGTGTTTGACCCAGAGGCAGGCTCCTGCCGGATTTTCGAGATCAAGCACAGCGAGGAAGCTGTCCCGCAGCAGTACCGCCATCTGATCGACGAGCAAAAATGCGCCCAGACCGAGCACCGCTACGGCCCGATCACCGGAAAGTTCGTCCTCTATCGCGGGGAAAACCAAGTGATTGAGGGCATTCAGTATCAGAATGTGGAAGAATATCTGCGAAGCCTTGCATGACAAAACCGCCATCCCGATCGAAAATCGGGGTGGCGGTTTTTCATAGACCCAGAATCCGATGAATTCAATATACTGTTTTCAAAGCCTGTATCCAATCGTGCAGGCTTCTGGCCGGTGGGATAATTCAAAAAACGGAGGACCGCGAGAATTTGGCCTGTCCCGTCGGAATATCCGTGGGAAATAGGGAATAGGGTAGTGCTGAGGTGAAGGTGATGATTGCAAGCGTGTGGCTGCTGCTCAGCAGCCTGTTTTACTCCCTGCAGCTTCATTCCGGCAGCTTCCCAAAGCCATTGAGTGCCGAGGAGGAGCGGCATTATCTGGAATTGTCTGCGCAGGGGGACCTGGAGGCAAGAAATATTCTTGTGGAACGAAACCTGCGGCTGGTGGCTCACGTGATGAAGAAATACTACGCCCAAACCGCCGACCAGGAGGACCTGATTTCTATCGGAACCATTGGGCTGATCAAAGGAATTACGACTTTTGATGCTTCCAAAGGAGCAAGGCTTGCCACCTACGCGGCGCGGTGTGTGGAAAATGAGATTTTGATGTACTTTCGTTCTACACGCAAAAGCGCCCAGGATGTGTCCTTGTCCGACTACATCGAGACCGGGACGGATGGGGCGCCCCTGGAGCTGATGGATGTGATCTGCGAGGATTGCGATCTTCTGGAGCAGGTCAGTGACCGGGAGGCGGTGTTTCGGCTGCGGCAGGCTATGGGACGGTGCTTGACGGAGCAGGAGCGGACGGTGGTCATCCTGCGCTATGGCCTGGGAGGCCGGGCGCCGCTGCGGCAGCGGCAGGTGGCGGAACGGCTGGGCATCAGCCGGAGCTATATTTCCCGCATTGAGAAGCGGGCGCTGCAAAAGCTGCGGAAAGAATTGGAGTAGAGGTTAGCCCTGTGCTTGTTTCCAAATTGTGAAAATTCCGCTTTGGACGTTGCAAGATCCCTGCAAAAATGGTATGCTATAGCGAAAGAACAAGTATCGGGACTTTGCGCTGACAGAGGAAGGAACTACTATGCAATTATCTGCGAAAATGGTGCGGGAGCGGTTGGCACATATGAAGCCGCGGCTTACAAACTGCTCGCTGGAGACCAGCCGGAAGGGGCAGAATGCCGTGGGGGAGCTCATGCGGGCGGTCCACCATGGGCAGGTGCGGGTGAAGCACCATGATTTTGAAAACTTCGAAGGGGCCTGGGTGCTGCCGGATGATCCCCGGCGGGACGGCACGATTCTGTATCTCCACGGCGGCGGCTATACCTGCGGCGGCCTGGAATACGCCCTGGGCTTTGGCGCTGCTCTGGCCGACGAATGCGGGGCAAAGGTTTTCTGCGCAGCCTACCGGCTGGCACCGGAATTCCCGTTCCCGGCGGCGGTGGAGGATGCGGCCCAGGCCTATGAATATTTGCTGAAAAAAGGATATTTGCCAGAGAAAATCAGCCTGTGCGGCGAGAGCGCCGGCGGCGGGCTGTGCTTTGCCCTATGCCTGTATCTGCGGCAGCAGGGGCTGCCCCTGCCCGGCAGCATCGTTGCCATTTCCCCCTGGACGGATTTGACCTTCTCTGGGGAGAGCTTTGAAACCAATAAGGAATGCGATGTTTCCCTGTCCCGGGAGCAGCTGGGGTTCTATGCCCAGTGCTATTCGGATGCGACGGAAAATCCTCTGGTGTCGCCGCTGCTGGGAGACCTGAAAAAGTTCCCGCCGTCCCTGATTTTTGTGGGTGGGGATGAAATCCTGCGCAGTGATTCCGAGATGCTGCACAGCAAACTCCTAAAGCAGGGCAACGTGAGCCAGCTCTCCGTCCATCCCGGCCGGTGGCATGCCTATCTTCTCTATGGCCTGAACGAAGACCGGGAGGATTGGGTGACCATGAATGCCTTCCTCTCCAAGTATCTGTCCCGGGAGCGAAAGCTCCGCTGGATGCGGCTGGACAACGCGGCGAAAATCTATCCAGCGGCCCTGCGGCAGAGTTGGAGCAACGTATTCCGCCTGTCCGTGACGCTGACGGAGAAAATAGATGTGGCGGTGCTGCAATCGGCGCTGGATGTGACGGTGCGCCGGTTCCCTTCCATGTGCGTGCGGCTGCGGCGGGGACTGTTCTGGTATTACTTCCAGCAGCGGGAGCGGGCCCCGGCTGTCCGGGAAGAGAACAGCTATCCTGTGACCCGCATGAGCCGCCGGGAGATTCGAACCTGTGCCTTCCGGGTGATTGCCTATGAAAAGCGCATTGCCGTGGAGTTTTTCCATGCGGTGACGGACGGAAACGGCGGTATGGTATTTCTGAAATCCCTGACGGCGGAGTATTTGCAGCAGAAATACGGCATTGCCGTGCCTGCTACAGAGGGCGTCCTTGGACGGCTGGAGGAGCCCCGGGAGGAGGAGCTGGAGGACAGCTTTCTGAAATACGCGGGAAACGTCAATGCCAGCCGCCGGGAGCCCAACGCCTGGCACCCATGGGGAACACCGGAAAGTGACGGCTTTTTGAATCTGACCTGTTTCCGGATGGAGACAAAGGCGGTGCTGGAAAAGGCCCATGCATACGATGTCAGCCTGACGGCGTTCCTGTGCGCGGCCCTGATGATGGCCCTGCAGGATATGCAGGCGGAGCAGGTTCCCTCCCTTCGCGCCAGAAAGCCCATCCGGGTGCAGATCCCGGTGAATCTGAGAAGGCTGTTTCCCAGCAGCACCCTGCGCAATTTTGCTCTGTATACCACCCCGGAGATTGACCCCAGACTGGGCGAATACAGCTTTTCAGAGATTTGCCAGGCGGTTAAGCATCGCATGGGGCTGGATGTGAATCCGAAGATCATGAGCAGCCGCATTGCGGTCAATGTGAGCAGTGAAAAAATGGCAGTGGTGCGCATTATGCCTCTGTTTCTGAAAAACGCGGTGATGAAGGCGGTTTTCGATGCGGTAGGCGAGAAGAAATCCTGCCTGTGCTTCTCGAATCTGGGTCAGGTCCGTCTGCCGGAAGAAATGCTGCCCTTTGTGCAGCGTTTCGATTTCATCCTGAGTGCCCAGGCAACGGCCCCCCAGAATTGCAGCGCGTTGTCCTTTGGAGATCATTTGTATATCAATTTCACCCGCGATATCCGGGAGCCGGACCTGGAGGCCCATTTCTTCCGAGTTCTGCGGGATATGGGCCTGGGCCTGGAGGTCCAGACCAACAGCAGACAGTGAGGTGCGGAAAATGTATTGTATCAATTGCGGCGTCAAGCTGGCGGACAGTGAAAAGAGGTGCCCGCTGTGCGGGACGGTGCCCTATCATCCGGATATTGTGCGGCAGGAGGGGGAGGCCCTCTATCCGCCGGACCGGTACCCCCGGGCGAAGACCAACAGCAAGGCGGTGCTGGGGGCCGTTACCATCCTGGTTTTGATTCCCATTTTCATCACCATGATCTGCGACCTGGGGATCCACGGAAGGATCACCTGGTCCGGCTACGTAGTCGGCGGCATTCTGCTGTGCTATGTGGCGGCAGTGCTGCCCCAGTGGTTTGCCCGGCCAAATCCGGTGGTTTTCGTACCCTGCTCCTTCCTGGCGGCCGGGCTGTATGTGCTGTATATTGATCTTTCCGTTCACGGCGGGTGGTTTCTCAGCTTCGCGTTCCCGGTAACGGGCTTTTTGGGGCTGCTTGTCACGGCGGTGGTGGTGCTGACCCGGTACACCCATGGGGCGGAGATGTATATTTACGGCGGGGCTCTGGTGCTGCTGGGAGCCTTCATGCCTCTGATGGAATACTTGATGACGCTGACCTTCCGGATGGAAAAGTTCATCGGCTGGTCCTGGTATCCGCTGGTGGTGCTGGTGCTCATGGGCGGCGCCCTGATTTTCCTGGCCGTCTGCCGCCCGGCCCGGGAGACCATGGACCGGAAGTTTTTCCTATAAACGATATCATGTGGACGCAAAAGCGGGCCGCTGCGAAAATGCAGCGGTCCGCTTGGCTTAGTGGAAAAGCCCGGTTTGTGCCGGACTTTTCCCATCAGTGTATAATCCACACCGTCCGTGTAGAACTGGCCAACCTTGGCACCGGGACGCAGGAACACATTGTGCTCGGTGAAGTTCTCAAAGATGTAGCGCCGGTTTTCCTTGGTCACATCGGCGGCGACCGCATCCTTTATTTCGATGACAGCTTGCGTCTTCCTATGGCATTGCTTCGCGTCCGCAGATAATAAAAAGAAACCGCTCGCCTCATCCGAAGTCTTAAGGATGAGGGAACGGTCCTTTTTGCGGAATGGCTTGTGCTTCAGGGCTGCTTGGACGATTGCATCTGTATTTAATGCCATGCCCATGAAAGCTGCGGTTCAATCACAGCTGTATTTCTTCCGCAGCTTTCGCAGCTTCAACCCGCAATAAGCAATCAAATAAGTATACAGCACCGTCATGATTGAAAAGAACACGGTAAATGCAGCTGCCAGCGGGTAATTGGTTTGCGTACTTCTTATAAAATTCGGAAGAATGCAGCACAGAAAGATGATCAAAACCGGGAGCAGCCGCGTTTTTATCACATGGTCGATCATATCTATTCTCGATTCGTTATCGGAAAAAATTTCGCCATCATGCTCGGAATCCATCTGTGTTGACGGTTTACGAAAATACAGCCATCCAACACAGCTGCAAATATATTCCCAGCCATAATCTTTAAAAATTTGAAAATAATCACCGGTTTCCAAATTGTTTTTATAATCCAGCCGGTACGTTACTTCCGCCGGCGTACACTTTTCGAAAATATAGAAACAAGGCGGAATCATTTTTGCCAGTTTCCAACCGTTCCTATGCTGATCGTGCAGCCAAATTTCTTCCTCTTCAAAATCTGCAATGGTGAAAAAGCGCAGTACCGTTTTTTTGTTATTCATGGATTTCCTCTCCTTTGCTGTTCTTATACAGCCGTTCTATACGTTTCATTTCCAGCTGAAGGACTTCTTTTCCAAGCTCGGTGATTTGATAGAGCTTTCTCTTTTCTTCTTCTCTTTCAAAAACGATCAAGCCATCTTTTTCCATTTTGGAAAGTGTTCCATACATTGTCCCCGCACTGATGATCAATTCACCGCCGGTCATTCGCCGGACCTGCTGGCTGATCCCATAGCCATGCTGAGGCTGCTGGAGACAGAATAAGATATAAAAGCCGCTTTCTGTCATGGGAACATAAATCCTTCTTATTTTACTGTCCATAGACATTCCTCACTATCTTGCTTCGATATATCGAACTGCAATGTATTATATCGAACCTCAATATATTTGTCAAGTTTTTTTAAAAACAAAATGCGGCAGAGATTTTCCCTGCCGCATTGCAGCTTGTCAAAAAAGCCTCGCAGAGTTTGGCGGCGTAGGCCGACAAATAAAATCAAAATCATTTTCTGTCGGGGCGTGTACCTGACAGAAAATACTTCTCAGGCTGCGGAGTGTAGAATTTGTATGCCGCAGGCGCACAAATTATGCGCGCAGCAGACTGCAAAAACTTGTCGGAAAAGCCCGTAAGGGTTTTTTCGACAGCCCGAAATGCGGCAGAGATTTTCCCTGCCGCATTGATCTGAGACGATATAAATGTGCCTTGCGTGTTGCGCACCACATTTCCAGTGGTTACAGTATACCGGACTTATTTCCGGCTCTTTCGGTCGTAGAGCTTGGCAAGGCCGCCCTCGCTGGTTTCCCGGAAGCGCTGGTTCAGATTGATGCCGGTTTCGTGCATAGCCCGGCAGACCATGTCGTAGCTGATGTTCCGGGAGCCGGTGAGGAAATAGCTCAGGTTGCAGGCGTTCATGGCCCGCATAGCGGCCACGGCGTTGCGTTCGATGCAGGGGATCTGCACCAGACCGCAGATGGGGTCACAGGTGAGCCCCAGGTGGTGCTCCATGGCAACCTCGGCGGCGTACTCCACCTGGTCCAGGTCCTGACCGTAGAGCTCGGCCAGAGCGGCGGCGGCCATGGAGCAGGCGGTGCCGATCTCTGCCTGGCAGCCGCATTCCGCCCCGGAGATGGAGGCGTTGCTCTTGGTCAGATTGCCAATGATGCCGGCGGTGGCCAGGCCCCGGCAGATAGCCTCGTCAGACAGACCCTTGGTGTCCTGGACGTATTTCAGCACGGCGGGCAGCACGCCGCAGGCTCCGCAGGTGGGGGCGGTGACGATGGTGCCGTTGTCTGCATTCTGTTCGGCAACGGCATAGGCGTAGGCAGCGATTTTCTGGAACTCTTCCAGGGCCGGGGCATCGCTGCCGGCCTTTTTATGGTAGAGGTAATTTGCCTTTCGCTGCACATTCAGGCCGCCGGGCAGCACGCCTGTGGCGGCCAGTCCGTCTTCAATGGACTGCTTCATGGCTTTCCAGACGTTGAGCAGGAAATCCCAGATTTCCGGGCCCTCGTTCAGTTCCACATAGTCACTGAGGGTGTGGATATAGCGCCATTTGCAGAAATCGGCGATTTCCGCAAAGGAGTGCTCCACATAGACCTCCTCCCCCTCGCTGTCCTCCCGGCCTGGAATGCGGATATCGCCGCCGCCGACGGATTCCACCCGCAGACGGCTGAGCTCCTTTCTGTCCTTTCTGGCGATGAAGTCCAGGGTGTTGGGATGGTTTCCGGGCAGCACTTCTTCGGAAAAGATGATCTCCGCAGGCAGGGGGGCCAGGGTTTCCCGCAGCACCCGGTCGGTGCCGTGGCCTACGCCGGTCTTGCTCAGGGAGCCATAGAGGATCACCTGAAAGCTGTCCGCCTGGGGATTCTCCTCCCGGAAGAGCCGGGCAGCCCGCTCGGGGCCCATGGTGTGGGAAGAAGAGGGGCCTTTGCCGATTTTGTATATTTCTCGTATGGACTTCATGGCATTTCCTCCATAGATATTTCTTCGGACAGTATAGCAGAAATCCTCGAAAAAAACAATGGCAAACAAGCGAAAAGCTATTGACAAATATGCTATAATATAGTGAGTAATTTTTTTGAAAACCTGAGAGGATGAAATAAAAATGGCAAAGGATAAAAAGGTTGAGCAGATCACCGATATGGAGGTCGATTTTGCCCAGTGGTACACCGATGTGTGCAAAAAGGCACAGCTGATCGACTACTCCTCCGTAAAGGGCATCTTCATTTACCGGCCCTATGGCTATGCCATCTGGGAGAACATTCAGCACATCATGGATGCGGAGTTTAAGAAGGTGGGCGTGCAGAACGTCTACATGCCCATGCTGATCCCCGAGAGCCTGCTGCAAAAGGAAAAGGACCATGTGGAGGGCTTTGCCCCCGAGTGCGCCTGGGTCACCATGGGCGGCAACGAAAGATTAGAGGAGCGGCTGTGCATCCGCCCCACCTCCGAGACGCTGTTCTGCGACCATTTCGCCCAGGTCATTCAGTCCCACCGGGACCTGCCCATGAAGTATAACCAGTGGTGCAGCGTGCTGCGCTGGGAGAAGACCAGCCGCCCCTTCCTGCGCCACCGGGAGTTCCTGTGGCAGGAGGGCCACACCATGCACGCCACTGCCGAGGAGGCCAAGGCCTTCACGGAGCAGATGCTGAACCTGTACGCCGACTTCTGCGAGAATGTCCTGGCAATGCCTGTGACCCGGGGCCAGAAGACCGAGAAGGAGAAGTTCAACGGCGCAGAGGCAACCTATACCATCGAATGCATGATGCACGACCGCAAGGCCCTGCAGGCGGGCACCTCTCACTACTTCGGTGACGGCTTCGCCAAGGCCTTTGATATCACCTTTACGGATAAGAACAACCAGCGGGTAAGCCCCTTCCAGACCTCCTGGGGCGTTTCCACCCGTCTGATCGGCGGCATCATCATGACCCACGGTGACAACAACGGTCTGGTGCTGCCCCCCAAGATCGCACCTGTGCAGGTGGTGATCCTGCCTGTGGCCCAGCACAAGCCCGGCGTTCTGGAAGCTGCGGAGGCGCTGAAGGCCCGGCTGGAAAAGGCCGGTTTCCGGGTGAAGGTAGACGATTCCGACAATTCCATGGGCTGGAAGTGCGCCGAGTACGAGATGAAGGGTGTGCCCCTGCGTGTGGAGTGCGGCCCCAGAGATCTGGAGAATGACCAGTGCGTGCTGGTCCGCCGGACCGACCGGGAGAAGGTCACCGTCAAGCTGGAGGACCTGGAAGCCGCTGTGGAAGAGCAGCTGAACCTGGTCCACCAGGGCATGTACGAGCGGGCCAAGAAGAACCTGGAGGATCACATCTACGAGGCCCATTCTCTGGAAGAGGCCAAGGAGCTCCAGGAAAAGAACGGCGGCTTCATCAAGACCATGTGGTGCGGCAGCCAGGAGTGCGAGCTGAAGATGAAGGAAGTGGCCGGCATGTCCTCCCGCTGCATCCCCTTCAAGCAGGAGCACCTGGGCGACACCTGTGCCTGCTGCGGCAAGCCTGCAAGCAAGATGATCTACTGGGGTATTGCGTACTAAGTTCACACATCGCGGGCGGCCGATTGGTCGCCCGCTTTTTGATAGGAAGTGTGAAACACTTTCTGATTTTCTCCGTCTATAGAGGTGAGAGACAAAAGGAGGTGCCGTCATGGAGGACAGAAAGATCCTGGAGCTGTATCTTACCCGTTCGGAACAGGCCATCCGGGAGACGGAGGCCAAATACGGGGGCTACTGCTACAGCGTTGCCATGAACATCCTGGAGAACCGACAGGATGCCCAGGAGTGCGTCAGCGATACCTGGTTTTCGGCCTGGAACAGCATCCCGCCCCAGAGCCCCCGGGTCCTTGCGACATTTTTGGGAAGCATTACCCGGAACCTGGCCATTGACCGCTGGCGGGAGCGGCGGGCAGGGAAGCGGGGCGGCGGCGAAATGCAGCTTGCGCTGGACGAGCTCTCCGGCTGTGTCCCCGGCGGGGAGAGTCCCGAGGGGGAGGTTCTGCGCCGGGAGCTGTTAAAAAGCGTGGCCGCCTTTCTGGGAACCCTTCCGGAGACGGAACGCAGCGTCTTCCTGTGCCGGTACTGGTATTTCGACAGCGCTCAGGACATTGCGTTGCACTTCGGCTTCTCGTCGGGAAAGGTGCGCTCCATGCTGCACAGGACCCGGAAAAAGCTGCAAAGCCATCTTAAGAGGGAGGGATTGCTATGAAGGAAACGGAATTTGCGAAGCTGCTTGGTGACTTGCCGGAGAATTACATATTGCAGGCCCAGGCCCATCGGAGCGGCGGCCGCTATGCCGTCGGGGCACGGCGGCCGGTGCTGAAATTCGCGGCTGTCGCTGCCGCTGCGGCACTGATGCTTGGCGGCTTCTTCTGGGCGCTGGAAAAACAGACCCGGGAGCCGACGGCCCAGCAGGCAGCTCCAACGCAGGCAAAAGAAACCCTCTGGCAGATGGAGATCGTCAACAGTAAACGCAGCTTTCAGAGCGACACCGACGGCAGCGATCTGACCATAGAGGAATACACCCAACGTCTCCAGGAGGAAGACCCGGACTGCGCTCCTAGGGCCTATGTGAAGATCGACCTGGACCAGGACGGCCAGGAGGAGCTGGCCATCCGGTTTGAAAGAGACAAAAAGCATGTGCTGACCCTGATTTTCTGGCAGGACGGGGACGGGATCTACGGCGCGGAATACACCAGGCAGGACATGAGTTTCCTGAAAGAGGACGGGACCTTTTATTATCTGGACGGGGGCCACTGGGGCTGGGGCCGGCTGGAACGCCGGGAGGACGGCTGGAAGACCGTGATCCGCATGCCCCAGGGAGACAATTATTCCAGTACGAACGACGTCTGGTGGCGGGCAATGCCGGGAACGGAAAAGATTCCAACGACCCGCCGCAATTCCTGCCTTACACTGGGCTATTCCGGCAGAAGCGGCGTATCCGGACCCATTGTCGGTGAGCTGACAGAAACGGATGCTGTTTCCCTCTATGTGCCCATCACCGGGTGGACCTACGAAAGCACAATGATCGGGCAGTATGCGGTGGACCGCTGGGTCTGTGACGAGGACCCGGACGCCCGGCTGTCTGTAATCAGGACAGGTACAGATATGGATGCCCTGTCCTGGCTTGCGTATCTTGGAAAGGAGCCTGTTACCCGACAGAGGACGGAAGGAGAATTGCAGCTGGTCAATCGCTATTCCCAGACTGTACACAGCGGCGCGGAAGGAGCAGGAAAGACTATGGAGGTGTTTTCCCGGCTGGGCGAGACCACGAATTATGTGATTCAGATGGAATACACCGATGACACCTGGGACGAAGAAGTGATGTGCCGTATGGTGGACAGCATTTATTTTTACGATTCCGTTACCCTGAATATGCCGGTGGATCGTGTTTTCAATTTGGACGAGGAATCTATGATGGAATGCCATCTGGAAGTTCTTGACGGCTATAGCCTGTACATCCCGAGCTATTGGGGAGAGCGGAATGCCATGAAGGAGACCATCGGCTACCACGACGCCAACACCTGGTACGGCGAGGCTGGGGAAAGCCTTTCCGTGGTGGACCTGGGGGAAACCGGACAGGCAGAGGCCGTTGCCTGGGCCAGGGAAACTCTGGAATGGAGCAGCACAGAGGATACGGGCGTTGACGGCCGGATCCGCGGAGTCTGCGTGGACATGCAGGTTGAGGTGTGTATTCTGAACCGGAGCGATTCCGGGTGCTATGCCGTCATCCTGCGCTGTCCAAAGGACGCGACGGAGGCGCGCTGGAGGGTTCTGGACACCATGGCGGGCTCGATCCGGTTCTCTTGAGCATATTTTGTCTGCGGCGGCTATGCTGCCGCAGACTATTTTTCCGTATCGGCAAAAGCGCCAAAGGTGTACAAAATGGTTTGCGATTGCTAACTGTATTTTTGGAAAGTTCTTACAAACTTTTTCCTTCCTTAATTAACCCCGTTGACAACTGGGGAAATCCGGTGTATTATCTATGGCAGTTAGCGAGAGCTAATTATTTTATAGCCCTTTGATTAGCCTGTGCTAATCAAAAACCGAATTCAATGGGAAGAAAGAGGGGGAAAATATGATGCCGCTGACCTTTGCAGACAATGATGCTGTGAATATTATCCGCCGCGTGGGAGGCTCTCCGGAAGTGAAGAAGCACCTGGAAAACCTTGGCTTTGTGGTAGGCGGTAATGTGCAGGTCATCAGCCGTCTGGGCGGGAACGTGATCGTAAACGTGAAGGAGTCCCGCATTGCAATCAGTGAAGAAATGGCCAGAAAGATCATGATCTGACCGTTTTTGATAACTTCTTATGTATTTAAGCAGTTAGGAGGAAATAGAATGAAAACGTTGAGAGAAGTTTCCATCGGCTCCACCGTCAAGGTGGTCAAGATCCACGGCGAAGGCGCTGTGCGCCGCCGGATCATGGATATGGGCCTGACCAAGGGCGTAGATGTGACGGTCCGCAAGGTGGCGCCTCTGGGTGACCCCATCCAGCTGAACGTCCGCGGCTATGAGCTGTCCATCCGGAAGGCTGATGCCGAAATGGTGGAAGTAGAGTAAGGAGGTTTCGTAAGTCACATGGAAAACAAGACCATTCGGATTGCTCTGGCAGGCAACCCCAACTGTGGCAAGACCACGCTGTTCAATGCCCTGACCGGTTCCAACCAGTTCGTCGGCAACTGGCCCGGTGTTACCGTTGAGAAAAAGGAAGGCAAGCTGAAAAAGCACGATGATGTGATCATCACCGACCTGCCCGGCATTTACTCCCTGTCCCCCTACACTCTGGAGGAAGTGGTGGCCCGTAACTATCTGATCGGCGAGCGCCCCGATGCCATCCTGAACATCATCGACGGCACCAACCTGGAGCGGAACCTGTACCTGACCACCCAGCTGACCGAGCTGGGCATCCCCGTTGTGGTGGCCATCAACATGATGGATCTGGTCAAGAAGGCAGGCGACAAGATCAATGTGGCCGAGCTGAGCCGTCAGCTGGGCTGCCAGGTTGTGGAGATCTCCGCTCTGAAGGGCACCGGCATTCAGGAAGCTGCCGAGGCTGCCATCAAGGCCTCCTCCGGCCCCAAGACCGTTCCCATGCACACCTTCTCCGGCCCTGTGGAGCACGCCATTGCCCACATCGAGGAGGCGGTCCTGCACAATATGCCCGAGGAACAGCAGCGCTGGTACGCCATCAAGATCTTCGAGCGTGACGACAAGGTCCTGGCTCAGATGAACATCCCCCAGGACACCCTGGCCCACATCGAAACCGATATCCAGGCCGCCGAGAAGGAATCCGACGACGATGCCGAGTCTATCATCACCGGCGAGCGGTATGTGTACATTGCGGACATCATCAAGTCCTGCTACAAGAAGAAGAGCGCCGGTGCGCTGACTACCTCCGATAAGATCGACAAGATCGTGACCAACCGCTGGCTGGGCCTGCCCATCTTCGCCGTTGTCATGTTCCTGGTTTACTACATTGCTATGATCGCCGTGGGTACTCCCGCTACCGACTGGGCAAATGACGGACTGTTCGGCGACGGCTACCATCTGTTCGGCATCGGCACCTCTGCCTATGAGGAAGCCGCTGACGAGTACGGCGACACCAACGAGATCATCTCCGCCCTGGTTGCCGAATATGGCGATGAAACACTGGAAGCCGCTCTGGATTCCGAGAGCGAGGACTACGACGAGGCTGCTGCCGCCGAGGCCATTGCCACTCTGCGCGCTGCCGTTCCTGCAGGTGCTTCCATCGACTACGAGCTGGAAGATGAAGAAACTCTGGCTGTCTCTACCGAAACTGCCGATTACGATGCCATCCAGGCCGCTCTGGATGCCTACGGCACCGAGCCCGATCCCGCGGACTACGGCGTGTGGGTCCCCGGTATCCCTGTGCTGGTTGGAAATCTGCTGGACAGCCTGAACTGTGCTGACTGGCTCTCCGGTCTGATCAATGACGGCATTGTGGCCGGTGTCGGCGCTGTCCTGGGCTTTGTGCCCCAGATGTTGGTGCTGTTCTTCCTGCTGGCCATTCTGGAAGGCTGCGGCTATATGTCCCGTATCGCCTTCGTTCTGGACCGAATCTTCCGCCGCTTCGGCCTGTCCGGTAAGTCCTTCATCCCCATGCTGGTTGGCGTGGGCTGCGGCGTGCCCGGTATCATGGCTTCCCGTACCATCGAGAACGAGCGTGACCGCCGTATGACCATCATGACCACCACCTTCATCCCCTGCGGCGCAAAGGTGCCCTTCATCGCCATGATCGCAGGTGCCATCTTCGGCGGCAGCCCTTGGATTTCCACCGGCGCTTACTTCATCGGTATGGCCGCAATCGTTGTTTCCGGCATCATGCTGAAGAAGACCAAGATGTTCTCCGGTGACCCCGCTCCCTTCGTTATGGAGCTGCCTCCCTATCACATCCCCACTCTGAGCAATGTCCTCCGCTCCACCTGGGAGCGCGGCTGGTCCTTCATTAAGAAGGCCGGTACCATCATCCTGCTGTCCACCATCGTTGTGTGGTTCACCTCCTACTTTGGCTTCACCGAGGATGGCTTCCGGATGCTGGCCGAGGATGAGCTGGATCTCAGCATCCTGGCCCGGATCGGCGGCCTGATTGCCTGGATCTTCGCACCCCTCGGCTGGGGCGAGTGGCAGGCGGCCGTTGCCTCCATCACCGGCCTGGTGGCCAAGGAAAACATTGTCGGCACCATGGGTATCCTGTACGGTGCTGCGGGCAATGTGTATGAGACCCTGGCTGCTACCTTCACCCCTGTCTCCGGTATGTCCTTCCTGGTGTTCAACCTGCTGTGCGCCCCCTGCTTCGCAGCCATCGGCGCCATCAAGCGGGAAATGAACAACGCCAAGTGGACCTGGTTCGCCATCGGCTATCAGTGCGGCTTTGCCTACTGCGTCAGCCTGATGATCAATCAGTTCGGCAACCTCTTCACCGGCAATGTGAATGTCATTGGCCTGATCTTCGCTCTGGCGGTTCTTGGCTGCATGATCTACATGCTGGTCCGTCCCTACAAGGAAGCTGACAAGCTGACTGCGAAAGTGTAAATCTCAAAATGCTGGGGACGGTTCGCCGCCCCCAGCGGCGCTATCCATAGAAAGGAAATCATTATGGGAACTGTATTGGTTCTTGCCGTGCTGCTGGTTGTGGTAGGCCTGATCGTAAGAGGCATGGTCAGAGAACGCAAGCAGGGGAAATCCTCCTGCGGCGGCGACTGCGCCTCCTGCCACGGCGGATGCAGCCATAAGTGCTAAATCCTATCAAAGCTGCCTTCCTGATTCCCGGGAAGGCAGCTTTTGATGTGTTTATCTTTGCGCGCCTCTTGTGAAAACCGGAATTTCCGTATATAATAGAAAAAACAACTGGAAAGAGGCAAAACCATGGAATTCAAAGTTCTGGCCATCGGAGATGTGGTGGGCAATCCCGGCATGGAGCGGGTGCGGCGGAAGCTGCGGCAGCTGAAACGGAAAACGGAAGCGGATTTTGTCATCGTCAACGGGGAGAATGCCAGCGTGGTGGGCATTACTCCGGACCAGGCGGAGGATATTCTGGATGCCGGGGCGGATGTGATCACCCTGGGCAACCACAGCTTTGGCAAGCGGGAAATTGTGGACTATCTGGAGGATATCTCCCGGGTGTTGCGGCCTGCCAATCTGGCCCCCCAGGCACCGGGCCGGGGCTGGGATGTGTACGAGACGAAGGCGGGCGATGTGGCCGTGGTGGACCTTATTGGCCGCTGCAACATGGATTATACCCCGGACAATCCCTTTTTGATGGTGGAAAAGCTGTTAAAAAATATCTCCGCCAGAATCATTCTGGTGGAGATGCACGCAGAGGCCACTTCCGAAAAGCTGGCCATGGGGTATATGCTGGACGGCCGGGTCAGCGCTGTGTGGGGAACCCACACCCATGTGCCCACGGCGGACAACCGGGTGCTGCCCAAGGGGACGGGCTACGTGACGGATTTGGGCATGACCGGCCCCAGGGACAGCGTCCTGGGCATTCGCCCGGAGCTGTCCATTGCCCGCTTCCGGGGAGATCTGACGGAACGCTACCGCTGGGCAGAGGGCCCTACAAAGATGGAGGGGGTGCTCTTTACCCTGGATGCGGCCACTGGAAAATGCCTGAAAGCGGAGCGGGTGGACGAAAGCGACTGATCAGCCCCGATTCGTCAGCCGATAGAGCCCATAGCCCATGGAAGCGCCCAGAAGATTGAGAATCAGATCGTCAATGTCGCAGGTGCCCACCATGAAGACCAGCTGGGCCAGCTCAACGGTGGTAATGATGATCGTCACGGAAAGAAAGGTCAGATAGAATTTCCGCAGAGAGGCGCTGATGGCGGGCAGAAAGTACCCCAGGGGAATGAACAGGACGATGTTGCCCAGCAGATTCCGAAGGGCAATGCGCAGAAGAAAGGGCCTTACCGGAGGCTGCAGCAGCCGGGAAAACCGCCGGATGGTCCGCAGAGGCACGGGATTGAAATGGGTGTGGAAGTAGACGGAGAATGGCACACCGGCTTCATTTGGTGTCCTTGCCAGCAGCAGCCACAGCATCATGCCGCAGTATAGCAGAAACAGGACGTATTTTCGGTATTTGGAACGCATGGCGTGCTCCTCTCGCAAAAGTACGCCCATTATACCAAAAGGCCATTCAAAAGGCAAGAAAAGAAAAACGCCGCTTTTCCACAGCCTTTGCGGAAAAGCGGAAGGAGATGACAGAAAATGATTCAGCCCATTTGCAAAGATGTATTCTTTCTAAGCAGACCCTCCCGCCCGGCCCAGATCCAGGACAGCGCCATTGGTGCGGACCTGCTGGACACCCTGAAAGCCAATCGGGAGCGCTGCGTTGGCATGGCTGCCAATATGATCGGACAGGCAGTGCGGATCATTGCCGTGGACAACGGGGGAGAATATCTTCTTATGTACGATCCGGAAATCCTGAAACGGGAGGGAGCCTACGAAGCCGAAGAGGGCTGCCTCTCCTTGGAGGGCACCCGGAAGGTCACCCGCTACAAAAAGATCAAGGTCCGCTACCGAAACGAGGCCTTCCAGACCCGCATCAAAACCTTTCAGGATTTTACGGCCCAGATCATTCAGCACGAATGTGACCACCTGGAGGGGAAGATCATATGAGAACAGGCGCAGCAAACGAGCTGCGCCTGTTTTTTGCGGAACGCTATGAACGCGGACAATTTAGGAATCTATAATTTGAGACAACAACTCCCGAGAAGCTGCAATGTTTTGAGATTTTAATGCATCGTAGAGCTGAAACCAGCGTTTTTCCCAGATGTTGCATTGATCTGCATCAATATCTGAGGCGCGGCGCTTGGCATTAAACTCCATGTGTTTTCTGAGCGGCTCTTTGCACAGACTGAAAGCATAAGCAAGCATCTGATTGTGTGCCATTTTGCAAAGCAGCGAATGAAGATCTGATGCGGTGTCCACAGACCGCAGAAATGCGGCATTGGCGTGTTCAGGTTCGCAGCAGGTGTAAAAATCTTTTAAATCATCGTGAAAGGTACAGCAAAGCTTGTAGAATTCGTCCAATTGCTCATCGGAACGTCGCTGAACGGAAAGGTCAATAAACGCCATTTCCAAAAGCCTTCGATATTCGCCGGTGTCATGCATTGTTTCCTCATTTACGTAGAATTGAGAAAGCTCTGTGATTTTCTCGTTCATATCGAATTCTTTTACGTATGTTCCGTCACCTACCCGAATGTCCAGTAGGCCCAGGGCAGCAAGTCGCTGCAGTGCAACCCGTACAGTCAAACGATTTACACCGAGAGACTTAGCCAATTCTGTTTCTGTAGCAATTTTTTCACCCGGAACCCAGTGACCCTCCAAAATGAATGCTTTAAGCTGCGTATATACCTGGTCAGCTGCGGATACTTTTTTGATTTTACTTACATTTTCCATCTGGTATCACCCCATCCTCGTCTGTTAGTGTACAGAATTTTCGTAATTCTGTCAAGTTGTACAAAATCATTATTTTATTTCTGTGTGGAGTGATGGCAGGATTGAGATTGACAGGATGGAGGAAATAATGTATAATCCAAACGTATCAAGCGAAAGAGCGAACAATTCGACAAATGCTAGGAGGGAAGATATGAAACAAGTGGTTCATGCACCCTGTGGCCCTGTTATGGGAGTACAGAACAAGGGTGTATATCAATTCCATGGAATTCCTTATGCGCAACCACCGGTAGGCCCACTTCGCTTTCAAAAGCCACGGAGAATGGAAAGATGGGAAGAAACATACGATGCGACCTATCGGCATTTTCTGGCACCGCAGACTGCGTCGGATCTGGATATCCCCATGGGACCGACGGTAGGAGAGCGCAATGAGGATTGCCTGACTCTGGCAATCAGCACGCCGAGTTTGACGGGTAGGCTTCCGGTAGCGGTTTGGTTTCATGGGGGCGCAAACTGCTATGGTGGTGGGGATGTTGCCTGGTATGATGGCGCTTCCTTGGCAAGATCACAGCAAATCGTTGTTGTTAATTTGAATTTCCGGCTAGGACCGCTGGGCTTTTTGTATTATCCGGGGGTTATTGAGGAGAATTTATCGATTGAAGATCAGATGATGGCACTGCATTGGATACAAGATAACATTGCAGCATTTGGGGGAGACCCGGGCAAGGTCACTCTGTTTGGCCAGTCGGCGGGGGGAAATGCAATTGCGCATATTCTTTCCCGACCGGATTCGGACGGACTTTTTCAACAGATCATCCTGGAAAGTGCCTCTCTGGGAAGGGGAAATCATACCCGGGCAGATGCATTGGAAATTGGCACAGAAGTGCTGAAAAAACTGGCTATTGAGCCGGGGACCGGTGCCTTGGAAGCACTTCAAAAGAAATCGGTTTCGGAGATTTTTGAGGCGGTAGAGGCTGTTCCCCAGGGGCTGCGGGAGAAACATCAGGGAATGATTTTTAAACCGATCATGGATGAATGGCACACGCCGGAGCAGACGGTCCACGCAGCCGCCCAAAGGGCGAAATCGAGAAAAATCCGTATTCTGATGGGATTCACGCGGGAAGAAATGCTGGCATTTATCCAGGGAAGAGATGAAAAGTCATTGGCAGTTGCAGAGGCAATACTGCAAACCAGATATGTTTCACCGGGAGAGAATATGGCACTGGAGGCGGCAGCGGGGGGCTGCACCGTTTACCGCTACCGTTTCGATTGGAAAGCTGCAAAGTCTTCTTTTGGAGCATGCCATTGCCTGGAATTGCCCTTCTTGTTTGGCAACCTGGAAAGTTGGAATGCGCCTATGCTGGATGGCATGGAACCTTACGAGGGCCGATGCCTGACCGAGACAATGCAGGGCCTCTGGGGGCGGTTTGTTCGCGGTGAAGAATATGAAAATGGTCTGTGGCCAAAGTTTACTGCAGAAAGAAAAGCAATGAAGGTCCTGAATAACGAGGATAACCCTGTTCAGGATCAATAAATGGATAAGGAGCATTGTTATGAAAAAAGAGAAATCCAGGCTAGCATTTCCCCATGTAATGATCCTTTTGATTTTATTGGCATTGATTAGCTGCTTACTGACTTATATTATTCCTGCGGGAACATACCAGTTTGATGAAAACGGGTATGTGGTGCCGGGCTCCTTTACTTACGTTGAGAATACACCGGTCTCACCGGTGCAGGCGGTGATCAAGTTAACGTCCTCCATTGCATCAATGGGTACGACGTATGCGCTGCTGTTTATTGTAGGCGGCATGGTCAGCGTAATGATTTCATCTGGCGCTGTAGAGAATCTGGTTGATTATTCTATTTTTCGGCTGGAAGATAAGAGCCTGAAGGTGTTGATCCCCTGTATTTCCGTGCTGATGTCCATCCTTGGAGGTCTGGCGGGCAATGATGCGATGATCACGTTTGTTGCGTGTGGAATGCTGCTGGCACGGCGGACAAAGCTTGATAGAATTTCCGGAATGGCTATTTTCTATCTGCCATATATCACAGGGCAGGCGATTGGTCCGACTGTATTGATGATCCTGATGTGTCAGGAGATGGCAGGAATCCCTGCGGTTTCTGGTTTGACGGTGCGAATCGTGATTTGGATCGTCTTTACTGCATTCGTTGCCTTCTACAATACGCACTATGCATTGAAGATTGCAAAAGATCCTTCCAAGAGCATTGACGGCGAAATTCTGAGCCTGAGTGCAGAAGAACAGATGAAAGCAGAGAAAACGACAAGGCTGAAGATATCCAGTGTCGTTTCCATTCTGATGATGATTCTCCCGTTCGTGATTTATGCATACGGTTCTTCGAGATACAGCTGGGGTTTTGAATATTTGATTTCGCTGGCATTTGTCTCTGCAATCATACTGGGAATTGTTTTCCACTACACGCCGAATGACTGGGCAAAGCGATTCTGCGCCGGTGCGGCACAGATGGGGCCGGTATGCCTGCTGATTGGATTCTCAAAGCTGATCAGCGTGATCCTGGCGGATGGCCATGTAATCAACACCATTGCTAACGCCGCTCTTATGATCATTCAGAGAATGGGCGCTTCCTTCTCAGCTATCGGAATGTTTGTATTTACAACGCTGTTTAATCTTTTGATGCCCTCCGGCCCGGCAAAGGTTCCTATTTTGATGCCCCTTTTTACGCCGGTTGCAGACATCCTGGGAATTACACGGCAGGTCCTGTGCACGTGCTATCAGCTTGGCGATGGCCTGACAAACTTCTTGACGCCTGTTTCTTCTGTGCTGGCAACCGGACTCATCCTGTCTGAGACGAAGTATTCCAAATGGCTGAGATATGCTGTGCCTTATGCATTGATTCTCATCGCTTTTTCCTGCGTCTGCATTTTCTCCTTGCAGGCGGCCGGGTGGACAGGTATCTGAAAATAACAGCAGGCAGCCGGGGGCTTTGCTCCCGGCTGCCTGCTATACAATACTATCGGCACCCCTGTTTTT
>ERZ837380.1998-NODE-1998-length-23354-cov-11.287094_pt1 | contig 23354 bp, 30 predicted proteins | sample MGYA00519685_ERZ837380 | MGnify/ENA primary metagenome ERZ837380 (study PRJEB31850, sample SAMEA3708817) | human gut metagenome | biome: human gut; feature: human-associated habitat; material: faeces | place: China | collected 2014 ...
GAAAGTTTGGTGTGGTAGCTTAACTTTAACACATGAGGCCCTATTCCTCATACCCTTTTTATTCAATTGTCCAAGATGTATTGTAGTCCTACATTCCGCCGCGCGAGGAAATGAGACGGATTATTGCGATGCTGAAACGAGTGCTCCCCAGGGTGGCAGATTACGCTGTTGTGGACACAGCACTCCAAAATCTCAACGGCAGTTTCCCAGAAGCCCTCAAGAAGTCGATTCTGCAAGAGGCAGTCCAGAGCAAGCTGGTACCGCAAGACCCGTCCGACGAGCCCGCAGAGGCTCTGCTGGAGCGTATCCGGGCGGAGAAACAGCGGCTCATCAAGGAAGGCAAAATCAAGAAGGACAAGCACGAATCCGTCATTTTCAGACGGGATAATACGAGAGTATGGACGATATTCTCGATCAGCATCCGTGGTTTAATGCAGTATGCATCAGCTTTAAGCGGAAAACAGGCAGAGAGCTTCAATATGATGAACTTGACAGCACCAACAAGCTCGAACTTGCTCAGCTCGTGTTAAATAGCGCATCTTGTAATGGGCTTAAAGATTTTGGCGATATGCTGTTGGGCAGCGACGAAAGAGGTGATGATGACGATGAGTAAAATTCATATTAAGTATATGACTGACGAAGCCCTCGAAACTCTGAAGGCAAACACATCCGTCATCACAGAACGCTTGACTGAAAATCAAACATCTTCAACGCAGCTTAGCGAGTTTGTGCCAAGTGAGCTATATGTAACAAAGAAGTACGAAATCGAAGAGTTTACTCTCCGGGTGCCAAAGGATGAAAAAGACCGTGAAACCGATATATACAACTCCATTTTGCTATATGAGCGTCTGCACCACCTACCTCTCTATGTTTTGACTGATGAGCGATTTTGGTGCTGGATGAACTTTGAGATGGGTTATGAGGTTGCTCTCAAATATATGCCGGTAAAAAAGAATTCCTCGGTTTTTAAAGACCACTGGCTTCTCACTCAAGGAAAACGGCGCGGTCTCTTTTTCGGTGTCCTTTCTCGTTGCTATTTCCGAGTGGCTCTTTCGGTTGATAATACTCTTGACGATCCTTATGAGCTAACGAAATTCGTTATTGAGAATCCTCTCCGTTTTAGAGAATTGACTTGGCGATCCTTCTCCAGCGAAAAAATGATTGTATTAGGATCGTTAAAAGCCGAAAAGCGTATTCAGGCAGAGTATCCTCATGTCGAAGAAAACACAAAGCACTTTGCGGAAATTGCCAAGCACCTATTGAAATTGGGTAGTGTTATGCTTCTGGACTGTATGACAGAGAAAGATATTGAGGAGTACGTATATAAAAAATACAAAGAGATGATGGAAGAAGAACTCGCTAACAGAGGTACCATCGAAAAGATCAAAGATGCTGTTATGAGTATATTTTCCCCTCAAACATAACAAAACGGCCACACCGAAGGATTAGACCCTTGGTGTGGCCGCTTGCTTGTGTCACCCGCTTAAAGAATGCCAGTCAAAAATATACTTGTTTTCGTATATCCCTAATTAGCACCTTCTAACACCGGGGGCTTTTTTTGCAGCCGGCTGTGTTTTCTGCGCGCCCATTTCCGCCTTAAATCCGGCAGACGCGAAATAAGGTGAAAAATAGTACTTAAATTGTAAACATTCTATGAACGAGCGTAAAAATGTGCGCACATCGCTTGCGCTCCTGGAAAATCAATGATATAACTTCTGGAAATCTCATAATCATAATGTATACAAATGCGTAGAATAATGTAGAATAATATGGTTTCTGCCGGGATTCGCTTGCCCGGGACATCGCGGAAACAAGGGAAAGACAGCACGACAGTGACAGAGAAAGAACTGAGAAAATTAAACCGCGCGGAGCTCTTGGAAATGCTTATTGCGCAGAGCAAGAGGCTCAGCCGCGTGGAGGAGGAGCTGTCGGTCGCCCAAAAAGAACTGGAACGGCGTAAGATTGCCATCACCACCTCCGGCTCACTGGCAGAGGCGGCCCTGAAGCTAAACGGCATCTTTGAGGCAGCCGACCAGGCAGCCGCGCAGTATCTGGATAGCCTCCGGGAGCAGGAGAGCAACGCCGAGCACATTGTTGCCGAGGCCGGGGCCAAGGCTCACGAGATCATCAATGCCGCCGAGGTGCAGCGGCAGGCCATTCTCGCCGATGCGGACAGGGAAGCCAAGCGGCGCATTGAGCTCTTTAACCAGCAGTTCAAGGAATTTTTGAGCACGCACACCTGATTGAGGAGAAAGGGCCGTATGAAACCAGAAAACAAAGCAACCGATACGGCTGTGCCCTCCGTGGACGAGCTCACTGGCGAACTCAACCGAGAAAAATATCACAGCCGATACAAAAAGCTGCTGCGCAGCACCATCTATACGCTGGTGATCGTGGCCGCGATCAGTGTGCTGGTGGCTACACTGCTGCTGCCGGTTTTGCAGATATACGGCACCTCCATGAATCCGAACCTGCAGGAGGGGGATATCGTGGTGTCGGTGAAGTCCCCACAGTTCAAAACCGGTGACATAATCGCCTTTTACTATAACAACCGCGTTCTTGTCAAGCGCATTATTGGCTGCCCCGGCGACAGCGTTGTCATCACCGACAGCGGCGACGTATATGTGAACAATACCCTGCTGGATGAGCCGTACCTAACCGAAAAATCCTATGGCAACGCCGACATTGAATATCCGTACACCGTACCTCAGAATTCCTTTTTCGTCCTGGGCGACCACCGGGAAAGCAGCGTGGACTCCCGGTCGTCTCTGGTGGGCTGCGTGGAAAAAGAAGAAATCATAGGCAAAATCATTTTCAGAGTGTGGCCGATCAAGCGGATCGGTCCCGCGGACTAACATCGCCTGGAAATACGGGGAGAAATTTGCATGAACATGGACATTCATTCGCAGGCTGAAGAGCTGAACAAGAAGCACCGCCGGAAGCGCACTTGGTACAAGATTTTATCTGTGCCCATATGCCTTGTGGTCTTTGTGACGACGTATGCGCTCATTCTGCCGGCTATCACCATGGAATCCACGCCGGATACCTACTGCGGCATTGCCGAGCACGTCCACACGGACGATTGCTACGAGCTTCCCGGTACGCCGGCTCACAAGGAGATCCAATGCACCGCCGGGGCCGATCTGGGCCAGGGCGAGTACATCATCCACAAGCACGACAGCTTCTGTTTTGATGATAGCGGTGAGTTGCTGTGTGCGCTGGCCGAGCAGGACGAGCACGTCCACACAGACGCATGCTATACAATAACGAAAACTACATCGGCAACCACATTGACAACGTGTGGTTCAGCCAGCAGATCCCGCCGGCTTCCTCGGAAAAGCCCTATTTCACGCTGACAAAGCATGTGGTGGGTCTGACGGAGGATGACCTGCAGCTGCTATCCGGAAAGCTGACCTTTACGGTTCAAAGGTCCGCTGACGGCAGCTTTGCCAATCCCGTAACCGTCGGGACGTACACCGCCACAAATTTGGGCAGCTGGACACGCAACGACGATGGCTCCTGGACACTGTCCGCCCGTATCTCCATGAAGGATCAGGTGCTCGGTGATTACTACAGGATTGAAGAGAGCAACGCAGAGCTGCGTGGGTTTAACCTGACTGCGACGGATGAGAACACCGCTGTGCAGCTGCAGAGCACCACAGTCGCGGGCTTTACCTTCACCAACACCTATACGGATACCGGGCGAGCCCTGAAGCTAACGAAAATCGTGAACGCTCCCGACACCACAGGCAGCTTTACCTTTACCGTTTCCTATACGGATGCCGGCGGCAATCTGCAAAAAAGCGTTATTCTGAAAACGACGAGTCGACCACCATCACGGGCATCCCCAGGGGTGCTCAGGTCACCGTGACGGAAACCACCACAGACGGCTACACCGTTACTATGAAGGATCCCAGCACCGGCACCGTCCTCGCCGGGAGCAGCAGCTATACCTTTACTATGAAAGATGACACGGCCGTGGATATCTACAACACGTCCACCGTTGCACTGCCGAAAACCGGCGGCATCGGACGGGGAATCTTTCTGTATGCCGGAATCGGTCTGATGCTCACTGCCGTTATTACAGGATGTCTTCTGAGGCGCAAGTACGGAAAGGGGGGTGATTAACGCCTTTGTTTCCTCTCCTGCCCACGCAAAATATACCTCTACCCGCGCCGTAGGAACTATCCGTTTCCATTAAACTGCTTTAAATCAGAAAGGATACACACGATGAAAACAATGAGAAAGCTTTTCACGGTTTTGCTGGCCCTGGCCATGACGCTGGCTCTGGCTGTGCCCGCCTTTGCAGCAGACACCGGCAGCATCACCATTACCAATCCCCAGGGGGATCGCACCTACACCGCCTACAAGATCTTTGACGTGACCTACTCTGGCGACCACTACTCCTACACCATCAGCGATACCGACGCCGCCTTTACTACCGTCAAGGCATACGCCGATGTGACTGCCAACGGACTCACCCTAACACCCGTTGGTAAGACGGGCAAGTATAATGTGAGCACCGGCGACAGCTTCTCCGCCGCCTCCTTTGCCCAGTATCTGAAAACGAATGCGGGTTCTCTCGGCACCGGCACCGCCTTTACCCAGGTTGGTAACACCATGAAGGCCTCCGGCCTTACCCCGGGCTATTACTTTGTATCCGGCACCAGCGGCACTGTCTGCGAGCTGGCTACTGCCAAGGATATTCAGATTCGCGACAAGAACGAAGCGCCGCAGATCGAAAAGTCTGTGGATGACGCCGACCGCACTGTGGAAATCGGTCAAAAGCTCACCTACACCATCACCGGCAAGGTCCCCTCTACCAAGGGCTACACCAAGTTTACCTATCAGGTGACAGATACCATGTCCGAGGGTCTGACCTTCAACAAGGACGTCAAGGTCACCATCGGCGGCGAGGATGTGACTGCCGATGCGACTATCACAAAAAGTGAGAACGGCTTTGTGGCCAGCATCAATATGATGAACTATCAGAAACAGATCGACGCACCTGTAGTCATCACCTACACTGCCACCGTCAACGATAAAGCCATCCAGCGCAATGAGGAAACCAACACCGCTACGCTCAAGTACAGCAACAACCCCGCTGACAAAAACTCTTTTGGGCAATCCCACGAGGAAGTGGAAGTGTTCTCCTTCAATATCGTCATCAACAAGTACGCCGCCGACAACGAGAGCACCAAGCTGGAGGGCGCCAAGTTCCTGCTGAAGAACGCTGAGGGCAAGTACTATAAGTATGACGCCGCTAAGGTCACCTGGGTGGATGCCAAGGCCGATGCCACTGAGGTCATCACCGGCGCTGACGGCGCTGCGCGCTTTGACGGTCTGCAGGCCGGTACTTACTACCTGGAGGAGACCGTCGCCCCCGCCGGCTACAACCAGCTTACCAAGGACATCACCATCGTGCTGAACAAGGATGGCTCTGCGACCATCGACAGCGCTTCCTCCACTCTCGGAGCTGACCATTCCCTGACTGCGGGCGTTGCCAACTCCACCGGCACCATGCTGCCCGAAACCGGCGGCATCGGCACCGTGATCTTTGTGGCCCTGGGCGCTCTGGCTGTCATCTGCGCAGGCGTATTCCTGGTGACCAACAAGAGAATGAGCAAGGAATCCTTCTGATCCTGCATCCCTGACACACTGCACCGCCATGGGAGGCGGAGGTTCGCCTCCGCCCTCCCAATGGCATATCCTTTTCCAAGGCGGACGCATCCGAATACACCCGGCCCGCCTATTGCAGGCGGCCGGACAGCCGTGTGTTCGGCTTCGTGCGCCCTGGAACGCAACAGGAGATAAACCCGTGAGAAAGCGAAAAGTAATCACCTTAATACTGCTGGGCGTTTTCCTGGCGGGCCTCTCTCTCCTGCTGTATCCGTCCGTCAGCAGCTACTGGAACTCCATCACACAATCCAGGGCCATCGTGGACTATGACACCATTGTCAAGAGTCTGTCGCCTAAGGACAATACCGCCTATTTTGAGCGGGCGGAGGAATACAATAGTGAGCTGAAGGCGCTGTCATTCCCGCTGACGGAATACCAGCAGATCAGCGGATACGATGATTGCCTCAATGCCGTCGGCGATGGCGTCATCGGCTATATAAACATCGACAAGATTCAGGTGAAGCTGCCCATCTATCACGGCACGGACCCCTCTATGCTGAACCATGCCTGCGGACACATTCAAGGCAGCAGCTTTCCTATTGCAGGAAAGGGTACCCATGCGGCTATCTCGGCACACCGGGGCCTGCCCAGCGCAAAGCTGTTCTCGGATCTGGACAAGCTGGAGGTGGGCGACACCTTCCGGATCACGGTGCTGGACAAGACCTTTATTTATGAGGTGGATCAAATTAAAACCGTCCTGCCGGACGATGTGAGCGACCTGCTCATCGACGAGGAGAAGGAACTCTGCACCCTGGTCACCTGCACGCCCTATGGCATCAATTCCCATCGGCTGCTGGTGCGCGGCCACAGGATCGAATCTGAGGATATGCGCTCCTTTGGGGCTATATCGGATGCATTTATCATCGATCGGCTGATCGTTACACCGGTGGTGGCAATGCCCATCATCCTGCTGCTCATTCTGTACGTCTGCTTTAAGCCTGCGAAGCGGAAGCTTCCCATCAATGACGAGGGAGAACTGATATGAAAAAAATAAGCTACCGGATCGCAAACTTTATACTGATTGCTGCACTGCTCCTGTCGGGAGCAGTGACCGCCCACGCCGCCTCCACCACGGAGGCCAGTGAAAAGGTGCAGCTGCGCAGTGATTGCACTCTGGACGTGACCTATTTCTCCGAGGGAATGGTCTTTGCCGGGCAAGACATCAAGCTCTGGCACATTGCGGATATTACCGAGGATGCGCAGTATGCTTTGGCCGGGAGCTTCCGGTCATACCCCATCCAGGTCACCGGCACCTCCTCTCAGAGCGAGTGGGATGAAATGACCATCACTCTGAACTCCTACATTCTCGCCGATGGCATCGCGGCTGACCAAACTGCCAAAACCGATGCGAGGGGCAAGGTCGTCTTTGATAATCTTACTGCGGGCATATACCTGGTTTCCTCCGTGCGCACAGAGCAGGATGGCAAATACTATGTGTTTGAATCCTTCCTGGCGGCCGTGCCAGGGGTGGACAGTGAGGGGCAGTGGGTGTATTCCGTCTCCGCAAGGCCAAAAATGAGTGTACACACACCAGCCAAGGGCGAGGTCACCTATAAAGCGGTGAAGGCCTGGAGGGACGGCGGCCAGGATCGCCCGGTCAGCGTCTCTGTGGAGGTTCGCAGGGACGGACAGCTGCAGCAGTCCGTGACTCTCAGCGCTGAAAACAACTGGATGTACACATGGAAGGCTGTTGATGATGGCAGCGTATGGACCGTGAACGAAGTGAATGTGCCAGAGGGTTATACGGTGGGCATTCAGCGCAGCGGCGATACCTTCAGCATTACCAACACCAAGCCGGAGACGCCTGCAGGAAATCATCCGCAGACCGGCGACACAACAAATATGACCCTGTATGTGCTCTTGATGGCTGCGTCCGGGCTGGCGCTGCTGGTGGTGGGCATCGTGTTGAGGAAGAAGTCCCGTGCGAAGTAAAGGGCTTTCCATCCTGCTTGTTACGCTGGGCGTTTTGCTGCTGGGCGCTGCGGCGATATTATTCGTCGTGCGACAGGCGCAGGATAAGCAAAGGGCAGCTGACATTCCCTCTCTGATTGAAAAAATCGAAGCAGCTCTGCCGGAGCGATCAGCGGGTGTTATCGAAAATCGCGCTGACAGCGCCATGGCTGCCGTGGAGATCGACGGAATTGATGTTATCGGCCTGCTGGAGCTCCCGGGCCGAGGCATTAAGCTGCCAGTAAGCGCAGAATGGGACAGCTCCGAGCAGAGCTTTCGTCCAGCCAGGTTTATGGGCAGCGTGTATGACGGTACACTGATCGTGGGAGGACGCAGTGAGGATGGCAATTTCGATTTTATCGATCAGCTGGACGCCGGGGAGGAGCTTACCTTCACCGACATGATCGGAAGGGTATTCCGGTATACGGTACGTAAAATTTGCCACGCTGATAATGCCAGAGCCGAAACCTTGGCTGACTCAGAGAGCGCGCTTACCCTGTTTGTGAAAAAAATGGAGCTTTTCTCATCGTCCGATGTGCAGCAGCATAGTATTCTCCTCAATAGGCTGAAATATCTGTACCTCTGTATCCCCTGCTTAATGCTTTATGAGCTTTATGGGCTTTATCAAAGACGGCCATAGATGCGGGTCATCTCGTGGATGCTGCTGGCAAGGCTGTGGCTCGCCTCCCCGGGCAGCATACGCCACTTCCAGTTGCCGCAGCTGGTACCGGGGACGTTCATGCGGTGGCCCGGCCCGAGGTCCAGCCAATCCTGCATATCCGCAAGATATTCGGGTAGCTTGCCGCTTGTCAGCAAATTTGCATAGATTACCTTGTGGCGGCGTTTCAAATGGCGTAAATGCCGTTGTCCCCATATCCTGATTGGCTGATCTTCCTCCGGCTCATCATCTCCGACAACCAGGTAATAGTCACCGACCAATTCATATTTCAGCCCTGTGCGTTCATCGGTAATGTACTTTTCCATTTCCTTGGCCTTGGCAACATCCTCCGCAGCAATATAGCTCATAGTGCATCACCTTGCTTCACGCCGGTCTCTCAAAAAATCGGCTCTGATGACCGCATTGGCTCGGCACTCGATGGTGTCCCGGATGATGTCCATGTGGTCGGTCTCCCGCTTTTCAAAGTCCTTGAACACATCCGCAAGCGGACAGGGCGACTTCAGGAGTGCCTTGCACTGCTTATCGGACAAGTCGTATTCCTCCAGTGCCAGCACGATGTCCTCCCGTACCGTGTACTCGTAGCAGTGGTTCAGGATTTCGTCGGGTGGCTGGGAAAGCAGCCACTCCCGATACTGCTCCTGTTTTGCGAACACCTTCTTATATAAAGCGGTGTTCAGTTCTTCGTTTGTCATTTTGCTTCCTCCTTCATTTATGCTTTTTGAATAACACGCTCTATAGAAAAAGCCGCTTGATTTCTCTTGGAAACCAAGCGGCTGTATATAGAATATTTTTTTTGGAACGAAATCAGATCATCCACACGGGGACAATGTATGTGCTGCTGTCGATTGCGCTCAATGCCTCCCGAAGGCAGATGATCGCGCCTGTCCCTCTCGGCACAGAGGCTTTATCCAGCAGCTTGAAAGCACCCGTAATTTGTGTGGGCGGGTTGATGCTTTTTTTGATCTCGATGGGGTGCAGCTGACCGTCGCTCTCCATAATTAAGTCGATCTCGTTGCTGTTCTTGTCGCGGTAATAATGCAGCAGACAGTCCTTAGCACTGTTGCTGTAGGTTTTTATGATTTCCGACACAACATAGTTTTCTAAAATGGCTCCGTTGATTGCGCCATTCATCAAAATTTCGGGGCTTGAGTACCGGGTCAGATAGGAGACCAGCCCTGTATCAAAGAAATACATCTTCGGCGTTTTGATCGTCCGCTTCAAAAGGTTGTTGGAGTAGGGGTGCAGGAAGAACACGATCCCGGATTTTTCAAGCTCCTTCATCCAGCGCTTTGCGGTATCGTCACTGACCCCCACATCTCCGGCGATGTCATGTAGGTTCAGCATCTGGCCGCTTCTGCAGGCGGCAGCGCGAATGAAGTCGGCAAACATCACCTTATCCACACCGGGAATATCGGTGGTCACATCCCGGTCGATATAGGTCTGAATATAGCTGCTGTAAAACACATCCCGGTCTTTATACTTGCCGCTCCTGTGGCCGGGGAGTGCGCCGTCCCAAATCCGCTGGTATATCTCTTTCGGTGTGGCAGGGGAAAGCACCGCCTTGCGCTTCTGCAATTCGTCAAGCTCCAACGAAAAGGGTGAAACCTCCATTGCACCGCAAAGCTCCGACTGTGACAGTGCCGACATATGAAGAATGGCGGTTCTTCCGGCCAGCGACTCCTGTGCCAACGCCATTAGGCGATACGCCTGAGAACCGGTCAGCCAGTAGGAGCCGGGTGCAGCGCCGTTATCCACGGCGATCTTGATATATGAAAACAGCTCCGGTGCATACTGAACCTCATCGATGAGAACCGGCGCGGGATGCAGCTTCAAGAACATGGCAGGATCGGTTTTGGCAAGCCTGCGTTCCTCCAAATCGTCCAGAGAAACCTCGGCTCGTGCCGTCCCCTCCATCAGATGCCGCAGCATGGTGGATTTTCCGACCTGACGCGGACCGGTCAGCAGCACACAGGCGTACTCCTCATTGATTGCAATAAACTTCTTTTCAAGCTGTCTCTCAATATACATTGCTCCGCCTCCTTTAGGCTAAAATACGATGCACCTTTATTATAGCCTAATAGCGAGGAAAAATCAATAGTTTTTAGGCTAGAATACGATGCACTTGTATTATGGCCTATATGAGCAGCGATTATGCGTGTCTGCACAGGCTTTCACCATTCATGCAAAGGTCGCCCGATTCCAAATCAAGCGGCTAAGCAGACGGTACTTGTCATTTTCCCCATCAAAGAGCGTCGGGATTTTCTTCATGATCGCTTATCCTCCGACATTTGGCTGAGATGCCGCAAGAAGCTGATGACAAACATCACTTTCCAGAATGGGCGCAAGGCCCGCAACACTTGGCTGGCCGGGAAAATCAAATGTGAAAAATGCGGGTACGCACTTAAAACGACCCATAACCCCTCTGGCTATGAATACCTCCGCTGTTCCAAGCGGGCCGACCACAAGGGCTGTCCGGGGTGCGGCACACTCCGCAAGAATGAGTTTGAACAGTTCATTTTCACCGCTATGGGAGAAAAGTTCCGGGAGTTCAAACTGCTTCGGGGCGGCGAGGGAAAAGTCAATCCCAAGATTACCGCCTATCAGGTGGAGCTTGCACAGGTAGAAGCCGAGATTGAAAAACTGCTTGATACGCTGACCGGGGCCAACGCCACCTTGCTTGTCTACGCCAACAAAAAAATCGAGGATTTGGACAACCGCCGCAAAACACTGTCCAAGGCGATTGCAGACCTGTCCGTTGAAACGCTGTCCTCCCAGCAGATTGAATTACTGTCCGGGTATCTGGACGATTGGGAGCATATCAGCTTTGAGGACAAGCGGAAAGCCGCTGACAGCCTGATTTCATCAATCAGCGCAACCAGCAACTATGTAAAAATAGAGTGGAAAATCTGATACTTTTTCCACTCTATCAAACCACTTGTTTCTTTTTATCGCTTGTAGCCCCTTGTACACCGTTGCTTCCATACCCTGCAGCCAATCTGCCGGACGAGGCATTTTTATCTCAAGCTCGCTTGAATCAACAGATTTACTAGATATAGCAACCGCTGCCTCCTGGCTGAGGCCGTATCTATGCGTAGTCCAAATGTGTAACTGTTTCTTGTCATCAGACGAGGGCAGAAACAGCTTGTCTATTTCCAATCAAGCACTTAACCGATACTGGAGTACCGTTATAATTCCGCTCGGTCTCCATATACATAATGAAGCGTGCGACGCTTTCGCTTTTAAATTGCGCATTGCGCTCTGCGCTAAGTCTATAGCGTATTTTCTCTTTATCATCAATGTTATCGTTTTCCATTCTCAAGGTAAGCTGATGATCCTGAAAGTCAAAAATCCAGCCTTGAAGGGAAAGATCAACCAATACGCTTAGGGCCGCCATATATTTTTGGCAGTCAAGGTCGGCTTCTCGTGCAGTTTCAGAAACACGCCGAAGCTCATCGCCGATAATTCGAGCTCTGTTCATGGGTAACGTGTCTTCTAAGTGCCGAGTAAGTCACTGAAACAGCTCTTGGTATTCCTCGCTCAAAGCAGGACGATACTGCTCCGAGGCGATGGTCTGTTCTATGTTTTTAATGGATGCTTTCATGCATTTCCTGCTTCCTGAATAAGTCTGCGTCACCGATGGCCGCATTCAATTAATTATTTGTAGCAAACACTGGCTGAGTGCTAATTCAGCAAGTATTTCTTTTCAGCCCCGCGGCCTACCCTCTGCACAAGCCCCATATTCCGCATCTGTTTCATAAGCTCAAAAGCGCGGGTCTTCTTGATTCCAAGCAAGGATTGGACTTCTTCATCCGTGATATGGCCGTGCGCGGAGGTATAGTCAAGAACCTTCTGCATCTGCGCGGTCACCGGCGAAGCCTGATTCGGCGCGGCGGCGGTCATGGCGTTCATATTGGGCAGCACCATCTTGAAGGCATTGGTGGTTGCTTCGATGACCGGTTGTACGGGGCAGTTTTCATAAAGCTTATAGATTCTGCGGATACCGGTGCCATAGCTTTCGATCAGACGCAGGCGATGGAACATCTCGGCAAGATTCTTGTTGCGCGGCTGTGAAATACCGATACGGATATCATCGGTGGAGAGACCGGGGAGGAGGCCGCCGATAGAGATGAACTCTATCCGCTCATCGTTCACATTAATGATAATGCTACCGCTGTAGCTGTAATCCCGGTGCACAACGGCATTCAAAAGTGCCTCGCGAAGAGCCTCCTCGGGGTAATCCTGCTTTTCAATACGCTCCAAGCCCTTAAATGACGCCTTGGTTCTGTTGCAGAGCATCAGGTAATCAAAGGTGTCCTCCAGCTGCGCAAAGATGGAGCCTCCGAACTCCTTGTTATCCTTGAAGGTGGTATTGGAATCATCACCGAAAACTGCTACCTTCGTCGTATGCGCACATTGATCGGAGATGATAAGTGCAAGGTTGGTAAAAAGCTCATCATTCTTCTGTGTGATCCCAAGGGCACGGTACTTTTCCTTGCCGAACGGCACTCCATATTTTTCGAAAGCGTTTGCCGCAGCCTCAAAGGACAGGTTCTGCTCCATGGAGCGCATTTCTTCGAACGCATCGCCATCGCTTTCCTTAATCATCTGGCGAATCTGCGCAGGGGATGCTGGCACGCTGGAGGTGCCCTGGCGTACATAAACACCGTTGGGCTTCAGACCTTTTCCTTTGAGGTAGTAGGGCTTGTTGCTTCCCTCACTGACGGCAATACGCACCACCCTGTTATCCTGGATCGAAAAGCGCACGAACATTGTAACGTCCGGCACAATAGCATCGCGGATGCCGTTGGTGATGCGGGTATACTCCTGATCCACATCTGCCAGTCCGACGGCATTTCCATTGTTGTCAATGCCGACGAACACCACGCCGCCGTCCGTATTTGCGAAAGCGATCACTTCTTTATAAATTACCTCAGTAAACTGAGCCTTGAATTCTATATTTTCGGTTTCAAAGTTCATGGAGACGCCTCCTCATACGAATTCTAATTATATTATACTCATAAAATTCACTCTGTCAACCGGAGCTTGTGAATTTTCGGCGAATATTCGCTTATTCAATGTGAGTGCCTGCCTTGTCTGTTCTCAAAAACAGAGAGCCGCCTCGTCTAATAATGCGAAAGGACCTCCTTCGCGCAAGCAAAGGAGGTCCGCCGAATATAGCTTTTTACGCAATTACAGCTTGAAGCAGGCATTTTTACAATTCCACTGTTTCATCGCCTGTCGTTCCATTTCTGCGTCTCCCAAAGCATATCGATTTGTTTTGGCCTCCCGTTCGAGGCGTTCTTCCTCCTCGCGCTCGTATTGCAGCCGAATCTCATCGAAGGCTTTTTGTGCCTTACGCTGGCTGGTGTCCTGAACGGACAGCTTCATGGGTATCCATTTGCATCTGCGGCGTCCATCGACTTTCAGGTACAGAACCGCATAGTAAAACCCGTTTTTTTGCTGCAGGCAGCCTGTTATCATAATGTCCTCCTATTCTTCATAACAGGTGATCGTATTGCCCGCCATTGACACCCCAAACAAACCACACGATTTTGCAAATAGCTATACTTTAACCGGAGAAATACGACTCGACTTTTCTACACATCCCGGCACTTTTTATGATCCCAAAGGCATTAAGTCTGTCGGCTATGACAGATGAATATGGCACATTTCCTCACCCATAAGCTGCGGTGGACTTTTTCTATTGATTAGGCGCCGGTTATCTGTTAAGATGAAAATATGCCTATGCGAGAATTATCAGAGCACCTGTCTAAGCGGTGGTGTCGCCGGGGTATCGGCTGGCCTTGGCCGCGCCCTATCCGGCGGCGCTGGACGACTGTTATGCGGCGTTGCTGTACATGAAGTCCCACGCCGCCGGGCTGGGCATTCGGGCCGATCAGATCATGGGGGACGGGGAGCCGTTCTATGCCGAGACGGTGCGGTATATCGAGAACCTGAAGAAAAGCGGGATTCCCGCCAGCGTGGACGTATACCACTCCGATATGCACGCCTTTGACATGATGCAGCCGGACACGCCCCTGAGTAAGGAAGCCGCCCAGCAGTTCAATGAGCAGTTCGCCTATGCCCAGACGCATTATTTTGCGCCGCAGGGGGAAAGCGAAAGGTGAAGAAGCACTGAAAAATTGCAATTTGAAAGGGAAATTCTTGAATGAAAGAACACGTCATGAATTTAACTCCTGCACCGATGCAGGAAATAAGAACCGGAAATAAAACAATAGAATTACGTCTGAACGATGAAAAAAGAAAACAAATTTCTGTCGGAGATACTATAAAGTTTATAAACACGGAGGATTCAAATGATACCCTGCGTGTGAAAGTTGTAGATTTATTTTTGTTTTCTTCATTTGCCGAGTTATATGATAATTTGCCATTATTGAACTGCGGTTATAATGAGGATAACATAAATACCGCCTCGCCTGAAGATATGGAAATGTATTATTCCAGAGAAAAGCAAAATAAATATGGTGTAGTCGGAATCGAGATATCACTTTTGTAACTTCCGACTTATCGGAGCAGAAAACATGAATATTCGAGAAATCCACGAAAATAAAAAGCAATTCCTCCCGCTTCTGCTGTTGGCGGATGAGCAGGAGAACATGATCGACCGCTATCTGGAGCGGGGCACCATGTATGTGCTGGAGGACGGCGGCGTGAAGGCGGAATGCGTCGTCACCGACGAGGGCGGCGGGATTCTGGAGCTCAAGAACCTCGCCGTGGAACCGGAGGCCCAGGGAAAGGGCTACGGCAAGGCGCTGATTGACTTTCTTGTGCGTCAATATGCTGGTTGCTATGCCCTTTTACAGGTGGGCACCGGCGACAGTCCGCTGACCGTGCCGTTTTATGAGAAGTGCGGCTTTATCCGCTGGCACCGCATTCCCAATTTCTTCACCGACCACTATGACCACCCCATCTACGAGGCCGGAGTGCAGCTGGTGGACATGGTGTATTTGCAACGGAAGCTGTGCCACCCAGCCTGCACCACCGGCAGCGGGTTTTGATATTTTCCATTTTCATCCGTCAAACTGAAAGTTGACGAATTGTTGATTATATTGCGATGCGTAATTACAATGCAATTCCAAGTTCTTTGCATTTCTCGATTGCCAAATCATTGTTTTGCAATGCAGCAAGTCGATACCAATGCTTAGCCTGTTCGATATCTCGTTCCACTCCGATTGCATCTTCATAAAACTCTGCCAAATTGTATTGTCCATCTCTATCACCATGCTCTGCGGCACGGCGAGTCCAATATAGTGCTTTTTCCAAGTCCTTTTCAACACCAAGTCCCTCGTAATAGAAATAGCCTATTTGACATTCAGCAAGGGGATAGCCCTGCTCTGCCAATACCAAATGACCTTCAAAGCATTTGTCATATTGTTTTGATTCCCAATATTTTTCAATCAGCTCATTGCAAATGTCAAATTCCTTGCAAGGTTTGTAATACGCACCTGCCATATATTCATATCTCCATAAATCCCGATTTGTTTAGCAAATTCTTTTTCCCAAACGCTCCGTCCTATCAAAGCGGCATCGGCGTCCGGGCGATCAGAATAACCGCCAGAATCGCGCCCACAAATGCCGCAGCCCCTATGATTGTCAACACCCTTATGCTGAGTTTCTTCTTCGCTGCCTTGCAGATCAGCGCGGCGCAAGCCATACAGACAGCCGCAGCCACAAGTGCAATGCCCAGCGTTTCCCATAGCCAAGATAATTCATATAGGATTTTCATGCGATCATCTCCTGTTCGTTAAACTGGAATTTGTGTCAATGCGAACTCAATCTCATCAAGTCTATTTGTTATTGCGTTCTTTCTCCCTGTCTCCTTAAAGCCTATTCGACGATAGAGTCTCTCAGCATTTACATTATTCTCAAGAATCCACAGCGTAGAGGTATCCGTACATTGGCCTACTGCGTATAGTAACAATTTCGTTCCATAACCCATGTTTTGCATATCTGGAAGAATATAAAGATCCTCTATTAAACCCTTTGTTACAGAAACAACCCCTATTGGTTTTTCTTCTACAAGCATATAGAGCTTTGTTCCGTTGTTCATCTTGTTTCTCAAATACTCCCGCTGCCGATCTGGCGTGTGTGTTTCTATGAAATCAGGAGTACAAAATGCACGATGCGATTCCTTCCAGGATATGGAATGGATGGTTGCGGCTTGAAGAAGATTTGTTTCATCTACAGGTACTATCATACTTACCTCCACAAATTCCGATTTGTCTATCTCTTTTTGATCGGGTGCCGGATGACGGTCCTCCACTTTTCAGGTGTGACCTTTCTGGCATCCGACAGGTAGATTTCGTGATGCAGCCTTGTTTCGCTCAGGTCATTCTCGTAGCCGTGTTCCGCCAGATAGGCGTCCATCAGCGCAACCGATGCAGGCTCCTGGTCAAAAGGCCCCAGGTGCATCATCTGCACGCAAAGTCCCTCCTCGATGGTCAGAAACTCCGCCGCTGAGCAGTCCAGCCTTTTCTTCTTCGCCGCCGTTTCCACAGCCCACACAAAGTCCTTCCGGGTCACAAAATCCGGCAGGCGGATCACGGAGATCCAGTGAAATGCAGATTTGTCGGCATAATCAATGCCGTCTTTCCCGGCCTGCCACCAGAAGCCCTCCAATGGCGGGACGACATATTCAAAGAAGCCCTCCATTTTGTAATCGGTCTTGCAGCTCATTTTCAGTGTGTACGCAACCGCATACAGCACGCCGATGGCCTGCTGGTAGGCGCCGCCCGCCTCGTTGGGGTCGCCGCTTCCTCTGACTGCGATATAGTTTGCCTTCGGCACGGTTATAATTTCCGGCCGGTTCTTCGGCATATAGAATTCCTTGTATTCTTTCTTGAAATCAAAAGCCATGGTTTTCTCTCCGTATTATGTTTTTGAGGGATGCGCCGTGATGGCCACCTTGATGACGCCGTCCAGACGGTTTTCAAAGATGCGGTAGGCCTCCTCAATCTCGCTCAGCGGGAAGGGGTGGGTAATAAGCGGCGTGGTGTCCAGCAGGGCGGCATTGACTGCAAGGAAAAATAAATGCTCACAGCCCTGCAAAATACATTTTACCACGCCTCCTGAAAAATCGCAACGGAGTAAAAAGCACGGTGCCGCCCGATAAAGGGTGACACCGTAATTTTTTCGGAAAAAGGTGTTGACGCTGACGTAATGCAATTGATGCATACCGCGCCCATCAAGGACTGCGGCGAGTTCAGCTTCTTCCCGGTGTTCAGCGGAAAGTGAGAATGAGGAGCGCTGACGCATGGAATACACGAAATTAGGCAAGACCGATATGGAAATTTCCAAGGTTTGCGTGGGCTGCATGAGCTTTGGCAAGGCCCTAAAAAGAATGTCAGCCGGGGTAAGATCGTGATCGCCTCCAAGGTTTATTTCAACCCCGGCAGACTTTCCCGGGAAGCCATTCACCGGGAGATCGGCGGCCATAAAGAATAATGAATATTAAATCGAAAACACCTTTTTTCATTGACAATTCTGCATAAATATAGTAACATAACTATACAGAGAACCACAGCTGCAACAGACGGAAATTCGCTGGAAAGGTGAGGGAATCCATCATGAAAAGCATCATCTGGAAAATCGAACTGGCCGCCGCGGTGCTCCTGGCGATCTCGGCCCTGGTGTGGGGCCTGCGCCCCGGCGTGTGGAACTACGGCGGCTTTTACCGCATGGCCGCCGGGGAACAAGGCAGGACCTATACCCGCCCGGGCTGCTCCACGGTGGAGGTGACGGAGGACAACCGCCTGCGCATTCGGTCCCCCGCGGGGCAGACGGCGGAGTTTACCCTGTCCCTGGCGGAAAACGGCTCCTATCGGGCGGCGGAAATGGCCATGGACGGCGTGGTCCGCAACGTCACCTACAACACCGCCACCGGAACGTTCATGACAGCGGGCGACAGCTGGTCCATCAGCACCCTGGTCCAGGAGAAGGCCGGGTTCAGCCCGGGCCTGACCGATAACGCGCTGTACAGCATGGCCCTGGGCAATCACCAGACCCGCATCGCCGGGCGGCCCGGGGAATTTCTCACGGCGGGGCTGTTCCTGCTGCTGGGCCTGGTGCTCCCCCTGCTGCTGAAGCCTGCCATCGCCCTGGACAAATTCCTGCTGGGCTTTTTCTATCACAACTCGGAAAAGCTCCAGGCCACGGACCTGGCCCGGGGCATCATGCTCCTGCTGGGGCTGGTGGTATCTGTCATCGGCGCCATCTGGTGGTGCATCCTTTTGTTCGGATAAAGATCGGGGCGGGCGCCGGCGTCCGCCCTTTTTTTGCGGCCCGCCTGCCCCGGGGAAATCTTTTCCCCGGGGCGCAAATTACACTGGTAATTTCCCCCGGAGTGTGCTATAGTACAAATGTATCCGTATTTTTGAAACGAATACAGATCGGAATAATCCGACAGAAATAAACAAAATGTAATCTGAAAAGACAGGAGAATATGAAATATGAACGCTTTTTCTTCCTTCCTGCTGGGCCTGGTGCAGGGTGTGGCGGAGTTTTTGCCCATTTCCAGCTCCGGACATCTGTCCATCGCGCAGAACCTGCTGCACATCGACGCGGAGGTGCCGGAATTTTTTGACGTGCTGCTGCACCTGGGCACCTTAGGGGCGGTGTTCGTGGCCTATTGGAAGGACATCAAGGACATGATCGCCGAGTTCTTCCGGGGCATCGGTGACCTGGCCCACCGGTCCACCCCCAAGCCCCTGCCGCCGGCCCGGAGACTGATCCTGCTGATCATCCTGGGCACCCTGCCGCTGTTTGCGGTGCTGCCCATCAAGGACAAGGTCCTGGGCCTGAGCAATAACATGCTGTTCATCGGCGGGGCCCTGATCGTCACGGGCTTCCTGTTATTCGCCAGCGACCGGGTGAAGAAGGGGAGGAAGAACGAGCGAACGGCATCGCTGCTGGATGCGGTGGCGGTGGGCGTGAGCCAGGCCGTCGCCACGGTGCCGGGCATCTCCCGGTCCGGCATGACCATCACCTCCGGGTGCTTTGTGGGCTTCGATCGGAAGTTCGCGGTGCGGTTTTCCTTCCTGCTGTCCATTCCGGCGGTGCTGGGGGCCAACATCCTGAGCCTGAAGGACGCCGTGGAGGCAGGAGTCGACTGGAGCCAGGTGCCGGTGTATCTGATCGGCGTGGCCACGGCGGCGGTGTCCGGGTATCTGTGCATCGGCCTGCTGCGGCGCATTGCCAACAAGGGAAAATTCGGCGCGTTTGCCTATTACTGCTGGGCCGTGGGTCTGCTGACCATCGTGGTGCAGCTCATTAAATAAGAGAAAGGAACCACTATGGCGTCCGGACAGAAGAAAAAAACCACAACCAAAAAGACGGCTCCGCAGAAATCCGCCCTCCCGCCGATCCGGCGGGAGGTAGGCGGCGGCGTGTGCCTGCTGCTGGCCTTGTGCGTGGTGGTCAGCTATTTCCAGGCGGACGCCATTGTGCTGAACCTGCTGGGGAACCTGCTGAAGGGCCTGGCGGGCTACGGCTATTGGCTGGCGGCCCCGGCCCTGGCCCTGGCGGGGGTGAACCTGCTGGCCCACCGGGGGCGTCCGGTGGTGCTGCGGACGGTCTGCGCCCTGGTGCTGCCGGTGCTGCTGGGGGCCATCCTGCACCTGTTCTTGTATAGGGGAGAGGCCGTCACCGGCCTGGCCCCGGCCATGAAGAGCCTGTGGGCCAGCGGCCTGCTGCTGCAAAGCGGCGGCGCACTGGCCGGTGGACTGGCCATGGGCATGAAGCGGCTGGTGGGCACGGTGGTGTCCGTGATCGTGCTGCTTCTGCTGCTGGCGGCGGCGGTATTCGCGGCGCTGCGGGTATCCCCCCGGGAGCTGGTGCAGCGGGCCCGTGACCGGGTCCCCTATGAGCCGGAGCCGGAGCGCCCGGCCCGGCCGGAAAAGCCCCGGCGGCAGCGTCCATCGGTGGATGTGCCCCTGGAGGATGAGCCGGTGCGGCCCAAGCCCGAACCCAAGCCGGAGCCCAAACCTGAGCCCCAGGAGATTCCCGATGAGCCGCTGCCCCGAAAGACGGGGAAGGGCTTCTTCTCCCGCAGGGGGGAGGACGTGATGACCCCGGACCAGGTGCTGCGGCCCCAGGAGCCGGAGCCTGCGCCGGAAGCGCAGCCTGCGGCCCAGCCGGAGCCTGCCCCCCAGCCGGAGAAAAAGTCCCGCCGGAGCCAGGAATCCGCCGCCCGGGAGGTGGAGCAGCACGCCCAGGAGGTGAGCCAGGCCATCGAGGAGGAGCTGGCGGAACCGGAGGAGGCGTATCAGTATCCCCCGGTGACCCTGCTGGACCAGAACAGCGACGACAACTATACCGAGGTGGGGGCGGAGCTGCGGAACAACTCCCGCCGCCTGGCCCAGACCATCACCAGCTTCGGTGTGGACGCCAAGCCCGGGGACGTGGTCCACGGGCCCAGCGTCACCCGATACGAGTTTACCCTGGACCAGGGGGTGAAGCTGTCCAAGCTCACCAACCTGGCCGACGACATCGCCCTGGCCCTGGGCAGCGGCGGCGTGCGCATTGCGCCCATCCCCAACAAAAGCTCCGTGGTAGGCATCGAGGTGCCCAACCGGGTGGTGACGGCGGTGCGTATCCGGGACGTCATCGACTCCCGGGCCTTTGCCGAGCATAAGTCCCGGGTGGCCTTTGCCGTGGGCAAGGACATCGGCGGCAACGCCATCGTGGGGGATATTGCCAAGCTGCCCCATGTGCTGATCGCCGGCACCACCGGCTCCGGTAAGTCCGTGTGCACCAACTCACTGATCGTGAGCCTGCTGTACAAGTCCACCCCGGAGGAGGTCCGGTTCATCATGGTGGACCCCAAAATGGTGGAGCTGGCCCCGTACAACGGCATCCCGCACCTGCTGATCCCGGTGGTGACGGACCCCAAGAAGGCTGCCGGGGCCCTGCAGTGGGCGGTGTATGAGATGATGAAGCGCTATAAGCTGTTTTCGGAGAACGGCGTGAAGGACCTGGCCGGGTTCAACGCCCTGGCCCAGCGCAATGAGGAGCTGAAGAAAATGCCCACCGTGGTGGTGGTCATCGACGAGCTGGCGGACCTGATGCTGGTGGCCGCCAAGGAGGTGGAGGAATCCATCTGCCGGGTGGCCCAGATGGGCCGCGCCGCAGGGATGCACCTGGTCATCGCCACCCAGCGGCCCTCCTCCGACGTGATCACCGGCCTGATGAAGGCCAATATCCCCAGCCGCATTGCCTTCGCCGTGGCCTCGTCTCTGGAGTCCCGGATCATTCTGGACACCACCGGCGCGGAGAAGCTGGTGGGCAAGGGCGACATGCTGTACGCCCCCCTGGGGGCCGGGAAGCCCACCCGGGTCCAGGGCTGCTTCATCACCCCGGAGGAGATCGAGCGGGTGGTGGACTATGTGAAGCAGAGCGGCGAGGCGGAGTATTCCCAGGACGTCATGGACAAGATCGAGCAGGCGGTGAAGGAGAAGGAAAAGAGCGGCAAGTCCGCCGGCGCGCCGGAGCCCGCCGGGGAGAGTCCCGACGACGAGCTGCTTACCGCCGCCGTGGACGTGGTGCTGGAGACGGGACAGGCCTCCGTGTCCATGCTGCAGCGGCGGCTGAAGCTGGGCTATGCCCGGGCGGCCCGGCTGGTGGACCAGATGGAGGAGCGGGGCTATGTGGGTCCCTTCGAGGGCTCCAAGCCCCGGCAGCTGCTGATCGACAAGGCCAAATGGCAGGAGCTGAAGATGGCCAAGGCCCCGGCCCCGGAGCCGGAGATCGACCGCAATGGCTCCATCCGGGACGTGTTCGAAAGCCGGGACGCCCTGGACTGAGAAATATAACAAAACGAGGAGAATACACACGGAATATCGCGCGCTGCCCCACGGCGGGGAAAAGATCAGCGTCATTGGCATGGGTTCCTCCGTCATCGGCGGCGGAAACCGGCAGCAGCTGCGGCAGGTGCTGGGGTTTTTGGAGGCCCCGGCGGAGCAGCGGGACTATTCCGCCATCAACGATGCCCTGGCCCAGATGGACGCCGACGGCACCCTGTCCCGGCTGTCCGTGAAGTATTTCGGCATGGACATCTCCGAGGAGCAGTGACCTGCCCTCACAGAATCCAAAGAAGCCTCGCAGAGTTTGCCGCCCGCAGGCGGCAAAGCAAATGAAATCATTTTCGGCCGGGGCGTGTACCTGGCCGAAAATTCTGCTCAGGCTGCAAGTGTGGAATTGCTTCGCCATCGGCGAACCAATTATGCGCGCAGCAGACTGCAAGCCTTTTGTCCAAAAAGGGTTTCACCCTTTTTGGACAGTTTAAAATAGAGGCTCCCCCGGCTGGGGGAGCCTCTATTTTTGTGTATTTTTCAGAATTCGGCGTTGCCCACGGTGCGGGGATGAAGCTCCACATCCCGGATGTTGCTGACGCCCGTCAGGTACATGACCATGCGTTCAAAGCCCAGGCCGAAGCCCGCATGGCGGCAGCTGCCGTAGCGCCGCAGGTCGCAGTACCACCAGTAGTCCTCGGGCTTCATGCCCAGCTCCCGGATGCGGGCCTCCAGCACCTCCAGCCGCTCCTCGCGCTGGCTGCCGCCGATGATCTCGCCGATGCCGGGCACCAGGCAGTCCGCCGCGGCCACGGTTTTGCCGTCGTCGTTCAGGCGCATATAGAAGGCCTTGATCTCCTTGGGATAGTCGGTGACGAACACCGGCCGCTGATAGATCTGCTCCGTCAGATACCGCTCGTGCTCGGTCTGCAGGTCCGTGCCCCAGTCCACCCGGTACTCAAACTTGTCGTTGTGCTTTTTCAGGATCTCCACCGCCTCGGTGTAGCTGACCCGGGCGAAATCGGAGGTGGCCACATGCTCCAGCCGGGCCTTAAGGCCCTTGTCCACGAAGCTGTTGAAGAAGTTGATCTCGTCGGGGCAGCGCTCCAGCACCCGGGTGATGATGTGCTTGATCATGGCCTCGGCAACGTCCATATCACCGGCCAGGTCGCAGAAGGCCATCTCCGGCTCGATCATCCAGAACTCGGCGGCGTGGCGCTGGGTGTTGGAGTTCTCGG
>ERZ837380.2005-NODE-2005-length-23293-cov-8.573758_pt1 | contig 23293 bp, 11 predicted proteins | sample MGYA00519685_ERZ837380 | MGnify/ENA primary metagenome ERZ837380 (study PRJEB31850, sample SAMEA3708817) | human gut metagenome | biome: human gut; feature: human-associated habitat; material: faeces | place: China | collected 2014 ...
CCGAAAAATCTGACTACGCATCTTACGCACAAGCTTTATTCAGTGTTTCCTAAAGCTTTGCGGCGGATTCCAGGGAAAAGAGGAAATGTAATTTGGCAAACATATTTTGTGTGGAAGACGACACCGGCATTCGGGAACTCATCACCTGTGCTCTCCAGTCCGGCGGCTATACTGCGAAGGGCTTCCCTGACGGAAAAAGCTTTTTCCAGCGTGTACAGGAAGAACAGCCGGCATTGATCCTGCTGGACATCATGCTGCCGGACGAGGACGGCATCTCGATTCTGAAACGACTGAAATCCGATGCGGCAACGGCGGAAATTCCTGTCATCATGCTTTCGGCGAAGTCCTCGGAGATCGACAAGGTCACCGGACTGGAAAACGGTGCAGACGATTATATCACCAAGCCATTCGGCATCATGGAACTGCTGTCCCGCGTCAAGGCAGTGCTGCGGCGGAGCCATGTGCAAAAGCCGGAACAGCAGCAGGTGCTCTCTGCCCATGACCTGACCATTGACCTGAACCAGCGTACCGTGGTCTATCTGGAAACGGAGATCGTTCTCACCTATAAGGAGTTCGAACTGCTGTCCTATCTGGTACGCAACCGCGGCTCTGCCATTTCCCGCGACCGGCTGCTGGAACAGGTTTGGGGCTTCTCCTATGAGGGCGAAACCAGAACTGTGGACGCTCATGTCAAGACGCTGCGGCAAAAGCTGGAGGCTGCCGGCTGTACCAATCTCATTCACACAGTACGGGGTTACGGCTATAAGATCGGAGGGTAATTATGGAATGGCTCGGTTGGGCATTTGCTGCGGCAACGGCTCTTTTGCTGACAATTTTTATTTTTCTGTATCTGCACCAGAAACAGCAGGCACAGCATCAGCACAAGAAAAGTCAAAAGGCTCTTGGAAAGCTGGAAAACGAAATGAACCGCATACAGAAAGAGCTGCACCACGAACGGGACATCATCGGGCTGATTCAGGAGCACATGGTAGAGGGCATTCTGATTCTGGACGATTCCGACAAGATCCAGCTTGCCAACCGCACGGCAACGGCACTGCTGAACATCAGCAAGGAAAGCTGGGACAACAAATCCATTTTCATTCTGACAAACAATCAGGACTTTCTGGACGCACTGCGAAAATCCAAAACAGCACCTCAGCATGAACTGCTGCCGGAAGACAGTGAACTGCACAAGGGCTGCTCTGTGCGGCAGCTGCTGAAGATCGACGGCAAGTATATTCGGGCGTACATCACCCGCGTGGAAATGGGAGGCATTTTCGGCACGATCGTGCTGCTGGTCGATGTAACCTACAACGTCAAGGCGGAAAAGATGCGGCAGGAATTCACCGCAAACGTTTCCCACGAGCTGAAAACACCGCTGACGACCATTAAGGGATTCGGCGAAATGTTCGGCAGCGGCATGATCACCAAAGAGGAAGACGTTGCCAAGTACGGTGCCATGATCGAACGGGAAAGCGAACGCCTGCTGTTTCTCATCAACGACATTATCCGCCTGTCGGAGATCGAGGAACACACGGAAATGCTGAACACACCGGTGGCACTGGAAGCTGCGGCAAAGAACGCCCTGCAAATTCTGGAGCCGCAGATTCAGCGGAACAAAATTCACGTCCGGCTGGAAGGCGACTGTCTGCTGCTCCACAGCAACGAGGGCTACATACGGGAATTGTTCATCAACCTCATTGACAACGCGATCAAGTACAACAATCCGGAGGGCACCGTGACGATCACCATACAGCACCTCGGCACACAGGCGAAAATCGTCATTGCAGACAACGGCATCGGCATTCCCCTACAGGCACAGAGCCGGATCTTTGAACGGTTCTATCGGGTGGACAAAAGCCGTTCGAAACAGCGTGGCGGCACAGGACTGGGGCTGTCTATCGTCAAGCACATCGTAGACTGCCACAACGGCACCATTTCTCTCCGCAGCGAACTGGGACACGGTACGGAAATTACGATTCTGCTGCCGGCAAAGTAACGATAACCCCGCACAAGGTTTGTGCGGGGTTATCCAAAAGAAAGGACAAACAACATGAGAAACGTCATGCAGGAACAAGATGTGACCGACTGGAAAGAACGTCTTGCTGCCTATACGCCCGAAACCGAACAGGAACGCCGCGACCGGAACGAGATACTCCTTGCGGCGGAACAGTACGGCACACAGCTGCTCTACCGCAGCCATGCGGAAAGCCACTTCACCTGTTCCGGTTTCGTCATGAATCCGGCAATGGATCAGGTGCTGATGGTCTACCACCGCATCTACGATTCCTTTGCATGGACAGGCGGACACGCTGACGGTTCCAGTGATTTTCTCTGGACAGCCGTGCGGGAGGCAAAAGAGGAAACCGGTATCCAGAAGCCCTATCCCCTTACCGGAGCCATTCTCTCGCTGGACATTCTCCCTGTCAAAGCACATCAGAAAAAGGGCGTTCCCGTTCCGGCACATCAGCACTATAACGTCACCTACGGCATCATTGCCGACCAGAAAGAAACGCTGCGGATCCAGCCGGACGAAAACACTGCGGTACAGTGGATCCCTGTGGAACAGCTGCCGGAAATCTGCAAAGAGCCCCACATGCTGCCGGTCTATGAAAAAGTGATCCACCGCATGCGTTGCTGGAAAGCCATGCAGGAACAGGCACTTCTGCAAACAGCACAGCCGCTGTTGGCGTGGTATCCGCTGCATGCACGGGATCTCCCCTGGCGGCACACGCAGGAGCCTTACCGCATCTGGCTGTCAGAGATCATGCTCCAGCAGACGCGGGTAGAAGCCGTCAAGAACTATTACGCACGGTTTCTGGAAACCTTTCCGGACATTGCCGCACTTGCCGCAGCGGAACAGGATCAGGTCAACAAGTGCTGGGAGGGGCTGGGCTATTACAGCCGTGCAGCGAATCTGCGAAAGGCAGCACAGACGATTCAGGAGCAGTACGGCGGCGTGTTTCCCCGCACATGGGAAGAAGTCCGCGGACTGGCTGGCGTAGGCGATTACACCGCCGGTGCAGTCTGTTCCATTTGCTACGGTTTGCCTACGCCGGCGGTAGACGGCAACGTGCTGCGGGTGGCCGCCAGAGTGATGAACCATTTCTGTGAGATCGACCGGCCGGAACAAAAGGCAGCTGTCACTGCCCTGCTGCGGCAGGTCTATCTGGACAATCCGGAACACTGCGGAACGCTGACACAGGCGTTTATGGAAATCGGAGCCACGGTCTGCGTGCCCAACGGACAGCCGCATTGTGAAGCCTGTCCCCTGTCGGAACTGTGTCTGGGCAGACAGTACTGCGATGCTCTGCGGCTGCCCCAGCGAACTGCCAAAAAAGCCAGACGACAGGAACAGTACACCGTTTTTGTGCTGCAATGCGACGGGAAATTCGCCCTCCGGAAACGCACTGCCAAGGGGCTGCTCCACGGGCTTTGGGAATATCCCAATGTTGCCGGCATCTGCACTACCGAAGAAGCCATTGCCCAGGCCAGTGCATGGCACTGCAAACCCACGGATCTGACGCAGACGGTGGAACGGAAACACATCTTCACCCATGTGGAATGGGAACTCTACGGCGTATACCTCACCTGTGCCAGACAGGACGAACAATTCGTCTGGAAAACTGCGGCGGAAATCACCAAGGAAATTTCCCTGCCCACGGCTTTCCGGCAGTTTTTCTAAAGCAACACAAAAACCCCCTGTCCTTGCAGCCATTGCCGCAAGGACAGGGGGTTGATTTTCTTTCAGAACAAGTGGATTTTTATCAGTAATACCGCAAAAAGCCCACCCGACAGTATTTGCACGCAATCTGCCTGCAAATACCAGCGTGACCGTCACCGGTAATGTGATTTTTCAGGCTTCGTAGAAAGCGGTCTTTCTTTCCAGCACTTTCTTGCCGATCGGAGAACTGATCGGAGCTACTACGCAGGAACCATACTTGTTGATTGCCTTTGCCACGTGGTCAGCAATCTCACGGACATTGTTTTCGTTTTCCAGTTCCAGAACTACCACGAAACCGTCTGTGTTGTTCGCCTTGACACCATCGATGTATGCTTTCTTGACATCTGCATTTTCTGCAAAGTATGCTTTCAGGTCGTCTTCCATGCCCTCCGGAGTGGAGTCAATATCCCGCATTGCCAGACGCGGCTGAATGTTCATTGCCTGCTCCTTGCTGAATGCCAGCCCCATGGTGAACGGATCGAGCACGATGCCGGCAGCTGTACTCTTGGGATCAGACAGCATTGCCACATAGTTTGCCATGCTCATGGGAACTGCCTTGCAGTCCGGTGCCCCGTTCCACTTCTGTAGTTCCGACAGGCTGGTGAACAGCGGCATGTACTTTCCGCCTTCGTGGTTCAGCATGATGAACTCTGCCTGTGCATTGACCTTTTCGCCTGCCTTGACTTCCTTCGGCACTTCCATCAGCACCGGAGCCACAAAGCGTGCTTTCCGCATTGCCTCAAACATATTGTTGCGGGCAGGTTCGTTGTTTTCCCGACGCAGACGGTCTGCGGCAACGATTACTTCCGGATTGGTGACCTTTTCACAGCCAAACAGCGGGAGAATGTTGTTCTTCTTCGGAGCCTCCTGCGGCTGTTCTGCCTCCGGAGAAACGCCCTTCATCTCTGCCATTTTTTCCTTGCGGATCACGATGTTGGTTTCCGCCGGATTGATGACGATACCGCTGACATCGACACCCTGCTTCAGCAGGATCCCGCAGTACTGGTCAAATGTAATTACCATTGTATCCGCGTCCGGATCGTTCTTCCACTTCAGGAATTCCAGCCAGTCGGTGAAAGCCGGAAAGAACTTTACACCGTCCTTGTTGGAAACAGCCATGAGAGAAGCCTCCATGTGACGCTGACCATTCTCGTCCGGTTCTACCTCGTTCAGCTTGTTCTGCAACGTGATCGGAGCAATAAACGATGCTGCTGCAATTGCGTCCAGCATTTCTTTTTCGGTCTGTACGCTCTGCTGTTTTTTGAATTCCGCCATTGCGGCAACCAGATCAGGGTTTTTGATTGTGGGTTTTTTCAGTTGTGACAATTTGATTCACCTCATCTAAAATTTATCGCCCGAAAACGCCGCCGTGCCCGCAGGCAGCGGAAGCGACAGGGATAGAAATGAAAACACTTTTCCATGTCAGACTTCCAAATCCGGCATGGGTGCTGTCTATAGTATAACATATCCCGTAAAAAAAAGCAAGTCAAATTGTACAAAAAAACCGAAAAAAGCGGAATTGCTTTTCACGCAAAAATGGCAGCCGAAAACATCGGCTGCCATTTGCAGAATAAAGATCTATTTCTTTTCCGGAAAATCGGTTATTCCGTTACCGGCAGGGAGGTAACTATGCGTACCAGGAATTGCAGCAGAACTGTCGAATCATTGGTAGAGAGTTCTCCGTCCGCCATGCAGTCGGCATTCTTCTGCTGGCTGGCGTTCAGCGTTACCACACCGGCAACCGCCTTGTTCAGCAGAACTGCATCGGTAATATCCACCTTGCCGTCCAAGTTCACATCGCCGTACAGAGACTGAGAGGTCACTTCCGAAGCGGTAGTCTGCGTGGTTTCTGTGTTGCTGTCGCCGCTGCTGACTGGTGTAGTGGCAGTCGACTGTTCCGTGGTGTCCGCCGTATCCGAAGTTGCCGGAGCAGCTGTGGTTTCAGTGGGCTGTGCGGAGGTTTCACTGGTCTTTACAGCAGTTTCTGTCGGCTGTGCAGAGGTTTCGCTGGTCTTTGCAGTAGTTTCTGTCGGCTGTGCAGAAGTTTCCGAACCGGTAGTGGTTTCAGTGGGCTGTACTGCTGTGGTAGTAGTAGTGGTTTGCTGTTCAGAAGAAGTGCTTGTGGTTGTTGTCGGCGGAACGACAATGCTGCCGTTATACATATGGTAACCCATTGTCTTATAGCTGCTGGAATCCGCAGTTTCATACAAACCGCCCGGATTCAGCGAACCGTCTGCATTTCTCCATACAGCATCAAAATCGGTGCCCTGTTCCGGAGCCTTTGCCATTGTGATAAAGTCAGAAGCTGCCGGAGCCGCAGAAAGCTTTGTGCCGATCTTCGCACCGTTTTTGATCGCAGTCTTTGCATCTACCTGATAGTAGCCGCTGTTGTAGTACACGCCGTTTTCATAAGTACCAACATACTTGTCGTTAGAAGCACCGCCTTTCAGCTTTGCGTCAGACATAAATACAGAATCATCATAATAGGACATCAGATTCTCAAAGATTGCACCCGGATCTGTGCAACGATAGCAGGAGAAGTTCGGCTTTCCCTTGCCTTCGCCGTTGTTGTTGACTGCGGTACAGTTGGTCAGACTGCCCAGCTTCGGGTTATTGTTATCGGTGAAGCCGCAGTGAAGGTTCTCGAATGCCAGACAGTTCTTCAAGATATGTGCAGAACCGATACCAGAGCCGCCCAGCTTGAAGCCGTTGCCGTCGCAATTGCCGTAGCCCTCGCCGAATTCCGTAAAGCCGTTGCGGAATGCAATACAATTCTGAATGGTGACAACACCGATAGGACCGGTAGCACTTTTTGCAAACAGATCCCAGCCGTCGTCGCTGTTGTTGTATGCCATACAGCCGTCAAAGATGTTGCCCTCGCCGCAAGTCAGCTTTGCTGCAAAACCGTCAGCATTTTCCATGCTGGCATTGTCGCAGTTGTTCTTGGAAGTGCAGTTCAGGATCAGGTTATTGCTGGGCCAGTCTGCAATGTTTGCTGCACTGGTATTATAACGGGACAGCTGCAAACCAGTGTCCTGATTGTCGTTGAATACCATGCGTTCGATCTTATTGTTGTTGCCGGAGAGGAGCATGCCGTTATCGGCTGCCTTAGTGATCTCAAAATCATAGAAGTGCCAGTAGTCACCGTCCAGCACAATGCCACGCTTGCTGCCGTCTGCATCGCCCTGTCCGGAGAAGTCGAACACCACATCTGCACCGTTATAAGGCTTGATCGTCTTCATTGCATTAGCAGTACCGCTGTTCTGAGCGTCAATGAGGATCATTTCCGAGAACTTGTATGTACCGCCCAGCAGGTAAATGGTGTGGCCTGCGGACAGCTTGGAGATCGCATCGGTAACAGAAGCCGGATCCTTTTCGGAAGAACCGCTGCCGGTACCAGCAGGCGAACAGAAGATGTCCCCTGCCACCGGCACGTCCGGTGTGGTAGGCGTGGTGTTCTTGGTGGTAGCAGTGGTCAGAGCCGTTGCGGTCGTATCCTTGGACACGCTGACGGTGGTGGTCACTGTAGTAGTCTTGGTTTCCTCAGTGGTGACAACCGGATCTGTGGTGCTGTCGGTAAAGCCGCTGCCGATCGCCACGATAGAGGACTTGTAATTGACCAGAGCGTCTTTCAATGCCTGATTGACCGCATAGCTGGTATCGTCCACGGAGTTGTCAAACTTCCACTGGAGATCACCGCCCTGTACGCGTCCGGCCTTGGCAGTAACGATAGCCGGCACATCAGCCGCTGCATCTGCCTTGTAGCTGTACATGATGTTGGAATCGGTATCGAAGTTGTTGTAGCCTGTGCCGCCGGAAACCGTCTTGACGCTGTCCGGTACTTTTTCAGACGGGCTGGAAACTTCATAGGCATCGAACGAGGTGCTGTTCTGCGAATACGGGATATAGCTGGAAGCACCCTCGATATAGTTGCCGCAAGCCTTGATGATACCGCCGGCTTCGCCGGAGAATGTACCCTCACCCAGTGCATCAGTACCCTGTCCGGAACTCATCATCGGGTTCTTACAGTTGCGGAAGTAGTTGTTTTCCGCGAAAGCAGAAGATCCCATGGTGACGCCGATGCCGTACTTGGCATTGCCGTCGAAGTAGTTGTTATAGCTGTGTACAGAGCAGGTGCGGATTCTGGGGTGACGGGAATCAGAGTGATCGTACCAGTTGTGGTGATAGGTCACATAGTTGGTTTCCTTTTCCGATTTCATGCCCTGCAGGTTGCACTTTCCGTTGTCCCAGAAGTGGTTGTAGGAATGTGTTACATAGGTGGAAGTCTTGGTGTCCAGTGCACCGTCGCCCTTGACCTGATCGGCATCTGAACCGGCATCACCATAGAAGAAATCACAGTTATGCACCCAGATGTGGTCGTTGCCCTGCTGCAAGCCGCAGTCATCGCCCTCGTTGCTGTTGCAGTTCATGAAACCGATATTGCGGACCTCTACGTTAGAGCAGTTCTTCATGACCAGACCAAAACCGTTGAATACGGTATCGGTACCGATACCCTCCACGGTGATGCCAGCCTTTGCGGTGTCGATCATCAGATCGCCCTTGGGCATGTCTGCCGGATCGGTGATGTTGCCGATAAACCGCAGGCACAGCGGACGCTTTTCTTTATTTTTCTTATAAGCCGTAATGATGTTCTGCACACCAGTCACATCGGTCGCACCCTTGCCGGTGGCGTCAATGCTTGCCGTCACGGTGTCCTTGTTGGCATCGGTGACATATACCACAATGGCATCTGCTTTCAGCGTGCCGTCCTCGTTGTATGCACCGGAAGAAGTGCCCTTTGCAAAGCCAAAGCCGCTTCTGTCGTGAGCCTCTACCTGAAGTCCCGCAGTTTCTGCTGCCTTAGAAGCATCTTCCTTGCCGTTAATCACCGGCACGATCTTCATGGTGTAGCTGCCGGCTTTCAGACCCACTGCATCAGCACGGAAGCGATCCGGATACTGGCGTACCAGCATGGTATCCAGCTGCGTGTAGCTGCCGCCTGCCGGCTTGATATACACGTTGTAGCCGGTCGCATTGGATACAGCACCCCATTCTGCATAGGCAGCTTCCAGGTCGCCGCTGGCATCGATCACAGACACCGAAGCACTGGCTGCCACAATCGCCGGAACGTTGTCAGTTACAGTTCCCAGATCTGCTGCCAGAACCGGCTGTGCACCGGCTGCGGCAGTGGCCGCCGCCAGCAGAAATGCCAGAATACTGGTTCCGATTTTTTTGTTCTTCATCATTCATTCCTCCTGTTCGTCCGATGTGTGCATACACCGGACATCAGCTGAAAAATTTCCGGAAGCCTCATTGCCCGGAATATTTCTCATATTTCTCCTTATAGCTCAAATTGTGGTGGATAGCTCACATTGTGGTGACACATTTTTCCACCCAATTTCCACCCTCATTTTACGCCTTTTTTTCTGTAATGTCAATCTGCTTTTTCAACAAAAATGCAATGCTTTCGGTGTGCATATTACACAACATGTTTGCATTTTTTGTTTATTTTTATCGTATAAAATCACAGAATATATGGCTAGTTTTCCGCATACATTACAACAGCCCGCCGATAAAATTTCAATGTGCATTTGGAAACAAATCGGTAAAGGATGTTTACAATTTATATTTCATGTCGAAAAGTGTTGACAAACAGAAATCCAGTGGGTATAATAATAAGGAATGGCTCTGGCGAATATCCACGCTGCAGAGCCTGCTTCTCTCAATGTAATATTTTTTTAATTTTTCCAGAAACAGAGGTTCTACTGTCTTCGGACTGACCGCAGCTGTCATCAGTTTGTCAACATACTCGGAACGCCGACACGCGGTGAAGTTCAATGATGCTGTATTCCGCACAGCCCTCGTACCATGGAAGAAAGGAAAGATGACAGTGAACAATAAAGACCAATCCCCTGCCGGAAATGCTCCCAAGCAGCATCTGACCAAAGACGAAATGCGGGAAAAAATCAAAGCTTCTCTCGCTGCAAAAGAGGCAACAGAATTTCAGTCATCATCGCCGAAACCGTCTTCTGAACGCTTTTCCGGACAGAATCGTCCGGCTTCCCGCAGCCCTGAAAACGGCTCCGCTTCGGAACGCACCCGTTCGGACAAGGCACGGCAGATCCATGATGCCGTTTCTTCCGGCTATGCCTATGACCAGCCGCGGCAGCAGCGTGCACCACAGCCGCAGCACCAGCAGCGTTCCGGAGGCAACGTGGCAACAGCACAGCGTCCGCCCCGCCCTACACCGCCCAGGCATTACGAACCGGTGCGGGAGGAGTCCAACGCCGGAAAGATCTGCATCATCATTGGTATTGCCGTGCTGGCTGTACTCCTGCTGAGCTACATCGCCGGACTGGCTGTCTATCACAGCAAGTTTCTTCCTAAAACTTACGTCAACGGCGTGGACATCGGCGGCATGACCGCGGAGGAAGCCAGCGACGCAGTTCTGAATACCGCACAGGATATGGGGCTGACATTCATTCCCAAAAGCGGCGACCCGATCACCTTCAAGGGCTCCTCATTCGGCTGCACCGTTACCCTGCCGGACAACGCTCTGACAGAGCCGGCAGACGAAAGTCACGCCATCTGGTTCAGGAAGCTGTTCTCCAAAACCGAGTATACAGTCAAGATGCAGGATTCCTACTCGGAAGATGCACTGGTCAGCCTGATCGCCGCCTATGACTGGGGCAATGTACCGCCCACCGATGCCAAGGTTGTCCAGAACGAGGACGGTTCCTTTACCATTCAGCCGGAAGATAACGGCAACATGGTAGACACCCAGAAGCTGTCCGACTACACGGTCGCACAGATGCGGGAGGGCAACAACACCATTCAGATGGCAGACAGTGACTGCTACAAAAAGGCAGCTGTCACTGCGGAAAGTCTGGAGCCTACACTGGCACTGTACAACAAGATCGGTGCTGTAGAGATCACCTATGACATGACTGACCGCGAGGAAATTTTCGATCCGGTTGGCACGGAAAAGCTGGATCACGCTACTATCATGGACTGGATCACCACGGACGGCGATGACATCACTGTGGACACCGACAAAGCTTCCGCATGGGTGCAGGAACATATCGCTGACAAGTACGACACACTGGTGACCGGCTACAACTTCAAGTTCAAAGCCACCGAAGACGGAGAGATTACCCTGCCAATCGGTTCTGACGGCATCTACGGCTGGAAAACCAATGTTTCTGCCACTGTGGAAAAGCTGGTAGATTACATCAAAGCCGGCGAGGCAGTAACCATTGAACCGGTATATAAGGTAGAGGGATTCCGCATGAATTCCAACGCCGGCGTTACCTACACCGGAAACACCTACATTGAAGTGGACATCTGCCACCAGCACTTGTGGTACTATGTCAATGGCGAACTGTTCCTGGAGTCCGATGTGGTTACCGGTAAGGAATCCGATCCGACACGTGCCACACCGCCGGGAGCATACAAGGTATGGTCCAGAGAATCTCCGCGAAAGCTGGGGACTTACGCAGTGCAGGGTTATGAAACATGGGTAAATTACTGGATGCCCGTCACCTATACCGGCATCGGCCTGCACGACCTGAACCGCAGTGCCTACGGCGGTGACATCTACATCAACAACGGTTCCCACGGCTGTATCAACCTGCCGCTGGACGTTGCCAAAAAGATCTATGACAAGGTCACTATCAACACTCCGGTTATGATCGTTCCGTAAACCGCAGCCACTATAACAACGAAAAAAGCGTACCGTTTTCTTGTGAAACGGTACGCTTTTTGTTATGACAGCACGGCACAAAACTGTGCGGTATTGCCTTTTGTATTATCCGCGGCGTACTGCCGGCATCATGCTGGTGAATGCTGCTTCGTCTTCGGTAACTTCTCCCTCCGGATACTGGAACCGGATCAGACGATCTCCCTGAAAAGTCAGCTGTCCCTGCTGATGAAACGGGGTTTCGATATACGCTTTTTTGCTGGTAACAATATGCAGCACATCACCCTTGCGGGTCTTGAAAATCAACTCATAGTATTCGTTGTACAATTTCAAAGTGCCGCTGGGATCCATGGTTCTGCGGCGTTCATCTACCTTTTGTACCAGAACAGCGATCACGGTACGGGGTGGATTTTTTCCGCGGTTTGGTTTACGCATTGCTCTTTCTCCTGTGATATAATATTCCCGATTAAACTCCAGCGACTGCCGTTTGTCGGCAGTGTTTGGATTCTGTACCAGAAGCCGGCTCAGCTTCTGCCGGAACGGGCTTTGCCGAGAACCCAGCATCACCACCAGCAGCAGCACCACGGCAACAGCAACCATGATAATCAGGAAATTATCGATCGCATTTCCGAATCTGCCTGTCATATGTATTCCTTTCTGTGGGAACGCATTTTCGTAAACGGATTACGAAAGCAGCTTCTCACATTCCGTTGGGATTCTGCTTTGTGAAACGCCAGCTGTCGGCACACATCTGCTGCAAATCCGCAGTTGCTTCCCAGCCAAGCAGTTTCTTTGCTTTCGACGGATCTGCATACGAGGTGGCAATATCTCCGGCACGGCGTTCCGTGATCTCTACCGGAATCTTCTTGCCGCATGCCTTTTCATACGCATGCACCACGTCCAGCACGCTGCTGCCGTGACCGGTACCCAGATTGATCGGTTCAAAGCCACGGTGCTCCAGTCCGTATGCCACGGCTGCCACGTGACCGGTTGCCAGATCCATAACATGGATATAGTCCCGCACACCAGTGCCGTCCGGCGTGTCGTAGTCATCACCGAATACCCGCACATGATCCAGCTTGCCCAGTGCCACCTGTGCCACATAGGGCACCAGATTGTTGGGGATTCCGTTGGGATTCTCGCCCAGCAGACCGCTGATGTGAGCACCGATCGGGTTGAAATACCGCAGAGCCACAGCCGTGAACTCCGGATTGGCAGTGCAAACGTCCCGCAGAATCTGTTCGATCATGACCTTGGTGTAGCCATAGGGATTCGTTGCAGAGGTCGGCATTTCCTCCACGTAGGGAGCCTCATTGTTGCAGCCGTAAACGGTCGCACTGGAGGAGAAAATTATCACATTGCAGTGATACTCCCGCATGACACGCAGCAGGGAGAGTGTACCGCTGATGTTGTTCTCGTAGTATTCCAGCGGCTTTTCCACCGATTCGCCAACTGCCTTCAAACCGGCAAAGTGAATTACGGCATCGATCTTGTTGTCCTCAAAAATCTGCCGCATGTCCTCCTCGTCACGCATGTCTGTGCGATAGAACCGCACATGCTTTCCGGTGATCATCTCGATACGGGCAATTGCCTCCACTTTTGAATTGCAGAGATTGTCCATAATCACGACCTGATAGCCGGCATTGATCAATGCCACACAAGTATGACTGCCGATAAAGCCAGTACCGCCAGTGACCAGAATTTTTCCCATGTTACTTTACGCTTCCTTTCAATTTCTGTCAAATGGAGAGGGAATTTTCCCTCCTATCAGTTTGCCCTGAAAGGCAAACTTTCAGCAGCACTGCACAAAAGCACAATGCTGCCTTATATCAATACAGTCATGCCGCCAACGGAACGAATTCGCAGCACGTGGCAGCAGCCCTTTCCCAGAACGGATTCCATACCCTCCTGAAACTGGGACAGCAACACAGCTGGCACAAATGCCTGTACTGTTCCGCCGAAACCGCCGCCGTGTACACGAATCGCTCCCCTGCCGCCCAGCACTGCCGAGCCGACTGCAAGGGCAATGGAAATGGGCTGGTCTTCCGGTGCAGAGGACGGGTAGACGTTTTGCAGCAGGCAATAGGAAGATTGTCCGGAGTTCTGTACCAGGTGCAGGAACGCCTCGAAATCGCCCCGATCCAGTGCATCAGATTCGCCCTGTGCCCGTCCGTCCTCCCGATAAAAGTGCATCGCACGAAGCACTGCACGGTCACCGCAGGCTTTCCGCAGTTCCGGAATGGAACGCAGCACCTGTGCCGACGGAACTTCCGCCAGAACGTCCTTGCCGAAATACTTTGCCACTTCCTGCATTTCTGCCGGAATCGCAGCGTATTCCGCTGTCAGGTCTGCGTGGTTTCCGCCGGTATCCACAATGCAAAGTACATAACCAGTTCTGGAAAAGTCAAATGCAACTGGGTGCACTGCCGGCAGCATCGGATTGGCAAAGTCAATGGCAACAGCACCGCCTACTGACGAAGCCATCTGATCCATTAACCCGCAGGGCTTCTGGAAATACACGTTTTCCGCATACTGCCCTATTTGTGCCAGTTCTACCGGTGTGAACCGATTTTCGGCATACAGAGCATTGCAGATATTTCCCAGCAGGACCTCAAAAGCTGCTGATGAGGACAGACCAGAGCCTGCCATGACCTGCGAGGTGGTGTATGCATCAAAACCGGTTTCCAGCGAACATCCGTACTGCTTGAAGCGGGCAGCGATTCCGCGGATCAGTTCTGCTGCTGTGGGCTTTTTGTCCGTTACCGGTTCCAGTTCTTCCAGAGAGATCTCATCTTCCGGAAAGCCCTCTGAATGCACCCGGATCGTGGTATCTTCCCGTCTTGCCACAACAGCGATCACGTCCAGATTGATGCTTGCCGCCAGTACGTGACCATGCTGGTGGTCGGTGTGGTTTCCGCCCAGTTCTGTCCGTCCCGGTGCAGAAAAAATGGCAATTTCCCGACCGCTGCCGTACAACTGCACAAAACTGTCAATGGCACACAGCAGCCGGTTCCGATAAGCTTCCGCCAGATCTTCACCGCCGCCAAGTACTGCCGCGATGTGCATGAATTCTTCCGACTGCAGCAGTCTGCGAGCCTCCTCAATTGTCTTCAATGTGATGCCCCTTTCTCAAATCGCTTTTTCGGGTAACTGCGGTATTGCCCTTGGTTCCCCGAAAGCGGCAATCTGCGTTCCTACAATTCTCCACTATTCAGTATAACCGATTTTTCACGATTTTGCAAGCATTCTTTGTGATTTTTTCTATCTCGATACAGAATTCGAAAAAAGCAAAGCCTCAGCCTTGAAAATTGAAGCAAATCTTGCCTTACGCTTGCAAACAAAAACCCGATACGGGAATGCTCCCGCATCGGGTTTTTCTTATGCTGTCATAGCCTTGTTGTCAGAAACGCTTACGCGTTCGAAATCAGAGAACTGGATTATTCAGCCCACATAGAGCCCTTCAGGTTCTTCAGATCCGGGCAAACCGGATTGTCCCAGGTAGTGCTCTTATGACCAGCACCAACCAGAGCAACATAGTATGCCTGGTAGAAGATGTCAGTTGCTTCCAGCTTGCCGTCTGCAGAATTCTCTCCTGCCTTGCTTTCGGTATCAATATCCGTCAGGAAGAAGGACAGTTTCTCCAGATTCTCATCCTGTGCGTGCTCTGTGCCGTCCAGAAGCTTTGCATCCTTAATACCAGCACCCTGTCTTGCAATGTAGTAGCTGCTGTAGTACATATCAGTAGCCTCTACCTTACCGGACAAGTCAGTATCGCCCTTTACGCCGATGTAAACCTTTGCAGTAGCAACCTTTTCACCCTTATACAGGATATCGAGGTCGGTATCTACATATGCCTTGCCTTCGCTGTCGAACAGTGCCTTCGGGCTTTCTGCACCAAAGGTCAGATCGTCCATGACGCTCTCGCCGTTTACAGTTGCAGACTTCACAAGGTCAGCAGCGTTGAAATTGCGTCCGTCAATAGACAGATAGAAGTTTGCATCCGGATTTACTTCGATTTCCAGTTCTGCTTCTGCAGTCGTGGTGGTTACTTCTGTAGTAGTGGTAGCTTCGGTAGAAGCTGTCGTGTTTTCTGTGGTAGTGGTTGCTTCTGTAACAGTTGTTGTAGCTTCTGTGGTAGTTGCTTCTGTAGTAGAAGAAACAGCTGCCGGTGTGGTAGTAGTTTCTTCAGTGGTTGCTTCAGTAGTTGCTTCCGTGGTTTCTTCTGTAGTAGTAGTTGTTGTGGTAGTTGTGCTGGTAGTCGTCTTCTTGCTGAAGTCCGGCAGCTCTTCTGTTGTAGAAGCTGTGGTCTTCTTGCTGAAGTCCGGCAGCTCTTCTGTTGTAGCAGTTGTAGTTGCCTTTGTAGTAGTTGTTTCAGATTCTGTTACAGTAGTGGTTGTTGCACTGGTGCTGGTGGTTGTCGGACCTGCACTGGTGCTGGTTGCCGTAGCAGTTGTTGCTTCAGTAGTAACAGTCGTTGCTTCGGTAGTAGTGGTAGTGGTAGTTGCTTTGGTAGTTGTTACAATAGGTTCTTCGGTAGTGGTGGTTGTAGCAGCAGTCGTTGTTGTAGTGGTTGCTGCAGTTGTGGTGGTGACAGTCGTAGCCTCTGTAGCAGTTGTAGTCTGCGGTTCTTCTGTGGTAGTAGTCGTTGCCGCAGAGGTTGCAGTTGTAGTGGTGGTAGCTGTTGTAGTAGTTGTAGTTGTAGCAGTTGTTGTTTCAGTGGTTTCCACTACATCATTCATGATTACGCGGATCGCACCGTCCTTCAGACCAACCATTTCGTCGAAGATGTCTTCGCCGGTTACGCCCTCGCCGTTCAGGTAGTTGAAACGCTTGACATCTACCATCGTGGTGCCGCTGGGCAGTTTGTCAGAACCATTCGGTGCCCAGTCTACAGGGAACTCATAGTACTCAACAGTCTTGCCATCGTATTCACCAGTCTGAAGTGTCAGACCATATTCGTCAGCCAGTGCCTGTACAGTATCCTTATCCGGCACATTGAAGATCATGCGGAATACCTGATTCATCTTTGTCGGGTCAGTTGCACCTTCGGCAGAACGTGCACCAATGAAACGGATCCAGCGGTCGCTGCCGTCAGTAATGGTAGAAGTGCCGTCCTTGTATGCAATGAAATCATTTGCATTCGGAATACCGCTGCCGAAGTCGTTGACAACAAATGCTCTCTTTTTCAGCAGCTTGGACGGAATGGTGTACAGCTTTGCGGTTGCTTCCGGCAGGTTGACAACGCAGTTGATACCATAGCTGGTTGCGTCTACGCCTTCCTTGGCAGTTACCTTCACGCCCAGAGTGTAGTTCTTCAGAGAAGTGGCATCCTTTTCACTGGGATATACGAATACTTCGTCAATGTCCAGATTGATGTCCTTTTCTTCTGTTACAGTGGTGGTTGTGGTTGTAGTAGTCGTATCGCTTGTAGTGGTTTCAGTCTGTGCATCGGTGTAAACGCGGATACCGCCGTTGTAGTAAACTACATCAGTGGTCGCAATATCTGTGCCGTTTTCGTCAATGTACTGACGGTTCGGAGCCAGATAACCGTCGCCGTGTGTACCCTCAAAGTCCCAGTTTACCTTCTGATACTCTGCAAAGTTTACCGGGAACAGATAGTAGCTGTCGCCGTTTTCATCTGTCTGCAGTTCCAGACCGTATTCCTTTGCGATGTCCACTGCGTTTTCTGCAATGGTGCAGTTGATGTCGATCACCTTGTCACCGCTGATCGTGATCGTGCTGGTACTGGAAGTCCACTGGAAATACATCCAACGCTTGGACGGCTCAACGCTCATATCCTTACCGTTTGCCTCATAGCCCTTCAGGTTCTGCGGAGAAGGAGCCAGGTCGCCGCTGACATAAACGTCCTTATAACCATAGTCCTTCTTGTTCTTCGGGTTCTTGTAGATCGTCAGGATCTTGGAAGTAACTTCCGGAACTTCCAGAGCGAAGTTGAAGCCCTGTGCGTCCACATAGTTTTCAACCAGAACGGACAGCGGGATCTTTGCATAGTTGCTTGCAGTCTTGACCTGCGCTTCGTCTACCTTGAAGATGATGCCCTTGCCCTTCGGAGCTTCTGTCGTGGTGGTGCCGATAGACTTGGTAGTGGTTACAACAGTGGTGTCTGCCTTTGTAGCAGTGGTCTGTTTTTCTGTGGTTGTTGCAGCAGATGCAGAAGTAGCTGCTGCGGTTGCAGAAGTTTCTGTAGCCTTGCTGGTTTCAGCAGATGCTTCTGTCGAAGTAGAAGCAGTGGTTTTTGCTGTAGTGTCAGCTGTGGTAACTACAGTTGTAACTGTGGTTTCCTTAGTAGTTTCCTTGGAAGTAACAGTAGTTTCTTCTGTCGTTGCAGAAGCGGTGCTTTCTTCTGTGGTTGCAACTGTTTCAGTTGTTACAGTGGTCACAGTTGTAGAAGTAGTGGTCTGATCCGGATCCTCGTCGAAGCACAGTACGATCTTGTCGATTGTCACATCGCCGAACTTCGGATAATAAACCATGAACTGTACAGTTTCACCAACAGTCTTCGGAATGTCATAAGATACGATGACCTGCTTGTTTGCCGGTACAGCCAGATCCTTGAATTCCGTGCTCTGCCATTCTTCACCTTCCGGCAGGCTGTCGTTCCATGTGCCAAACGCACCGCTGGTGTTCTTGTCATTTGTCTTTACGGTGTAGTAAGCAATTGCCTTGTATGCACCCATGGGATCAAATTCAACCTTGGTGTTGCTTGCCTTGCCGTCAGTACCCTTGTCTTCCTCTGCCTTCGGCGTCAGTTCCTTGGTGTACTTTGCGGAAACTGTAGTGGTCGGCTTTGTGGTCACAGTGGTTGCAGCAGTCGTAGTGATCGTTGCATCATCTGTGTAAATCACAACAGAATCTACAGTGAAGTCCTCATAAGTACCGTCGCCCCAGGCACCAAACTTCAGAGAACCATCATATTCCTTCTGAATGGTTGCGTCCACAGTCTTGGTGATGTCCCAGGTGAATTCGCCGGACTTGCCCAGAGTTTTGTTTTCCTGTGTGGTCTGTGTCCAATAATCCGGTGCTTTCTGTGTAGAAGAACCGAACATATAGTTGTATGTGCCGATTTCCTTATCAGAGGAAACGTTGACAACGACCTTCTTGACAACATTGCTGTTGGTGATGCCAAAGTCAGCCCACTTCCAGCCGATCATGCCTTCCTTCGGGTCAGCCTTCTGTGCTTCCTTCAGCAGTTCGCTGTAGGTCTTGCCGACAGTGATCTTTTTCACGCCCTTTTCCTCTGCGGTAGTCGCTGTAGTGACAGCAGAGGTTGCAGTGGTTTCGCTGGAAGCAACCGTGGTTTCCGCGGTAGTTTCCGCAGTGGTTTCAACGGTAGTTTCAAGGGTGGTTTCGCTGGTCGTTGTGGTAGTGGTCTTGCCAGTGCCTTCTACAGTAAAGGTAACAGAAATCGTAGAGATACCGTTTTCTACCTTAGAAGCATCGAAGTTATCCAGTGCACCAGCTGCACCTACCCAGCTGCCGTTCAGATAGATACGAGTAGCACCATTACTGCCTTCATAAAAGCGTGTATTTACAATTTTGTCGTCCTTTATGGCATCTGTTACTTCTTCGCCATTGATCGAAACAGAACCCAGAGATACTTTCAGGTCCTTAAATGTATCAGTGGTAAAGTTTTCTGTATCTCCTGCCGGATTGATCTGAACTGCCAGGAAGCTAATGGAATCCGATGCAGTAGTCATGTCCCAAGAAACGGTGTATTCACCGTCACCGCCAATGCTTACGGCATTTGTATCGGCTTCCCAGTTCTGGTTAGAACCAACTGTACCGATTAAGGTCGCTGTACCGATTGCATCATCTGCCGCTGTCGCAGCGAGGGACATCATCGGGGTCACCAATGCACTGGTCAGAATGGTCGTTGCCGCCATTACGCCAGCTGTCAGAGATGAAAGAAACTTTTTCATCTTCATGATTATCATTCTTCCTTTCTTGAATTGATGCGGCGTATTGCCGCTTGGTTGTGTGCAGAGAAGCTTTTTGCATTTCAAAAAACGAATGCCGCCGCACTGTTTTTCACGTCCCCCTTTCCGCTTTCAAATTGTACAGCCGTGCGATTTGTCCTCTGAAATCTGCCCAGTGCTTTCCTGCACCCTACTTCTCCATATACCAGCATAGCATATTTATCGTTATTTTGCAAGTATTTTTTTCATTTTCCACATATTTTTATACAGCAACAATAAAAGCATGCCCTGTTTTTGTGCATTTTTTCTAAATCTCGAATTGCCAGTGAAAAATAACTTGATAATCTGATACGACACGCCGGTGAATTTTGCATTTTTCAAATGTCAATTTCCGGAAACATTGTGAACGCCGTCACGGGGTGCGGCGGCGATCTCCTGCAAATCCTGTTCCAGCTGACTGTCCAGCATACGGCAGTTGTTCCGGTCATAGAACACACCGGTAACATCCCACAGCATGGGACACATACCTCTGCTATACGCCGCCTGTGCCACCGCGGTGAGGAATGTCCGGACAGTTTCTTCCGTCTTGTTCTTGGTGGAACAGCCGTACTCCCCGATAATCACCGGCACGCCGTTATCCAGAAACCGGCTTTTCAGCTTGTCCATGTCGTTTTCCAGAATCCTCTGATCTCTGGGTGAGCCCCATGTGGTCTTGGCTTTTCCCCAGTCGGCATCTTCTTCCAGAATACAGAACGTAGGCGGCGTATAATAATGTACCGAAACCGCACATCGTCGGGCTTCGTCCTGTGGCATCTGAAAGGCTTCATCACAGGTCAGGTCTACGTCAGTGGCATAACCGGCGATCAGCAGATGCCGCCTGGGGTTGTTGCCCCTGGAATCGCGTACCAGATCCACAAACTGCTGGTTGATGCGGTTGACAATGCCGTATGCCTCCGCCTTGCTGTCATCAGAGCCGCTGTAGCGGTTCCACAGATCATCAAAACAGCCTTCTTCGTTCATGGATTCCAGAATCAGGTGGTCACCGTAATCTGCAAACCGTTCTGTCACCTGCTCCCAGATACGGGTATATTTTTCCATACAGGTGTCATAGTCCGTGGAAAATCCTGCGATCCAGCCGTTGTCCCAGTGGAGATTCACCACCGCATACATGCCGTTGTCCAGCACATACTGTGCCACCGTTTCCACACGATCTAACAGTTCCGGTGCAATGGTGTAATCCTCTGCCATGAGATTCGACCACGCCACGGGAATCCGCACCGAATCAAAACCGGCGGCAGCATAGCCGGCAATCATATCCTCTGTAATTGTCGGGCTGCCCCATGCAGTTTCGTAGCTGTTTACCCCGCCGCTGCTGTCGATCCAGTCGCCGCAGGCTTCCAGTGTGTTGCCCAGATTGATGCCCAGCCCCATTTCTTCCACGATCTGGCTGGTAGTCATGTCGTCCCGCATTTCAGTGCGGGGGTTGCTGTCGGATTTCTCCTTGCTGCTCTCCTCTTTAGAGGAATTGCCGCAGCTGCACGACAACACCGCCAGCACCCCTGCCAGCAGCAGAGAAACGACTTTTTTTCCGTTTCGCATGTAACACCTCTTATCCCTTTTTCGGCGGCTTCATGGTGAGGGCGATGCGTTTCCGCTTCAAGTCCACGTCCAGCACCCAGACTTTCACCACCTCGCCGACCTTGACAGCCTCCAGCGGGTGCTTGATGAACCGGTCGCAGATCTGAGAAATGTGCACCAGTCCGTCCTCATGAACGCCCACGTCTACGAAACAGCCAAAGTCAATGACATTCCGCACAGTGCCCACCAGTTCCATGCCCGGTTTCAGGTCTTTCAGTTCCATGATGTCCCCACTCCGGAGCAGCGGCGGCGGCAGTTCGTCACGTGGGTCACGCCCCGGCTTTTCCAGTTCCTTGAGAATGTCCCGCACAGTGGGTTCGCCTACGCCTGCCTTTTTCGCAATGGCAGAAATGCCGTGCTGCTTGGCAATGGCACCGATCTCGCTGCGATCCTGTCCGGCAATGTCTGCCAGCCGGAAACCGCACTCCTGCAAGATCTGCTCTGCTGCCCCGTAGCTTTCCGGATGCACTGCTGTATTGTCCAGCGGGTTCTTGGCTCCGGACACCCGCAGGAATCCGGCACACTGCTCGAATGCCTTCGGACCCAGTTTTGCCACCTTTTTCAGCTGCTTCCGGTCGGTGAACGCCCCGTTTTCCGTCCGGTATGTCACGATGTTCTTGGCAATGGTCTGGTTGATGCCGGCAATGTGGGACAGCAGAGAGAACGAAGCCGTATTCAGGTCTACGCCCACATGGTTCACGCAGTCCTCCACCACGCCGTCCAGTGCGGCAGACAGTTCCGCCTTGGGCATGTCATGCTGATACTGTCCCACGCCGATCGCCTGTGGATCGATCTTCACCAGTTCCGCCAGCGGATCCTGTAACCGTCTGGCAATGGAAACGGCACTCCGGAGGGAAACGTCATACTCCGGAAATTCCTCCGCCGCCAGCTTGGACGCAGAATATACCGAAGCCCCTGCCTCGGAAACCACCATGTACGCCGCGGAATAAGGCAGTTCCTTCAGCAGTTCCGCCACGACCGCTTCCGACTCTCTGGAAGCCGTGCCATTGCCGATTGCCACCGCGGTCACGTGGTGCTTCCGCAGCATCTTTCGAATCACGTCTTTTTCCCGTTCCAGCGAAGCCCCCTTGCTGACGGTGATATGTGCCACGCCGGTGTCCAGCACCTTGCCGGTTTCGTCCACCACTGCCAGCTTGCAGCCGGTGCGATAGCCGGGGTCTACGCCCAGAACGATGCGGTTTTTCAGCGGTGCCGCCATGAGCAGCTGCCGCAGATTGGACGAGAACACGCCGATTGCCGCCGTTGCCGCCTGCTCTGTCAGAGCCTTGCGGGTTTCCCGTTCCACCGCCGGAAACAGCAGCCGCTGGAATGCATCTTCTGCGGCAGTCTGCACCAGTTTGCCGCAGGGGCTCTGGTTCTTCACGAACTTCTGAATCAGCAGCGAAGCCCCATGTCCTTCCGGCAGCGTAACTGCCACTTTCAGAGCACCCTCCCGTTCGCCGCGGTCAATGGCAAGGATCCGGTGCCCCACAATGCGTTTCACCGGCTCTGCATAGTCGTAGTAGTTCTGGTACGGCGTATCCGCATCTTCCTCTGTGGCACGGGACTGTATCGTTCCGGCAGACATCACCAGCCGACGCATCTGCTTTCGCAGGTCGGCATCATTTGCCATTTCCTCCGCCAGAATGTCCATTGCTCCCTGCAATGCCGCTTCGGTGTCCGGCACTTCCTCCTGCAAAAAGGCTTCTGCCTCCTGAGCCGGATTCGTCCGGGGATTCTGTGCCATGAGGATTCGTGCCAGCGGTTCCAGTCCGCGGGCAATCGCCATAGATGCCCGTGTTTTCCGCTTGGGACGATAGGGCAGGTACAAGTCCTCGGTTTCCACCAGTGTTTCCGCACCGCGGATCTTTTCTTCCAGTTCCGGTGTCAGCTTGCCCTGTGCTTCGATTGCCGTGCAAATTTCATCTTTCCGCTGTTCCAGCTTCCGCAGATATTGCAGCCGGTTGTCAATGGCACGAAGCACCTGATCGTCCAGCGAGCCAGTACGCTCTTTCCGGTACCGTGCAATAAACGGGATCGTCTTGCCGTCGTCCAGCAAGGCAATGGTATTGTCGATCTGTTCCTGCCGCAGTTGAAATTCGGCAGCCAGTTTCTGTGGAATATTCAAATAGAGTTCCTCCGTTTCTGTGATTTCAATCGGACTGTTATAATAGTATAACAAACTTTTGGAGAAATTGCAAGGGACAGTTTGTACAAAACCATGCCGCCGCACAAAAAGCAGGGCAATACCGCACAAAGATTGTGCGACAGATGCGTTGTCAAATTTTTCGTCAG
>ERZ837380.2013-NODE-2013-length-23199-cov-3.056473_pt1 | contig 23199 bp, 18 predicted proteins | sample MGYA00519685_ERZ837380 | MGnify/ENA primary metagenome ERZ837380 (study PRJEB31850, sample SAMEA3708817) | human gut metagenome | biome: human gut; feature: human-associated habitat; material: faeces | place: China | collected 2014 ...
GTCCGCATGCCCGTTCGTACCTACAGATGCACACTCTACGCCAAGGTCGGCACTAAATGTAGTGTCACCACGCCGCTAGAGAAACTATATATTCTACTTTTGGCGAGATTTCGCCATTTTTTGCCTTGTGTGACAAAAGTAACGATTTCATCTCGGAGTGTCGTTTTGACACAGCCCCACACACCGTACTATCTTCACGCACGGAGCATTCGCAACACTCGAACATATGTTCCATTTGTCCGCAAGATGATGGAATCTTGACTTATGACTTGGAACCCGGATTACAACCCACCGACGGCACAGCAGACGTCGAAGCCGCTGCCCCGTCTGGCGTCGGAAACCACCGCCGACAACCCTTGGCCGGTGAGCCTGCTCAGCGAGAAGTTCTACACGGCGGTCGAACGTTGGCCCTCCGTATGGGTGGCCGGGCAGATCACGCAGATCAACACGCGTCGTCAGGGAAGCGCCTACATCACGCTGCGCGACGACCAGCAGGACATCGCTATGGAAGTCAACGGCTTCGGACGGTTCGCCGCGGCGGCGGCGCCGTTTGTGCAGGGCGACCGTGTCATCATCCACGGCAAGCCGAACGTGTGGATGAAGCGCACGTCGCTGTCGTTGCGCGGCGACGCGATCATCGCGGCCGGCGCGGGCGGCAGTCTGAAGGCCATGATCGACGAGCTACGCAAGAAGCTTAAGGGAGAAGGTCTGTTCGACGCCGATCGCAAGAAGCCGTTGCCGGAATTTCCGCATTGCATCGGCTTGATCTGCGCGCCGCAGGCACGTGCGGAAGGCGACGTCATCACCAACGTGCGTCTGCGTTGGCCCGTCGTCGGCTTCAAGGTGACGCATGTGCACGTGCAGGGCGAGCAGTGCCCGTCGGACGTGGTAGCGGCCATCCGGCAGCTGGATGCCGATCCAGATGTGGATGTGATCATCGTGGCGCGTGGCGGCGGCGCTTTCGAAGATCTGATTGGCTTTTCCGATGAGAACGTGGTGCGCGCCGCGGCGGCGGCCCACACTCCTCTGATTTCCGCCATCGGGCATGAGGACGATTGGACCCTGCTGGATTTGGTGGCCGACCTCAGGGCCTCCACGCCGACCGACGCAGCGAAGAAGGTCGTGCCGGACGTGCATGAGCAGATGCAGCTGATTCAGGTGAACCTGGACCGCATGCGCATGCGCATCGACGCCACCGTCTCCAACGAGACCAGGCTTATCGAAGGCTACGCGAACCGTCCAAGCCTCACCCAGCCGCTCACCATGTTGGAACCGCATCAGCGTTTCCTTGATGACGCACGCACAAGAATGCGGATCGGTCTGACCCGTATTCTTGACGACGCGAGCCTGACCATCGAGAAAGCGCACGCGTCGCTGACCGCGCTGAGTCCGCAATCCACGCTTGACCGCGGGTACGCGGTGGTGCAATGCGCCGACGGGCATGTGCTTGACGACGCGGACAAGGTGAAGACGGGCGACCAGCTGACCATGACCTTGAAGCACGGCATCGTCGTGTCTGAAGTGAAAACCGTAACGAAGGAGTAGCACATGAGCAACGAAGCAGCACCGGCATCCAGCCTGACCGACAAGGAACGCGAAGCAATCGCGCAGATGCCATACGAGGAGGCGCGCGACAAGCTCATCCAGGCCGTGCAGGCGTTGGAGGCGGGCGGCCTGAACCTCGACCAGTCCATGCGGCAGTGGGAGATCGGCGAGGCGTTGGCCAAGCGCGCGCAGAGCCTGCTTGGCGAGGTCCGAGCCAAGCTCGACGCCGCGCAGGCAGAGCAGGCCACCGCGGCCAACACCGCAGGCACGCAAGACAATCTGGCCTGAGCATCCGTCGCGGCACAGCCGCTCCCCTCACCTACGGACGTTCCACCGGAACGTCCGTCAAACGGCTTGAGCCCGAACAATCAGGTCCGATTACCCGTCATGTCGAGTCCATATTGTGTGTACAATGGTGACTCGTTGCCTCAGTAGCTCAGTGGATAGAGCACTTCTCTCCTAAAGAAGGTGTCGTAGGTTCGATTCCTATCTGGGGCACTTTTTCATATCCCCGTACATTGTCGGCGCGCATCGCCATCGGCAGCATCCAAGATCAATCGCACGTCCGCAATCCGGACAACACCATCTCACCGCCACCCTCCAGCACAGGCACAATGACCCTCCCTCTGTTATAGTGGCAAACGGATACTTAAGCGGTTGAGTGAATGTATCCAAAAGGTTCCCCCTTCTGCTATGGAAGCATCGGAAAGCAACCGCACAACCCATACATCACCTTTGGAAGACCAAGGGATCAGCATGCAAGACATACCATATTTCTCTATTGTGGAACGGCTGGCGCACACGAATCCGGTAGGACAGTTGCCCGGACCGCTCTCCTACAAGCTGCTCGACCAGTTCACCATGCCGATGCTGCCCACAGAACCGCAATGCACGAACGTCATCGCCTGCATCTGATATTCGAATAACATGCCGGTCGTCACCGTCTAGCCACGGGCTTAGCCGACCCGCACAATCGCCAGCAGCGCTTTGTGGTCGCTGCCGTCCACTTTGACTGTGCGCACCTGTCCGGCCTGCATGCCGGAATCCAGTACGATATGGTCGATTCCGGCGAACGACGGCACGTAATCGACATTCGCAGGCCATGAGAATTTCAATCCCTCGCCGGCCTGACGGGAGGCGTCGGAGAAACGGTTTCCCAGAATGTTGCGGAACGGCGTATGGTCGTACGTCGCGTTGAAATCACCCATGAAAACGTACCGTCGGCTAGTGTCGAAACGTAGTTTCGCCAGTTCGTCGAGCGACCGCTTCCACTGCTGCCAGTAATCGTTCGTCGGCGACGTGGTATGCACGGATACGAAACGCACCTGCGTGGCTCCCCCATTGAACGAAACGGTGCCGCCCGGCATGAACGACGCGCTCGAATCGACATCGTCATCGGAAGGGTCGTCAAGCGGACTCGCCGACCAAAGGCCGTTGCCGTACACGCCGTCCGAACTCGACACCTGCGCATAGGGCAGATACGAGGCGATGCCGGCACGGTTCAGATCGTCCACGAAAGCGTCGGTCGTCTCCTGCAACGCAAGCACCTCGACGTGTTCGCTGCGCACCAGATCCACGATCTCACGCGCATCGGCGCGCCCTTTGTACACATTGCACGTCATCAGCCGCGCGTAGCCGTCATCCGTGTTGACGGTTTCGCCGGACGCCGCCGCGACTGCGGCACGTGGCAGTTTCGAAGGCTGGTAGAAGAACGGATACTGCCAGAACGCCTGCAACGCAATCGCCAGAACGGCCATCACGATGGACACCGTACGTTTGGAGACGATGGCGCAGACGAGCGCGATTACGGCGAGCAGCGTGAACCATGGCACTAGGGAGACGACGATCGGCATATACGGCAACGCCTGCAGTTCTTCCGGCAGAATGTGCGTGACAGTGCCCAGCAGCGCGGCGAGCGCGAATATGAAGGCAATCACCGCGCAGATGAAGTTGCGTACGCGATGCGTTTTCGTCTTATTCAGCGTGCGTAGCGGCTTGACCGGTCTCGTTGCGGCCGGTTTTGCTTTAGCCCGATTCGCTTTGGCCGACGCTTGCGATTTGCCCGTTGCCGGCCCTTGCGGCTGGCGTGTTTTTGCCTGAGCCATACCATTCCCTTGTTTTTTCGGAACGCACGTCCGCGACCATCCATGTCCGCCCGTGTCCGTTTATGTCCGTTCCGTTGATGTTCCGACGGTTTCCTTCACGCCTTCGGCTTAGTCGTCGAGGCCGAGCTCGTGGCGGATGCCGTCGATGATGATGCGGCTGGCGGTGGTGCCGCGTTCACGCGCGTTTTCCTGCAGCATCATTTTCAGATCGGATGGAATTTTGAAACTCATGAGCACACGTTCGCCGTTGCCGTTGCCATTGCCACGGCTGCGGGTGTCCTGCACGCTGGTCAGCGGAGCGGTGGACGCTGCCTTCGCACCACCGTTCGGTTTTCTAATGGCCATCAGGCGATCGCCTCCTCAAGTTCGAGATACACGTCTTCATACCCATTGAGATTGCTAGGAAATGCGTGGCCGATGACTTTCTGCATGCCCACGCGCTTGGGTACGGACGCGTCGAAGACGCTGGCGCCGCGTTCGCGGATGAGATTGACCGCGTTGCCGGCCAGCTTGTTGTTTTCCACTTTGAGCAGCAGCAGCGCGTACGGTTTGCCGGCCACGTCGAGGCTTTCCGCGGTTTCGAGCGCATGGCTCAGTTCGAATGGCCCCTGGGTGGCCGGAACGATGACGAAATCGGCCACATCGCAGGCCACATCCACCACGTTGCCGGCCGGCGGGCAGTCGATGATGACGAGTTCGTCATCCGCCATGGTTTTGCGCAGTCGTTTCAGTTTGCCGATATTGGCGGAGTCCACGGTGAACGGCAGGGTTTCGCCGGCGTCTTCGGCGTCGCCCGCCCATGTGGTGGCGTCGCCTTGCGGATCGGTGTCCAGCACGGACACGTTGCGGTTGTGCCGTGCGGCCGCGGTGGCCAACGCCATGGCGGTGGTGGTTTTGCCGCTGCCGCCCTTGAGGTTGATGACCGAGATGATCATGAAGGTTCCTCCGCTTCGACAATCAATTTATATAAGACGTATATACTTTTTATATATTGGATAGACGACAGTCACGCTGACGGCGTAACGGCATTGGCAATGTAAAAGATAGTGGCGACGCACTCTTGTCAGTTGCTTTGACAGATAACGAAAAATCCCGAGGAGCTCAGCTCAACTCGGGATTCGAAAAGAGTAAACGCGGCGACGTGCTACTCTCCCACACCCTCTCGAGTGCAGTACCATCGCCGTGCTAGGCCTTAGCTTCCGGGTTCGGAATGGGACCGGGCGTCTCACCTAGGCTATGATCACCGCAAGAAAAAACAATACGCGAACATGCGGCAATCGGCAAACTTCGGCGTGTCGCGCACTGCAATCGCATTCCCCAATCGCCAATGATCGCCAGCAATCGCGCGAATGCCGGCAATCGCAATGCATATGCGCTACAGTCGAAGCAATGCCGCAACAATTGCGGCGTGCTTACGAAAGAAGGCCAGCAATGACGATCGCCTCCTGCGGTTCCGTTTCCGCAACCACTTTGGGTCTGCCGAATTCCGCTGCGATTCCCGCCGAGAAGGCGAGGCTGCCGAAAGGCCTGTTCGTGGCGAAGATTCCGGTTTCCGCCAAAACAAAGCAGCGATTGGCGAACGACATCGAATCAATCACCATGCTGTCGCTGCTGCAGGCGCGCAATACGAAGCTTGCCGCCGGTACGCGCGTGCCGGAAATACTGGTGATCGGCCTGCGTTTGCACGAACCAAACGCCGCCGTTCCGACGGACATCGTCGAATTGATTGCGATGCAGCGCAAGTCGGGAATGTTGTTTGTCTGCGTACGCGATGCCGATTTCGAAGGTACGACACGTCAGGAATGCGCGTTCGCCGTACGTCGCGCGCTGCCGGCACGAGCGGGCCATACCACCACTTCCAAAGTGTTCATTTCCGAATGGAAACCCGCCGGCGAGGCCACATTGGACGTTTCAGACCCGACGGTCGAGTCCGTGGACGCCCTGTGGGAGTCGCTGTGTTCGCAAGTGATTCTGGACGACCCATCCCCCATCGACTTGAATGCACGTCTCGCCCGACGCATGCAGATCGCGCATCTCACTGCGCAGGTCGACAAGCTCACCCGCGACCATCAGCGTGCCAAGAATCCCGAACAACGCAATGAAATCTACGCGAAACTGCACAAGACGAAGCGCCAGTTGGAGGAACTGCAAGGGCAGTAATACCGCCGTAATACAAAGCTCGGCTGCAATCGTTACGATTACCGAGATTCCAGTAATTGCAACAATTACAGCCGAGCCGTAAGCGAGGTTTGGCAACGTGGCCAAAGCGCGCTCTCAACAACGCGCCACAGCCGCGAAGCCGCTAGAAACCAAGCCTTGTGCGGCCGAACTGGTCGAGCCAGCGCAGAATCGCACCTTCTCGCAGCGCCCACGGGCAGATTTCGATTTCTTTGACGTCCAGTGCCTTCATAATCTCATCGATCACCAGGCCACCGCCGACGATCTGATACGTACGTTCCGGCGTGACGCCCGGCAATGCGGTGCGCTGGTCCGGGGCGATGGCCGCAAGACGCGGTAGCCAATCCTCGAGCTGGTCGATCGTCATAATCGACGTGTCCACACGGCCCGGTTGGCGCATCACCGCACCGGCGAGACAGGCCAGGGAGCGAATCGTCTTCGACGTGCCCACGGCATGCATCGGATGCTTCGATTTGGGGAACGACTTGACCATTGGCTCGAGGATCTTGCGGATGTTCTTGCGGGCAGCTTCCAGATCGTCATCATCCGCGACGCCGCTTTCCGGCAGGAACTCGCGCGTCACGCGGCCAGCTCCGGCAGGAACGGACAGCGCGACGGTCGGGTCCTCGTCGGAGCCCATGGCCACTTCGAGCGAGCCGCCGCCGATGTCGATGACGAGCAGACGACCGGCATCCCAGCCATACCAACGGCGGGCGGCCAGGAAGGTGAGTCGGGCCTCATCCACGCCGGACAGCACGGTGACCGGCTGGCCGATGGCCTCTTCAATCTTGCGTAGGATCTTGCCTCCGTTCGGCGCTTCGCGTAGTGCGGAAGTGGCCAGGACCAGCAGCTGGGTGATTTCGTATTCTTCGGCGAGTTTCATCGCCTTTTCAACCGCGCTAAGCAAGGCTTCGGTGCCCGCTTTTTTGATGCTGCCGTCATCTTTGAGATACTGCATCAGGCGAATGGTGCTTTTGGTGCTGGCCTCGGGCTCGGGGCGCGCGCCCGGAGCCGCGTCGACGATGAGCATGTGGACGGTGTTCGAACCAATATCAAGCACGCCAAGTCGGGTGGCGTGCGAATGCAATGTAACCATGGTTCACAGCATAATAGTTTAAACGTTTCACCTATTGCGCGACATGCCTTGACAACATTTGCAAATATGACGGTGCCCACCCTCGGAAAGGAGGGTGGGCATCCAATGATCACAATACGGGAAACGATTGCATCGGCGTGAAAAATCGCGCTTCAGGCATATGTTTCAGCCGAGTACCTCAGCCACGCACTTTGGCTACGAAATCGCCAAGCCGATTCAAACCTTCACGCAACGCCTCACGAGAGGCAGCATACGACAAACGCACGTGCGTGTCCGCGGTAGCCTCGCCGAAATCGCGGCCAGGCGTCAACGCAATATGCGCTTCCTTCAGCGCACGCTCGCAGAACGTCCACGCGTCCAAACCGGTGCTGGAAATGTTGAAATACGCGTAGAATGCGCCGTTCGGTTCGACTTCCAGCGGCAGTCCGATCTCGGCCAGACCGTCCACCACAATGCGGCGGCGCTCCAGCAGTTCCTGACGGCGTTCCTCGCACACGGCCAGCGTTCCTGGCGTGAAGCAGGCGAGCGCCGCATGCTGGGTCGGCGTGTGCGCGCACAGGAAGAAGTTGGTGGCGAGGTCGTCCATGGCTTCGAGCGCGTATTCGGGCACGACCATCCAGCCGAGCCTCCAGCCGGTCATGCCGAAGAACTTGGAGAAGCTGGAGCAGACGATGGCGTCCGGATCGCAGGCCAGCACGGATTTCACGTCGGATCCGTCCGGTTCGCGGTCGGCCAGGTCGAGGTAGGTTTCGTCGACGATGCGCCATGCGCCACGCTCACGGGCTAGGTCGCACACGGCTTTCAGGGTGTCGAAGGCGATGGTGGTGCCGGTCGGGTTGGACGGCGAAGTGATCATGACGGCCTTGGTGCGGTCCGTCCAGTATTCTTTGCACAGTTCCGGCGTCAGGTGGAATCGGGTGGCGGCGGACGTCGGCACGTCCACGACTTTGCCGCCGAACGCGCGTACCAGCTCGCGGTTGCACGGGTAGGACGGGTCTGCGATGAGCACTTCGTCGTCATCGTTGACCGTCAGCGCGGCGGACAGCAGCAGTGCCGTCGAACCGCCTGCGGTAATCGCGATGCGTTTCGGGTCGACGTCGACGTGGTGACGTTCCTTATAGAAATCGGAAATCGCCTGGCGCAGTTCCGGCAGGCCCATCGCCGCGGTGTACGGCAGCGGACGGCCGTCATACTGTTCGCGCATGGCGTCACGCACGGCCGGCGGCGCGCCGAAGTCCGGCTCGCCGAGGCTCAGCTTGACCACATCGGTGCCGTTGGCGATCATCTCATCGGCCATGGCTCCGAACACCATGGCGCGGAACGGATTGGCAATCTGCGCGCGCTTCGACAACTGCGGCTGCACGCCATTCTCAACATTTCTCATATTCCTGTTTTTACCACGTTTCGTACAACGCCGCCTGCCGACTGTCATTCCCCGGAATCGTCCGCCTTTCCGGAATCGTCCACGATTTCGCGGTAAAGCCGTTCCAACCGTTCGTCGCGCACCTTCTTACCGAGCTCGCATTCCCACACCACGATGACTTTCCAGCCGTCCGCTTCGAGTTCGGCGCGCTGCCTCACGTCTCGTTCGTGATTGCGCAGCAGTTTCGCGGTCCAGAATTCGACGTTCGATTTGGGCACGCGTGTGGCTTTCGGACAGCCTTCGTGCATGTGCCAGAAGCAGCCGTTGACGAATATGCTCGTACGGTATTTCGGTAGTACCACGTCCGGGTGGCCTGGGTATCGCTTGTCGTTTTTGCGGAATCGCAAGCCTTTGGCAAACAGAAAGCTACGTACCATCCGTTCGATGGATGTGTCTTTGCCGCGGATGTGGGACATGGTGTAGCTGCGCGTGCCCCGCTCGTATTTTTCGGGTTTGCCGGTTTTTCTAGGTTTGCCGGTTTTCTTGGGTTTGCCGGTTTTTCCGGGTTTGGCTGTCTGCCTGCGATGCTCTGCCGTCACGGCTTCCCATTATGGCAAAAGGGCCGATCAATCGTTTTCGCATAACGCGTGCCGCCGTCGCATGTGGCGTACGCTGGTCATTGCAACGTAGCAAACAGGCAGTTCAAAACAAGGAGATTTCATGGCACAGATCAATGTGGCGATTCTCGGCGCGGGCCGTATCGCGCAGAGCATGGCCGAAACGTTGGTGAAAATGGCGGCGGATGACCGGTACCGCGATCTGGTCGCACCGTACGCGGTGGCGGCCCGCGACGGCGAGCGCGCAGCGGCGTTCGCGGCGAAATACGGTTTTCCGGTGTCGTACGGATCGTATGAGGAGCTTGTCGCCGATCCGAACGTGAATCTTGTGTATATCGCCACTCCGCATAACTTCCATGCCGAGCAGGCGATTTTGTGCATGCGCGCCGGCAAAGGCGTGCTGGTGGAGAAGGCGTTCGGCGCGAACACGCAGCAGGCGCGTGAGATATTGGACGTTTCGGATGAGACCGGCATGCTGTGCACGGAGGCGATTTGGACGCGGTATATGCCGTCGCGTGGCATGATCGACGATATCATCGCGTCCGGCGTGATCGGCGAGGTGCAGGCGATCGACGCGAATCTGTGCTATCCGACCACGGCGAAGGCGCGTATCACCGATCCTGCGCTGGCTGGCGGCGCGCTGCTGGACGTCGGCGTGTATCCAATCAATTTCATCGACATGATCATGCATAATGCGCCGATCGCACGTGTTGAATCGTCGATGCAACCGTATGAAACCGGCGTGGACGCGCACAATTCGATGACGTTCTATTACCAGAATGGTGTGATGGCCACCGCGCAAAGCTCGATTCTGTGCCATTCGGACCGTATGGGCGCGGTGTGGGGCACGGAGGGGTATCTCACGTGCCAGAACATCAACAATGTCGAGGCGATTGACGTGTTCGACGGCTCGCATGCCGTCACCGCGCATTATGACGTTCCCGAACAGTTGACCGGCTACGAGTATGAGGTGGCATCGGCCGCACAGGCCATGCTGGACGGGCGTACCGAATGCGATGAGATGCCGCATTCCGACACGTTGCGCATCATGGAATGCATGGATTCGCTGCGTGCGGATTGGGGTCTTAAGTACCCGTTCGAAGCGTAGCGATGCGATCGATGACGTGGGCGTGACGCGCTCCGCCCACGTTATAATTGCCCCTTGCGGCGATTTGGAAACGCATGGAAGGAGCGTCATGGGATTGCTGAGGATGCTGAAGTACGTGCTGGGCACGGAAGATGAGACGCAGCAGCCCCGGCAAACGCAATCCTCTGCCAAGAATGCCAACAACGCCAAGTCTGCGCGGACCGGACAGACCAAGCAGACGGGACAGGTTGCGCGACGAGTCACGCAACCGCAACTGCAACCGCATGCCACGCCGCAACGTCAATCGCAACGCCGTCAATCGCAACGCCGTCAATCGCAGCAACACCAATCGCAACGGCCTGCAAAGCTCACCCCGCAACCGCTGTTGCCAGCCGACCGCATCGACAAGGCGCGTGGCATCATCGGCAATATCGAAAAGCACGAATTGAGCGACGAGCAGATCAGCGCGATCGCCGGCGCAGGTCACAACACCCTCGTGCTTGCGGGCGCGGGAACCGGCAAAACCACTACCATCGTCGGATATATCGCATGGCTGCTTGCCACAAAACGCGCCACCCCCGAAGAGATTCTCGTATTGTCGTTCACCAAGGCGTCCGCGGACGAAATGTCGCAACGCATCATGGCAAGCACCGGCAAAAGGATCCGCGCATGCACGTTCCACAGTCTCGGCCTGGAAATCTGCCGTGCGGCCACCATCGCCAACCGTCCCATCATCGACGGCCATGCGTCGAACGCCGTGGTACGAGACACGTTTGACCGGCTGCTCGCACAGAACATCCCCTACCGTCTGCTCGCATTCAAGCTCATGTCGAAGGAGCTGTTCGGCAAGTATGGCGCCGCCGCGAAACGTGAGGATTTCCAACTGCCGACGGATGATTACGCTTTCAACCAGTACAGGCAAAGCCTTGTCGAGAACGCGCAGACCATCATCCAGCACATGCGGCAGAACAATATCGGCATCGACGGCATGCGCGAGCTCAATGAGAGGCGCGGCGGCAAACATATCGGCCGTAATCGTGAGATGCTGCAGCTCGTCGGGCCGCTGTACAACGCGTATGTCGGCAATTTCCGCGCGACCCAGGGCATCGATTTTCCCGGCATGATCACCGACGCCATTCGCTGCGTAAGGCGCGGCGCATACCGCCACCCGTACAAATACGTGCTCATCGACGAATACCAAGACATGTCGCGGCCACGTTACGAGCTGATCCGCGCATTGCGTGAGCAGAGCGATTTCACGCTGTTCTGCGTGGGCGACGACTGGCAGTCGATCTACCGTTTCGCCGGCAGCGACATTCATCTGATTCTCGATTTCGCCGATATTTGGCGCGATTGGGGGCCGACACGCATGTTCCAGATCACGACGACGCGACGGTTCCGGCAGAGCCTCATCGATGCGAGCGGCGCGTTCGTCATGCAGGACAAAAGCCTGTACGCCAAGCAATTGCGCAATCCGAGCGACAAGAAGGATTATTCGCTGAAGGCGCTTGGCGGCGCAACGCAGGAGGAACGGTTCGATGCGATCGTCGAGCAGCTGCGCAAACTGCCGAAAGCCGCGTCGGTGCTGATGCTGGGACGCTACCGAAGCGACCTGAACCTGCTGTCACGCAACGACCGCGACGGGCTGTTCCAAATCGACGAGCATACCGGCGGCATCGTTTTTCCGGAAAAACCGGACATGGACATCAAATTCATGACCGCGCACGCTTCCAAGGGTCTGCAACGCGATTTCGTTTTTCTGCTGTGCTGTTCCGGCGGTTTGAAGGGTTTCCCAAGCGCGATTCCGGAAGAGCCGCTGCTCGGCCTGCTGCTGCCGGAAGTGGAACGCATGCCGCACGCGGAGGAACGCCGGCTGTTTTACGTGGCGATGACGCGTTGCAAAAAGAAGCTGTTTTTCGTGGTGGACCAGTCGCGTCCGTCGCGTTTCATGTACGAATTGCACGACAAGATCTGCCCGAACATCTTCCGCGGCGTGAAGCTGCCGGCGCAATGCCCGAATTGCGGTGAGGCATTGAGATTGCGGCACACCGGCTCCGACCCGTTCCGCGCGTTTTACGGGTGCACCGGTTTCCCCAACTGCCGATACACCAGGCCATGCAAGTGACACCATTGGGACTGATTTCCATCGCGTAAGTTGCTCCCCATTCGGGCCTGGCGCAATCTCCCCCGTTGTATCCTGGACCTGTTCATTAGTCAGGAGAAAGCAATGACGGCAACCGACCAGAATCCGCAACAGTCAGCGCAACCGACACCGCGCAAAACCATTAACGTCGTCGGCGCGGCTATCGTCAAAGACGGCAAGGTGCTGTGCGCGCAACGCGGAGAAGGCCGATCACTGGCTGGTTTCTGGGAGTTTCCGGGCGGCAAGATCGAACCGCATGAAACGGCGCGTCAGGCATTGCATCGCGAAATCGAAGAAGAGTTGCTGTGCGAGGTCGAAGTTGCCAACGAAGTGTGCACGTCTTCTTACGATTACGATTTCGGCACCGTCGTGCTCACGTCGTTCGTGTGCCATTTGATAAGCGGCGCACCCCATCTGACCGAGCATCATGAGATTCGTTGGGTGACGCCCGCCGAAATGCCCACTTTGGACTGGGCGCCCGCCGACCGAGAAGCGGTGCGATTGATCTCCGTCATGGATTTTCCAGCTTTTTCGACGGACGAGCACGGAAGCGACGACTGACGATGCGCAATATGGACGACCATGACCATTCCTCCCTTGTTGAGGCGCTGCTATCCGGTTTCGTCAACAAAAAGGACAATGTCGACGCACAGTACGAGCCGACGTTGATCGCCAACCATGACGGTCGGACCATGGAATACGCCATCAAGGACGAACTGCAACGCAGTCAGGATTTCGACATGTCCATCGCGTTCGTCAGCCAGGGCGCGTTGCAGGTGCTTAAGCAGTATTTCCTTGATTTCGCCGACAACAATGACCATCAGGCCGGTCGAATCATCACGTCGACGTTCAATTATTTCAACTCTCCCAAAGCATTCAGGGAACTGCTGAAACTTCAGCGGGAAACCGGCATTCAAGTGCAAGTTTGGCAGCCGGAGCGGTCCAGCCGAAACGATGACGATGCCACAGCTGCCTACCCTTATCATCCCAAAGGCTATGTTTTCCATCATACGCAAGGCGACGAGCCGCTGTATTCCACGTATGTTGGCAGTTCGAATCTCACCATCAACGCGCTGAATTCCAATCGCGAGTGGAATCTCAAAGTCGCCACTACCGATACCAGCGGTCTTGCCGAACAGCTTAGCGAGGAAATCGAATCGCAAATCAGCGAATCGAAGCCGCTCACCGACGCTTGGCTGAAACTGTACGAGGAAGACTTCAAAAAGTACGCGCCGCAACGGCCGAATCGCAAGCCGATCGAAAAAACAAGCCAATCGCAAACCATTCAGCCGAACGCCATGCAGGTGGAAGCGCTGATGAATCTCGCACAGCTACGCAAGCAGGGCGAAAGCCGTGCGATCATCGTTTCCGCTACCGGCACCGGCAAAACGTATCTGTCAGCGTTCGACGTGCGGCAGGTCAAACCGAATCGCATGCTGTACATCGCGCAACAGGAGCAGATCCTCAAGAAAGCTGAAGAATCGTTCCAAAAAGTGCTTGGATGCCCGAAAAGCGAACTCGGCCTGTTTTCGGGTGGCAGCAAGGAATCGGATCGCAAATACGTGTTCGCCACCGTGCAGACGATGTCGCGTCCGGAAACGCTTGCACAATTCGACGCAGACGAGTTCGATTACATTCTCGTCGACGAAGTGCATCATGCGGCCGCCGAATCGTATAAACGCGTCATCGACCATTTCCAGCCGAATTTCATGCTCGGCATGACCGCAACGCCGGAACGTACGGACGGTGCGAACATCTTCGAATTATTCGGCAACAACGTGGCCTACGAAATCCGCCTGCAGAAGGCGCTTGAAGAGGACATGCTCTGCCCGTTCCACTATTACGGGGTGCACGAATACATTCAGGACGCGCCCGACGAGAAGATCGACGGCAAAGACGTCAAGGTCGAGTCAATGACCGACCAGGAACGTAACGAGCTAAGCCGTTGGCTTGAAGAACTCGCCGACCCGAACCGCGTGCGCTACATCATCGACAAGATACAGATCTACAGCGAGGCCGGAACACCCGTGCAAGGTCTGGTGTTCTGCAGCCGACGCGAGGAAGCGAAACGACTGTCCGACCTGTTCAACCAGCAGATGAACCAGCAGGCGGAACGGCCATACCGCACGAAAGCCATCACCGGCGAAAATTCGCAGATGGAACGCGACACTGCCGTGGCACAGTTGGAGAACGGCGAATTGGACTATATTTTCACCGTCGACCTGTTCAATGAAGGCGTGGATATTCCACACGTCAATCAGATCGTGATGCTGCGTCAGACGAAATCAAGCATCATCTTCACGCAGCAGCTCGGCCGTGGTTTGCGCAAGGCAAGCGGCAAGGATTGCGTGGTCGTCATTGATTTCATCGGCAATTACGCGAATAATTATCTGATTCCGATCGCACTGTACGGCAATACCGGCGACCGCGACGTAGCCCGTAAGAATCTGCAACGCGAAACCATCGGCGTCTCGTCCATCAGCTTCGACAAAATCGCCCGCGAGCGCGTGCTTGCCTCGCTTGACACCGCCGATTTGTCGAATATGAAATTGCTGAGCCAGCAGTACCAGCAGATGCGGTACGAATTGGGACGCATCCCGATGCTGATGGATTTCGCGCGCCGTGACGCGTCGCTCGTGTTCACGATGGCTGCGAAGAACGAAGATTATCTGTCGTTCGTACGTTCCCGCGAGAAGAGTCTGTCGCGCGGCAAGAATGCGACCATTTCGTATCTTGAACAGCTTGAATCGACTTCGGATGCGCAGAATGGTGTGCTGAAAATGTTGACCGCCACGCAATTGCGCGGCTTGCATCCGCACGAATTGTTGGTTTTGGCCGCGTTGTGCGATGTGGATTGGCGGCATATTGACCCGGATTGTTCCGATGATGCGTTGACGGTTTTCCATAATATCGCTTCGCGGCATGCGATTACGGTCGATGGACTGCGTACGTTGCTGATGATGTTCTTCCCCGATGCGGACCGCAGTGGCCTGCAGTGCCGTTCGGCGTTCGCCACGTTGGATTATTCCTATTTCATTGCCGCGAACGCCAAGCGTTTCGGACAAACGCCTTTGGTACGTCCGTGTGACGATGGGTCATACCGTTTGACAGCCGAATTCGATGCTTGGACAGGCCACTTTCCGCACGTTCTTCACGGATACCGTCGAAGCCGGTCTGTTCAACGCGTTGGCGTTGGCAGAATCGTCCCGCAAGCATCATATCCGCCAGAATCATGGGTTCCTGTATGGAGAAAAGTACAGTGTGTTCGATGTGATGCGACTGTGTGGTTGGCCTGCGGAACAGGTGCCGCAGAATGTCGGCGGATACAAATTGGACACCGAAACCGGCTCGCTCCCGATTTTCATTAAATATGAGGCGAGCCAGTATGGCGAACGGTTCCTTAATCCCGGCGAGATCGAATGGTTCAGCAAGAACAATCGTTCGCTTAAATCAAACGAATTCCGGTGGCTGTTGGACGGAACGGAACGTACTCCGGAATGGCAGAATCGCCATTTTGTGCCGATTTTCATCCGTCGCAAAGCCGAAGAACAGGAGAAATCCTATTACTTCGTCGGTAACGCGGTCGCATTGGACGACGTACGCGCGTCGGTGAACCCCGGCGAGGATGGCAGCGAGTCAAAGGTGGTCATTTCCACACTCAAGCTCGACAAACCGGTCGATCCGGAACTCTACCGCCACCTCACCGGCAAGTCCGCGCTGTAATCCGCGGTCGTTTTGCAATTCCTTTTGCCTATCTCGAGTCGGATACGCCAGGCACAAGTGAGTCGTCCATCATCGGCGTCAGAAACACGACTTATCAAAATCAGACGCATTCACACAGACCATAATCAACTACACATGTTCATATGAACACTAGAGCAACACGAATTTCCAAAATAAAAAGAACACGCTCAATGTTATCTTTTTCCATTTCTTTTACCCCATGGCAGATTGCCTATATTGCAACAAATTAACGCACACAACCACAAATATGGCTTATCTTCAGCGATTTCAACGCCCATTAATCGTGATATCGTTATTCATGGACAGAAAAACTATCCACCACACATGTTCACTTTTCATCTAAAGAGAACACGAAAACAAACATTACCCATGTTCACAGATACAAGGTAAAAGGACAAAGCCATGGCCGATAAGAACCCCATCATCACCGTAGACCTCAACATGTTCAGCCAAGACGCCGAGGCGAAGACCACCGAAGCCAACAAAGTCGCCAAGAGCCTCGGCATCAGCGACGAGGCACTCGCCAAAGTCGAAGACTTCAAACAAGCGCTTACCGAGCATAACGCTTGGGATCTGCCGTTCATGGGCTACGTGAACGAGGACGGCTACGGCTACGCCTACGTACCGGACGCAGCCATCACCATGAATCCCTATTGGGACGCGCATAAGGAATTCATGAATCTGCCCGAAGACGTGCAGACCGCCTTCGCCATCCGCATGCTATTCACGCATCGTCCGGTCGATCGCTACGGCGCGGATATGTTCCTGCACTACCACCGTGGCTTCCAAGTGAACTTCATCGGCTCCGGCGCCAACAAGTACTGATCGGGATCGCCCGAATAGTTCTCGCGCACAAAACCATTCCGAAACAGACAGCCCAAACAACAAGGTGGTTTGCACATATATCGGACATATGCGCAAACCACCTTCATCGACTCATTTCGCGCCGCTACAGCTTACTGACCGTCCGCATAGGCACCCGCATCAAAACCGTCGACATCCAGACCATCTGAACCAGGACCAAATTCCCGTCCACCCGGGCCTCCGAGGAACTCACGAGCGGACATGCCATTCTCCTTCCGGGACGCATCCACAGCCTCCTGCAGCACCTGACGCACCTCGAAACCGTTAATCACGTTCTTCAGTGCCACCACGCCGTTGCCAGACGACTGGTCACGCGTATCCAGCACAAGCGTGCTCATACCGAAGATACGCTGCAGGAACGTACGCTCCACACTGATGTCAACGATACGAAACAGCTTGATCAGGTTGAATCTCTCATTCAAGATACCGGTTTTGACGCTCAATTCCCGATCGGTAAGCGTGTATACGGTAAATGTGAATGGCGTACGGCACCAATTACGCTTACGCTGCCGCCACAGGACATTGCCACTTGCAACCTTCATAGGTAGTTCTCTTTCTTACCTGACCATAACGGGACTTTATGGCCCCGTCTAAGTCCACGGAATACGCCGCGACTACGTGACGTATGCAACAACAATCGCAATTCTACCGGCCAGGACACCCAACTTATCTCGAATCACGGAGACAGCGGCAACGGCATGAATCGCAATCACGACCAAGAGCTCATAATAAGCGCGCAGAAGTGTTTCACAGAATGTTTCATGCATCGAAACTGGAACTTTCGGCACAAGCGCCATATCATGCTATAGGCTTGGGCGTCAGTAGCGAACTGATAAGACATATTCAACCAGCAACACCGCCTCACCTAGATGCGCAATGGAAAGGCATGCAATGGATTCTGGACAGGGCAGCTTCAATCGCAGGCAGGATGCCGACGATCTCACCGATTACGTCAACAACGGATGGCTCAGTTCCAACGAATTCGACGGACCGACCTTCCTGTGGAACCACATGATACGCGAAGCCAGTCGAGAAGGCTCCGACCAACGTAACGATGTGCCGGTCGCCAATCTTTCCGACGCGGACACGGTCATCAATATGCCCATGCAATGGTATTTCGACGCCCTCGCATCCATGGTGCCCACCGCGGAACGCACCGATACGGGCGTGGAGATTCCACGCATCGATATGCCGACGTTTTCGATCGATTCGCAGGCGCTGTCCGGCGTGGACGCGGTGGTCGGCAACGCGGTGATCAGCACGCGATGGCTTGACGCGGTCGGCAATCTCGCCAAAGCTGTGGAGATGACCGCAAGGTTCGTCGGCAATGTGGCCGACCGTGACAACGAGGGTTTCGACTACCTGAAAGATCTGATTCAGACCGTACGCGTGTACATGGATGCCGTGGCCTGCAACGCCGATCCGATGACGGGCGAGCAGGCGTTGCGCATGATCACGCAGGTGGCGTGCAATGAGGATTTCCGGCTCAACGCCATGCAGATGGTGGAGCTGCTGTCTTGCGGACTGTCGTTCGCGCAATGGGACGATACGCGCATGTTCGCCTATGACGCGTTGAACAAGGGCATTGCCGCGATGCGTGATTTCGCAGCGAAGTCCGGTAATGGCGATGCAAGCAGCACGACTGGCGACACTATGAACAGCGTCGGCAGTATCGACAGTGATGTTACGGGCGATACGGGTGCACGCGACGCCACCGCAACGCAATCGCATGACCTTCGTGATACGTCCTCTGACGCGGACAGTGCGCATAGCACGAATAGTACAGACGCTGCAGACGGCGCGGATACCGCGAACTCGATCACGCATTCCACGGGCGCTGCCGGCGATTCCACTACCGGCGGTTCGCCCACCCTCTCCCCCGAGGAACTGAACGATCTCGCCATGCTTGACCCATCATTCCTGTCCAAACAGCAGCTTGCGCAGACCGCGCAAAACCAGTTCGACCATGCCGTGCAGTTCCTGCGGCACGATCTGATGCGGATCAGTGGCGATGCCGAGGAGGCCGATCGTTTCCTGCGCGACAACCATACGTCCGAGCCGCTTGCCGACGCGTACGCGGCGCGGCTGATCGCTGCCGAACGGTGGCAGGATCTGCTGAATTTCGTCGATCTGGTGAAGCGTGACGCACCGAACCAGTGCACGGTCATGTTCCCCGAGGAAGTGGTGCCGTACGAATGGGAGTCGATTCGTGAGGCCGCTTTGGAGGCGTTGGGCCGCGGCGGAGAACTGGTCGCGATGTATCAGGAGCGGTTGGATGACACGTACGATCCCAACACCGAGCTCAATCGTATGAAGCTTCAGGCGTGGACTCAAGCCAAGGAATAGGCGGCGCACGGCTCAGCACATCCGCCGCCAGTTCCTCATCTATCGCAGACTTCCACTCTCATTCCCATCAGTATTTCCACCATCGCTTCCACAACTGACGCGCAACGTGGCCAATTGGAACGGATGCAGGCTCAGCATCGCTCCTTGCGCCGTTCTTGCCACGGACGGATCACCGTCGGCAAAGGCCGCGGGCAATTCGGCATCCAGCCGCGCATCCTCCATAATGGAACACTCGCGTACCGTGGCCTTCCCCAAAGCGGCGTTGACGGCAAGTCTCGCATGGGCTTCGCCGCCGACCGCCTCATAGACGCGCAGTATCAGATCACCGGAACCGTCATCGGCAAGCTTGACCCAGTCAAGCACCATGACGCCATCCACCGGGTTGAGCTGCGCCAGCGGATCGAACGCCGGCACGGCAGGCAGCACGGCCGCGTTGAGACGGTTCGCCTCGTCAAGCACAGCCGGCATACTGGCATCCGCCACAACGTTCCACGCGAACTCATGCACGCCCTTGTCAGTGTTCGGATCGGGGTATAGCGGGGACGACAGCAACGAAAGTCGAATCATCGTGCCACGCACCGGCCCGGAAGCCGTGTTCCGGTGAATCGGCGAAACGTCGGAACCGTAGGTGCTGGCGTTGACGACCGCAGCCGCATAGCCGGCATCGGCGACGCGTACGAACCGGTGCGTGCAGCTTTCGTATTTCGCCTCGTCGGAACGTGTGTTCTTCTGAATGGGCCGTTCCACCATGCCGTACTGGCATTCGTACTGCGCCCGGTCGGCCTGGATAGCCATGGGAATGTCGACTTTGAGGAATCGTTCGGATGCCCGCCAATCCACTTTGGTCCGGAATTCAAGGCTTTTCGACTTTGGCCGCAATGTAATGCAGGCATCGATGGACACCCCGTCGGCGGTGCTGGACACGTGCACGGTGGCTCCGCCGCGTTTTGTCTCCGTCACTCGTTCCACATGCGAGTCATCGATGCCTTCGGCGCTGAGGAAGGCATCGCGCTGGATGTCCCATGCGTCCCACTCGTATGGCTCGTCGCGGAGAAGCTCGTAATGCCCGATTCCACTGCCGTCGGGCACCAGTTCGTGTCCATTATCAAGGTCGATCAGTGAACGGACCGTACCGTCTGGTGCGATGATGGCACGTAGCAAACCGTTGTCAAGTATGATTCGACCGTCGTCGCATGTCGTTGCGATGGTGGATTCATCGGCGACCGCGTCGGTGCCGTTCGCGTCATCATCCTGCGTTCCCACTGCCGCAGTGCGAGCAATCCACGAATCGCCATTCTTTGCCGTATATGGGACGATGGCCGCGTTCGATCGCATGTCGGCATCATCCCGCGCCGATGCGATGGAAGCACCCGCTTCAGCGGCGATATCACGCAGTCTTGCGATGTCGCGCACATAGTCCGCACGCGCCTGCCGATGCACCCATGCGATCGCCGATCCGGGAAGAATGTCGTGGAATTGGTTCAGCAGGAGCGTTTTCCAGATACCGTCAAGTTCCTCACGTGGATATCGGTATTCTGGGTTGAACACGCTGGCTGCGGCGCACAGATATTCCGTTGTTCTCAGCAGGTTTTCTTCCCGCCTGCATCCGCGTTTCATTTCCTGTTGCGATGTCAGTGTGGCGCGATGCAGTTCCAGATACAGTTCACCCTTGAAAACCGGGGTTTCGTCCGGAGCCGCATCGACGATATCGTGTCGGACGCGATCGAACAGTTCGTCCGGAGTGCCGAAATCGATGCTCGGAGCGCCGGCAAGATCATGGTCCCTGCGGATACGTGCGACCATTTCGCGGGTGGGACCGCCGCCGCCATCGCTGTATCCGTACAGCAGTATGGCGTTGCGCGACAGGTCCTTGTCAAGGAAGTTGCGCTGGGAATACTGCAGTTCCTGCATGCTTACGGTCGAGCCGTACGTGTCCGACGGCGGGAAGTGCGTAAGGATTCGCGATCCGTCGATGCCTTCCCATTCGAAGGAATGGTGGGGGAATTTCGTGGTGTCGTTCCATGAGATCTTCTGTGTGAGGAACCATTCGAAACCGGCACGACGTGCGATTTGCGGCCATGCCCCGCAATAACCGAAACTGTCGGTAAGCCACAGTCCTTTTGGTTCCACGCCAAGATGCTCACGGAAGTAACGCATGCCGAACGTGATCTGGCGGATCAGCGACTCACCTGTGGGCAGCATGTTATCGGATTCGACCCACATTCCGCCGACGGGAATGAATCGTCCTTCCTTGATGCGCTGCAGCATGCGCGCGAACAGGTCTGGATGTTCCTGTTCCAGCCACGCATACTGTTGGGCGGAACTCATCGCGTACGTGAAATCCGGATCCTCGTCCATCAGGGCAAGCACGTTGGACACCGTGCGGGCCACTTTACGGTGGGTTTCGCGCACGGGCCACAGCCATGCGGAATCGATATGCGCATGGCCGACCGCGACATGATGGATGACGCTGGAATATGCGGGTTCAGATAATACCCCGGCAAGCTTTTCCTTGGCTGGCTCCAGAGTTCCGGCGATATCACGCTCGTCATATGTGTTGAGTGATCGTTGCAGCGCTTTGGCCAGCTGCCAATATCGAGGATCATCATCCTTGAGTTCCCTCATCAGCGAGGTGACGGTTTCCAAGTCCATCAGATAGTCGAACACGTTTTGGTTGAAAGCGCACACGTCCATTGTGGTGAGCACATAGTCGGATGGACGACCGTCGGCACGCTCCTCCAGATCCATCGGCGCGAATGGCAGGTCAGCTTCGACCAGTGGATTCGATGCGGCCTCGACATATACCGTGAAACGACCGGCATCGTCAAGCTCCACATTCGCCACGCCATTGGCATCGATAAGCGGAATCCAGCAATTGTCTGGATTCACCGCTTTGATGACGCTGCCGTCAGGGCGATAGCATAATCCTTCCGCTTGGAAGCCCGGGCCACGATGTCGTTTCCGTCCCAGATCTACAACCAGTTCGACGGCTCTGCCTTTGACCGACTCACGGTCGATACGTCCACGAACCTCGAACCATGTGGTACCCCATATCGTGCCCCAGGCACCAGGAACCATGAAGTCGAGAAAATCCACTTTGTTTTCCTTGACACGGGCAAGAAAGTCGGCGCTCTGTTCGGGTTCGCCTTCATTGGCGAAAGCGCGTAACTGACAATGCGATAATGTTTCGTGCACATATGGCACAAGTCGTTGCCGCATCACTCGATCGGCACGTCTGAGTTGCTGATCTGGAAGAAGAAACATAGCTATCACCTTGGCACATGATTCCTATGGTGTATCCATGGTGCCACAACACAATCTCAAATCAAAAAACATCAAAGAGAAAAGTGGTTCTCAAAGCGGACATCCGGTGGAGACTCCGGATAAGGACCTTCGACGAGCCCGAAAGGCGTTGCCGGGAGGCCCGGGAGGTGATGAGAAAAACGGGGGTTCCCGGAGCGACGTCCGCCGGGAAGCCCGGAAAGAGAGTATAAAAAGGGGCCTCCCGGGAGCCAAAGGCTCGACCGGGAGGCCCAACATGTGAAGCGGCGGCGTGCTACTCTCCCACACCCTCTCGAGTGCAGTACCATCGCCGCGCCTGGCCTTAGCTACCGGGTTCGGAATGGGACCGGGCGTCTCACCAGGGCTATGACCACCGCAAATCTAATGGCCACGGCAAGGAAACCAAAGGAATCCAAACCGGCATGTTATCGGTGGCGGTTTGGGAACCGGCTAGCGGACGCGAGGCAAACGCCTATCGTTGTATCGTTCAGTGACCATCCCAACGCATATTGCCGTCCAGGACGATCCAGCACAGGAAAGACGCGGAACCAACCCCACAAGAGGATCGGAATGTTGTGTCGCCATCGCCCGTTAGTACCGGTCGGCTCCACCCCTCACGGGGCTTCCACCTCCGGCCTATCAAACACGTGTTCAACATGCGGGCTACAGGATCTCGAAGATCCATGGAATCCTAATCTTGGAGCAGGCTTCCCGCTTAGATGCTTTCAGCGGTTATCCCTCCCGAACGTAGCCAACCGGCCGTGCCGCTGGCGCGACAACCGGCATACCAGAGGTTCGTCCACCCAGGTCCTCTCGTACTATGGGCAGG
>ERZ837380.2026-NODE-2026-length-23060-cov-4.921669_pt1 | contig 23060 bp, 26 predicted proteins | sample MGYA00519685_ERZ837380 | MGnify/ENA primary metagenome ERZ837380 (study PRJEB31850, sample SAMEA3708817) | human gut metagenome | biome: human gut; feature: human-associated habitat; material: faeces | place: China | collected 2014 ...
TCCAAACGTGGAAGAGACACGGAATCCGATGCAAACATTCAGCCGGAAGAAATGCACACATTTTTTTCCAACGAATGTTCCATCTGCATTTCCATCTGAAATCCCCAAGTGTGTTTCTTATAATATTACTTATCAAAGCACGGTATGCTTCGTGCGACAATTCTTTCCTATTATTTGCTTAGTCCTCAAACGGGATAACGGCTCCGTCATAGGTGTCATTGATGTACTGCTTGATCTCATCAGACTTTAATACTTTTACAAGTGCCTGGATGCCAGGATCATTCTCATGTCCCTCTTTTACTGCAATGATGTTCACGTAGGTCTTCGCTGCCTCGGAATCGGATGCCTCGTAAGCCAGTGCATCTTTTGCAACGGAGAAGCCTGCCTGTAATGCATAGTTACCGTTTAATACGACGAATGCAACCTCCGGAGCCACTCTTGCAACCTGCTCTGCTGCCAGCTCCTCGATCTTGACGTTGTGCGGGTTCTCTGCGATATCATTAACAGTTGCCTCTAATCCGGCGCCTTCCTTTAAGGTAATGATGCCGTTATCCTGTAACAGAAGAAGTGCTCTCGCCTCGTTTGTGGTATCGTTCGGCACTGCGATGGTGTCGCCGTCAGCCAGCTCGGAGAGATCGGACTTTGTTCCCGGATAGATGCCGAACGGCTCATAGTGGATGCCGCCTGCATTGACCAGATGGGTTCCCTTCTCTTCGTTAAAGCTCTCAAGGTACGGAATGTGCTGGAAGTAGTTTGCGTCAAACTCGCCGCTTTCTACCACTTCGTTCGGCATTACATAGTCGTCGAAAATCTTGATCTCCAGATCCCATCCCTCATCGGCAAGAATCTTCTTTGCTTCCTCAAGAATCTCTGCGTGCGGTGTTGCGGATGCAGCCACTTTGATGGTGCCGCCTTCTGCTGCGGTATCGGTGCTCTCTGTGTTCTCAGCACTCACAGCCTCCTCCGTTGCAGCTACGGGCGTCTCTTCCTTTGTTGCTGCACTGGTGTCTGTGCTCTCCTCCGTGCTGCTTCCGCATCCTGCGAATGCGGATAATGCGAGCACGCCTGCCAGAATCGTTGACAATACTTTCTTTTTCATAATAGTGTCCTCCTTAAAACTTAAAAATATATGCAAATTTGTTATTGCTACTTTCTGCGATCCAGCCGATTCGCAATCTTCATTCCGATCGTCTGGAAAATCTGGAATAAAATTACCAGAAGCACCACTGTGACAACCATGATATCGGTCTGCCATCTGGTGTAACCATAGCGGATGGCAATATCTCCCAGTCCGCCTCCGCCGACGGTTCCTGCCATCGCGGAATATCCTAAAATCGTGCCAAGGGAAATCGTTGCTCCGACAATCAGAGACGTTCTCGCCTCCACCAGCATGACCTTTGTCACAATCTGAAAATCGGATGCTCCCATGGAGCGCGCTGCCTCGATGACGCCTGCATCCACCTCTTTTAATGAGGATTCTACCATTCTGGCAATGTAAGGTGCCGCCGCAATCGTCAGCGGGACGATCGTCGCCGTCGATCCGTAGCTTCTTCCCACCACAAATCTGGTGAACGGAATCAGCACAATCAGCAAAATAATAAACGGAATACTGCGCAGCAGGTTGGAAATCACATCCAGCACCTTGTAAACTGCCGCATTCGGACGGATGCCGTCCTTGTCCGTGACAGTCAGCACAATTCCCATCGGAAGTCCGATGATATATCCAAACAATGTGGACGCTAAGGTCATATACAGGGTGTCCCGGATTCCCTCCAAAAGCATGATGATTACCTGACTATTCCACATCTCCGGTCACCTCCTCAATCTCAAGTCCCTTTTCCACCAGATAAGCCTCCATCTGCTCCTGCAGCCCGGCGTCTGACGGAAGTCCCAGAATCATCTCACCCTTTGCCACTCCGCCGACATTCTTGGTATCTGCGCGGAGGATGTTCACCGGCGTACCGAACTTTAACACCATATTGGCAATGACGGGCTCAAATGCGGAATTCTCTGAGAATACAATACGAAGCTTCTTATCGTCGCCGATGCGATCCCGCTGTCTGCTCTCACCGCTCCATCCGGTCAGCTCCGCTCCATCCGCAGTATCACCTTCCGCCCCGGAATATGACGCGGCATCCGCAGCACGGTCGCTCAAGATCAGGCTTCTCGCCACACGGGATTTCGGATGGTTGAAAATCTCCTCGACCAGGCCGACTTCCACGATGCTTCCTTTTTCCACAATCGCCACATGGCTGCAGATTTCCCGGATCACGGACATCTGATGCGTGATAATCACAATCGTGATGCCGAATTTCCGGTTGATCTCCTTTAAGAGTGCCAGAATGGACTGCGTTGTCTGCGGATCTAAGGCACTGGTTGCCTCGTCGCAGAGCAGAATCTTCGGATCCGTCGCAAGAGCTCTGGCGATCGCCACTCTCTGCTTCTGTCCGCCGGAAAGCTGTGCCGGATAAGCATCCGCCTTGTCGGCAAGTCCGACAGTCTCGAGCAGCTCAAGCGCTCTTTTCTTCGCCTCATCCTTCTTTTTCTTCGCAATCTGCATCGGGAAACATACATTGTCCAGCACACTCTTTTGCATGAGAAGATTGAAATGCTGGAAAATCATTGCGATGTCGCTCCGCTGCTCCCGCAGTTCTTTCTCGGTCAGCGTTCCCAGATCTCTTCCGCCGATGATAACCTCACCGCTCGTCGGCCTCTCCAGATAATTCAGACACCGCACCAGGGTACTTTTCCCGGCACCGGACATTCCAATGATTCCGTAGATGTCTCCCTCCTCAATGTCGAGCGAGATATCCCGCAGCGCTTCCACGCTGTTTCCCTTCTGCTCGAAGGTCTTTGATAAATGACGTATCGCAATCGCTGGCATCCACTGCCACCTCCTAAAATGTTATTTCAAAATATAGAACGAAAAAAGAGCAGCCCCTGCGGCTGCCCCAACCCACGCTCCATAGCGCCGGTATCTATCTGTTCTTCCAAAGGTCTGAAGAATCCGGGAAAAGCCGCACAACATCTGCATCCATGCCATCACACATGGACATCTGGCGCATCCTGTCACACATCATCGCTGATCTCATCTGCCGCGCTGTGTCTCTCATACCCGTTTCCTCCTTCCTGCTTCTCCACTCCATGCTGTCTGTTATCTGCATGTGTTTTTTGATTACATTGCCTATTATAACAGGCAGTTTGGGAAAGTGTTAATACAGGAAGCCGATAGTTGGTTATAGGTGAAACCTATAGCCAACCACTACATAATTTTCTCTTTATATTTTTTCAATTCTTCGATATAGATCTGTCCGATGTGACTGATTGATGCCCCTTTGCGCTTCACATAGCCAATCCGCATCTTTTCCGTCTCCTTGAGTGGAATTGCCATGTAATCGCTGCCGTTTAGCTCCTCGCAGATAATTCCCGAGCACAGCGTGTACGCGTTCAGCCCAATCATAAAGTTTAGCAGTGTTGCCCGGTCGTTCGCCTTAATCAGCCGCTTATAATCGTAGGTGCTCTTCATCTCTTCCGCGAGGTAGAGCGAGCTGTTCCGTCCCTGGTCAAAGGACAGGCACGGATACTCGTCCAGTTCTTCCATGGAGATCACGCTCTGCCCTGCAAGCGGATGTCCCGACCACAGATAGACATAGGTATCGCAGGCAAACAGTTCCTCGAACTCCAACCCCTTCTCCCGGATGATCTTCATCAGCACCTGCTCATTAAAATCGTTCAGATACAGAACGCCGATCTCGCTCTTAAAGTTGCGTACATTCTCCATAACGTCGTATGTGGTCGTCTCGTTCGCCGCGAATTCATAGCTGTCCATCCCTGCTTTCTTTACAGTCTCCACAAACGCTTTGACCGCAAACGTATAGTGCTGCATGGACACACTGAACTTTTCCTTGCGCTGCTTCTCCACATAGCGCGCCTTAAGGATTCCGTACTGGTCGATCACCTGTCTGGCGTACCCCAGAAACTCCTCACCCTCCGGTGTGATGATGATTCCCCGGTTCGAGCGCATAAAAATCTGCAGCCCGATCTCCTGCTCCAGTTCCTTTACCGTCTCGGACAGACTGGGCTGCGATAAAAACAGACGCTTTGCCGCCTCATTCATCGATCCGCAGCCGGCTATCGTCAGTGCATATCTCAGTTGCTGTAATGTCATGAATTCTCCTTTTCCAGATAACGCTTTTTACTTGAAAAACCGCGGCCGGAAACCTCACTGACACGATTGATCACAACAAATGCATCCTCATCCACCGAATGGATCAGCTTCTCCGTCTTCGCCAGTTCCTGTATTGACACCACCGTAAGCAGCATCTCTGTCTCCCGCTCCATGTATCCGGTCTCACTTTTTAACATTGTAACACCGCGGTCGATATCTGTTAAGACCGCTTTTCTGATCTCATCGATTTTCTCACTGACTACTTTGATCTGCATCTTTGCAGTTCCAAGCATCAGGCACTTATCCAGCACCACGCTGTAGACAATCACCAGCAGAATACCATAGAGAAGCTGTTCTCCTGTACTGTCAAACGCCTGGAGCAGCAAAATCAGCATATCGAATACATAAATGGACTTTGACACCGGTATCTTAAAATAACGGTTCAACACAAGCGGCGGTATATCCATGCCGCCAGTCGATGCGCCCGCACGGATCACAACGCCGATGGCTCCTCCGATACAGATTCCTCCAAAGATCATGCAGAGAATTATATCGTCCGTGATCGCATAGCCGTGCAGAAGCCGTGTAAACAGCTCCAGCGCTACCGGATAGCTGAAGGTGCTGACCAGTGTGTTTGCTGCAAATTTTTTCCCGAATACCGCAAATCCGATCAGAAACATAACCGTATTGAACAGCAGTACAAACACGGAGACGGAACAACCCATCATGTGGTGCACAAACAGCGCAATTCCCGTCGTTCCGCCGGTAATCAGTCCTCCCGGCACAATAAACATTGCCACACCGAATGCATACAGGCAGTTCCCCAGAATCACCACGCACGTCTCGAGCACTCTTTTCCAAAATTCATTCATCTTTCCTGTCTCCTCTGATCAGATTTCTTATCAGCTTATAAATACCCCGCACAACCGAGAACACAAGGAACATTACAATGAATCCGAATACACCCATCACAATGTCTGCAAATTCCATATTGCCGGTGCCTGTTACTTTCTGCCCGATCTCTATGGCAAACGTGATCACGATAATCAGTGTCAGCACATAAATCCACGCAATTACCATGACATGATCATGCTTTGCCAGCCATTTAAAAACAGGATACACGACAAAAATGAATCCCATTCCCATCATACCAATGACGAGAAAATGCAGTTCTTTATCTGTAAAATTGTATTCATACGCATCATTCAGACGAAGAATGTGGCTGTGAATCTTCGCAATCCATTCCACAATCCAGTACAGCAGCTCTTTCATAATTACCTCCTGCTTCTAGTTTTTGGAATAAGATTACTACGAATCTCAGCCACATGCAAGTCAGCGTATTAGCGGAATAAAATCTCAGCACAGTGTATTTTTGTACACCGTTCCCCCTTTCATAATCAGGCGCAGATGATCGGTGTCTGCAAGAACCGATACACTTTTTGTCGGATCTCCATCCACCAGAAGCAGATCTGCATAGGATCCCGCCTCCAGCACACCGATCTTTCCCTTCGGGTAAGGATTCTGGTAGGTCGTAAGTGCAAACACCTCGTTTGCAGTGCCCGTCAAAGCCCTCAGCGCCCGCATTGTGCCGAAGCGCTTTTCGTAATACCGGATATCCTCGCTCTGCTCCACCTGATAATCCGGTCCCGTGATCATCATATCCGTTCCGAACAAAAGCCTGATATCCTCATGCCGGTTTAAGATCTCGGTAGCCATCAGTTTGATGTGGGATGCACCGCGGTAGAATTGCTCGCGCACTGCCCGGATGATCTCCGGCACCCCGTCCGCCAAAACGGTGCTGGACGGATGCCTGTACTGGATGTCGCGATAGGTATGCGCATACTCCGAATCTCCATGCCCGCACGTCTGGCTGATGTAGGCACCGCAGGGATAGATGCGCGGTCCCGGAAGCACACCCTCGTCAAACGCCAGCTTTAATCCCTCGCTCACACTTCCCGCATCACGGAACGTGGTAAACCCGGCCATCAGCGCATCCTTACATTTTGCGACGGTCAGCACCGTGGCGTAATCCACCGGGAATTCTCCCTTTGCGAACAGACATCCCATGTGAACATGCGCGTCCGTCATTCCCGGCATCGCCACCATGCCCGTGCCGTCAAATACCTCGTCAAAATTTTCTTCCGATACTTCATCCGCAGTAATCTCTGTGACAATATCGTCCTCAATGACAATCTTTTTCCCTTGCGCCAGCCCGCTGCTGTGCCCGTCGAATACCGTTGCGTTTTTGATCAGCTTTTTTCTGTGTTTTTCCATGCCTTATCCTCTGTGGGACTGTGCAGTCTTATGCACACTGTCCGTCTTATGAAAATTTATCACGCACCACTTCCGCCAACAGTCTCGCTGTCATATCGACTCCCAGCGTTGCACTGTTGACCATCAGATCCATATGGTTCATATCGTTCGGCAAATACCCCGCATACCGCATATGGTAGGCATCTCTCGCCTTGTCCACATCACGGATCATCCGCTTCGCCGCCTTTGTGTCCATGCCGAGATCATTGACACAGTTGACAATGCGGTCTTCGTACGGCGCATAGATAAAAATTCTGATCAGATGATCGCAATCCTCCAGAATTGCGTCCGCGCATCTGCCGACAATGATGCAGGATTCCTTCACGGCAAGTTTTTTTATCATCTCGCTCTCCGTCTTAAACAGGGCATCCTGCGTCGCCGTGGTTCCGCTGCCGAGTGGGAAACTCATGAACAGATACTTTGCCGACTCCTCCAGATTGCTCGCTTCCTTTAACGGAATGTTATGAACTTTGGACGCCTCCTCCACAATATCTCTGTCGTAGTATTCAATTTCCAGAAGTTCTGCCAGTTTCTTTGCAATCGGTCTTCCCAGACTTCCAAATTGTCTTGAAATTGAAATCACATATTTCTGCATATCTTTCTCTCCTCTCCGTCTTCGCACACAGCTATGACTCTTCCTTTAAAATACGTTTTAAGAATTTTCTGGTTGCCTCCTCCTTCGGATGATCAAAGATCTCCTCCGGCGTTCCTTTTTCCACAACCACACCGTCTGCCATAAAAATAGCCTGACTTGCCACTTCTCTTGCAAACTGCATCTCATGTGTTACCACAATCATTGTGACTCTCTGTTTTGCGAACTGTTTCATGACATTTAACACCTCTCCCACCAGCTCCGGATCGAGTGCGGACGTCGGCTCATCAAAAAGAATGACCTCTGGATTCGCTGCCATTGCCCGTGCAATTCCGACACGCTGCTGCATGCCGCCGGATAGCTGTGCCGGGTAATAATCGTACTTTCCTGCAAGACCAACCTTGTCTAACAGTTCTTTTCCGATCTTCTCCGCCTCTTCCTTTTTCATATGGCGTCCCACGGTAAGCCCCAGCGTCACATTGGAAAGAACCGTCTTGTTCACGAAGAGATTGTAATTCTGGAAAACGAAGGAAGTATTTCTCCGGATCTCCAGCTTTTCCTTATTTTTTACATTTTTTAAGTTATATTCTCTTCCGTTTAAGACCATCGAGCCTTCATCCGGTTTTTCCAGAAGATTCAGGCAGCGCAAAAAGGTGGTCTTACCGGAACCGCTCGGTCCGAGTATGACGATGACGTCCCCTTTCTGTACATCAAGATCGATTCCTCTTAAAATCACATTATCTCCAAAAACCTTTTTTACATTTCTCACTTCTAATACTGCCATAGCCCTGTTTCCTTCCTATTATAATAATGTACGATGCCGTACCGCATCTCAGCCTGCCAGTGTCTTAACGCTTTTTGAAAATTTCCGCTCCACATAGTGGCTCAGCCGCTCTAACACAATTCCGATGCCCCAGAATACCATGGCTGCCGCCACATACGCCTCCAGGTAAGAGTACGCCGCACTTGCCGCGTTGATGGAATCCGTCAGAATGTCTGACACTCCAATGACCGACACTAACGCCGTTCCCTTTACCAGCGAGAGAATATCGTTCGTGAGCGGTGGAATGACCGCCCGCACCGCCTGCGGCACAATCACATGGAAAAAGGTCTGTGCTTTTGTCAGTCCCGAGGCATATCCCGCTTCATACTGTCCCTTGTCCACGGAGATCAGACCGCTTCTTATGATTTCCGAAATACTGGCAAGACTACAGAACACCAGAGCTGCAATCGCCACATACATCAGACTGACATCCTTGATCGTCTTCTGTGAATGAAAAAATGCTGCGATACTGGAAAACTGCGTCGTCCAGATCAGATAAAAGATGAGCAGAACCAGGTTCATCGGAAACGCTTTGCTCAGTGCCATAAGGACATCCATAACCGGCTTTAACACCGGAACTTTATAGACTCTCACCAGCTGCGCACCAAGGAGATCTTAGATTACGTCGCTTCGGAATTCTGTGAAATCGGCGTTCTGCTGAAAAACCGTGAGAACCGCGTTCTCGACTGGGAGATGGAGCAGCAGGAACTTGATTTTCATCTGCTGGCAACCATGCGCCCCAAAGTCTATGTTCCCAGGCAGCATCCGCTCGCCGGCAGGACGAAGGTATCGATGGAAGACCTGACTCCCTATGTCTACAGCCACTATTTTCAGGGAATCGACAGTTCCAGAGACCGCTTCTTCTCCGAGGAGCTTGTGGAGAATACCGTCGCAAAAAAACAATCACCCTCACGGACGAGATGGCAGATGCCAGCATCGGCATGGAGATGAACACCTATACCATCGGTTCCGGCATGTCCGGTGAGAACCTGCTGGAAAAAGATTACGCGGTCATGAATCTGGACACGCATCAACGGATCGAACTTGGCTGGATCTCCCGCAGGGATCACGAACTAAGTAATTTCGGCAAGCGTTTCCTGACTCTGCTGGCAGAAAAACTCAACTCCATGCAGTTGGATTAGCGAATGGGTAATCTTTGGACGCAAAAAGGGACAGGGGGCGCACAGCACTTCGTGCTGTGTAGCTCCCTGTCCCTTTTCTCCTGTCATCTGCAGGCGTATCGCTTAGTAAACATGCTTTTTCGACTTGTGGGCTTCTCTCGCTTCCTCGACCGCCTCATGGTCTGCCATATTCACCTTTGCTACTACTTTTTTCTTCTTCAACGGATGTTTTGGATTCTTATCTGACATGATCATACGCTTCCTTTCTCTCTGTCATCCTTATCCTTCAATCGCAATGTATTTCTTCTGCTCTACTGCAGGCTTTGCTTCCTTCTTCGGAACAACCAGCGTTAAGATACCGTGCTTGAACTCAGCCTTGATATCCTCCTCGGTTACGCCCTCGCCCACATAGAAGCTCCGGCTGCAGGCACCTGCATAACGCTCTCTGCGGATGTAACGTCCGGATTCTTTCTCCTTCTCGTCCTGATCCAGTCCCTTGGCGGCGCTGATGGTCAGATATCCGTCATCCAGCTCTACGGTAATCTCATCTTTCTTGAAGCCCGGGAGATCAACTTCCATCTTGTAGCCATCCTTCATCTCCTGAATATCTGTCTTCATCAGGTTACCGGCTCTTCTGCCGTACAGCTTCTTGTCAACCTTGCGCAAATCTCTGTCATCGAAAAATGGGAAATCATCAAACCAGTCATCAAATAAGTTCTCTCCAAAAATACTAGGTGTTAACATAAGTCATCTCTCCTTTTCTACTTCGTACCTGCCTTCGGCAGATACACTCATGCTGTTTCCTTGTTTCTTTGGAACCGGGATGTTCTGGGAACTCATAGAACTCATTTCCTGTTCTCCTTTTGTTCCTCTCCTTTGTTCTGACTATGTTATAGCACCGTTTATTAGCACTGTCAAGTGTTGAGTGCTAATTTTCTGTGAACTTTTTGTGAAATCCTGTAATTGCTTAATTTTATGGCATTTCAAGCGTTGTTATCGTCCAACTACGCATCATTTCCCTTGATTCATCCGGTTTTCTTCCCGGAGTACCGGCATCCGGAAGATCTGCACGACGAGTGGAATTACCATGATAAACCACACGAGCGGCTCCGCCACAATGACACCAGTGTAGCCTAACATCGGCACAAGCGTGGCGGCGATCACGATTTTCCCGGCCATTTCAAGCGAACTCGAAATGAGCGGCGTGATATGATCGCCCAGTCCCTGCATGGCGTTTCGGAGCACGCAGATCACCGCCGTCACATAGTAGAACAGCGTGTCGAATTTCAGGTAGCTGGTCGCATTTAAGATCACAACCTCATTCGTGCTTCCCGTCACAAGATATACCAGCCAGCTACCGATCGTGTAGCTCGCCACCGCGGAAAGCGTACACCAGATGCAGGTGTAGAAAATGCCGATCCGGATGCCTTTTTTGACCCGGTCGATCCTGCCCGCGCCCAGATTCTGTCCGCAGTAGGTCGCCATCGTCTGTCCGAAGACGCTGAACATCGTCATAAAAATCTCGGAAATTTTCCGTGCCGCCGTGTGCGCCACGATGATGTCCTGCCCCAGCTTATTGATCGCCGTCTGGAGTGTCAGCGAGCCGATATTGACCAGCGAGCTCATAAAGCCCATCGACAGCCCCGATCCGAGCATGTTTTTCACCATCGCCGTATCCGCATCCCGGAAATCCTCCTGTGCAAGACGGAGCATTTCATACCGTCTTAGCATGTAGATCCAGCAGATCACAAACGCCAGAATCTGTGCCAGAACCGTGGCGGCGGCAGCTCCGCGCACACCCGCCTTTAACACCAGCACGAACAGAAGATCTCCCGCGATATTTAACACCACCGACACTGCCAGAATCACGAGCGGCGTGACGGTATCCCCGAGCGCCCGAAGTGCTGCGGCACACGCATCATAGAGGAATGTCGCAAGAAGTCCCGCTATGATGATAAATATGTAAGGTCCTGCCACCGGAATCAGATGCTCCGGCACATTTAAAAACCGCAGGATCGGCTGTAAAAACACCAGTCCTAGCACCGTCAGCACGACCGAGATCACCGTTCCGAGCACCAGGGAAGCGGCAAACGATTTTTTCACGCCCCGGATATCCTTTGCGCCGAACCGCTGTGCCGTGATGATGGCAAACCCGTTCGCCAGCCCGAGCAAAAAGCCGATGATAAGATTGCTGAGCGTCGTCGTTGCACCGACCGCAGCGAGCGCATCCTCCCCGAGAAAAGAGCCGACAATTCTCGTGTCGGTCACGCTGTAGGTCAACTGCAGCAGATTCCCCAGAAATATCGGCAGTGCAAACGCAAGAATCAGCGTTGACGGTTTTCCTTTTGTAAGATCTTTCATTCGACCGGTCTCTCCTTTTTCGCTACCGGCTTGCGCCGGATTCTGTGATACTGCGGGCGGAGCGTCACCTCCGACACCGCCACGCCCTCTCTCTGCCCCACGATATACGCCACCGCGTCCGCGACATCCTGCGGCAGAAGATAGCTCTCCGTCTCCTCCCCCACCGTAAAGTCTGCATTGCGGTACAATTCCGTCTTCGTCATATCCGGGGATACCACCGCCACCCGCACGCCGTATTTCCGTGCCTCGTCAAAGAGGCTGCGTGAAAAACTGGCAAGTCCCGCCTTCACCGCGCCGTAGGCACAGCCATGCGGATTCGACTGCTGCGCCGTCACGGATGCGATATTGACGATGCAGCCCTTGTTTTTCTTAAACCCGCGCAGCAGCTGCTGGCTTAATATCATCGGCACTTCCAGATCTGTGCGCACCATCTCCTGAATCTTCTTCGGGTTTAACTCCTCGTGCAGCCCGTAGTATGCGCTGCCGGCATTGTTGACAAGCAGCGTCACCTCGGCTTCCGCCGCGATTTCCCGCACCATCTTCAACATTTTTTCCGTGTCCAGAAGATCACAGACCACCGCATGAAACAGCGGATTGCCTGCAGCGTCCGGAAACTGTTCCGCAAAACTGCTGCCGAACGAGCGCCCGATGCCAAACACTTCATATCCCATTTCGCACAGTCTGGCACTGATCGCCGCCCCGATCCCGGAGGAAGCCCCCGTGACAATCGCCGCCTTGTTTTCTCTACACTGCTCCATGTATTCTCTCCTTATTCCTTCCATCTGAAAATCCGCTCTGCCGGAAGATAAGCGGCAAGTTTTTCCATCATATACTGCTCCATCTCCTCCATGAGCGCCGTCGGATAGTGATACACCCCGCTGTCATTCTGGTAGGGGAACTGCACCACCGCCGAGTCCGGCTCATTTTTCCGCATCTTCTTCAAATAATCCTGGGAGATGCGGAAGGTTCCAACGCTGACATCCGATAGTTTTTCCAGATCCAGCGTCCCACAGACCTGCGCAAGCATCGCGTCATAGTGATTCTTCCAGTCACTGCAATAAATCATCGGGTCAAAGCAGAGACGCACCGAAAAGCCGTGTTCCATCGCCGCCTTCGCTCCTGCCAGCCGCCCGGCGAGCGAAGCCGTACCGTGCTCATATGCATCAATCACCTGCTGCGGCGAGATGGTAAACGCACAGACAACCCCTGCCTCCGGCCGGACCGTCTGCCACAGGCTGCCTCCGGTTCCCTTGGTTCTAAGCTCGATGCGCAGCCGCTGCCCGTCGGCATTCACCCTGCGCACAAACTCGATCCAGCGCGCCGCATAGCCGGTCAGATGCTCTAGTGCCAGCAGATCCGTATCGTAGGACACACACAGGTAGACCGGGTGAGCGGCAAGTCTCTTTTCCACTTCCGCAAAAATATCCTCCAGATTGACGAACACCACCAGGTTCGCGGACGGATACATTCCCTTCAGATAGCAGTATTCACAGTCAAACACGCAGTTCATCACACAGGAGGTATAGTAAAAATGTTCATTTCCAAAGCTCTGGCAGACCTGCGCGCCCGGATAAAGCAGCTCACCGTGCTTCGCCGCAAGAATCAGATTCTGCGCCACATGCTGCCTGACATAATCCTGCCTGCTCCGGCAAAAAACGTCCTTATAGTGGTCGATGACAATCTCTTCTGCCTGCGGAAACTGCGCGAGTATCCGCTTTGTCTCCGGATCTTCCGCCACTTCCCGCTCCACATAAATATGGGAAAACGGCGGATTATAATAAGACCTGTTTAAGTTCTTCAAGCCGCACCTTCCCTTCCCGCCTGTCTTTGCACGGGAGCAGCCCCCGCGCATACCATTCTTTCAGTTCCGCTTTCCAGTCGTATCCGGTAAGCGCCGCGTACGTGATATACTGCCGCGCCGACGCCCGCATCGTCTGCGAGCAGTGCAGCGCCGCAAAAATCTGCTCCAGCACCGCCTCGTCTTCCTGCAAAATGCCGCCGCTTCGCAGCGCCTCTTCCTCATCGGCCGCCTTCCACAGATTTGCAAGGAATCCCGCGACCGCCTTTACATGCTGCTCCAGCAGCCCCGCGAGCGTCTCCGCCGTCATTCTCTCCTGCCCCGCAACTCCGGAGTCCGATACCACCTTCAAAAAGAGCATCCGGTCCGGAGAAAAAAAGCGGATGCCTGCCTGATAGACGGCCGCCGCTTCCATATCATATAAAGCTCCGTGTGCCGCTGCTCTTTGCAGCGGCTGCATCCCGGTCACAAGTTCACGTTCCTTCCACGGGTGCCGGTACAGAATATCCGGATAGAACGTTTTCCCGGTCGCCTGCTCCGTGATCTTGTGACACACGTACAGGTCTCCGGTCTGTGCGGCGTGTGCCGCCCCGTATCCGCTGTCCATGTCCCGGTCTGCCGGTTCACAGCCACCTGCCGCGCAGCAGCCGATATTGACGAGAAAGTCTGCCGCATCTGCTCCATCCCTCGCACAGACTGCCGCGGTCGCAGCAGCCGCAGCAATCTCCCCCACACCGGTCACAACCAGCCGGATGCCTGCGCTCTCATTGTCAAACACCTCAAACGGCGCATACGCCGTGTTCTTTTTTAATTCCAGTTCCCGGATGAGTCCGTGTGCCTCCTGATAGAGCGCCATCATCACATAAATCATCGTCTGTCTCTAACCTTTCCAATACGCCCGGATGGTGTCTTCCACAAGATTCTCTCCGATCACAATCAGAACATCCTGCCCATTTGCAATCGGCTTTCGCGTGATCTCCTGCTGTGTTGCATTGATCTCCAGCCATGTGCCATCCGGATTCTGCAAAAATCCCTTCACACGGAAAATATGTCCGCACGCCGGATCTTTCAACATCTTCTTCACCGCCGCCGTAACCGCATCTCCGTCCAGATGCATATCCAGAAAATACAACGACTCAAACGCCTGTCCCTTCGCAAAGTCCGGCTTCTCATAGCTTGCGATATAATAACCGCAGGAGAGAATCGCGGCAAACTCCTGATCTGGGAGCGGTTCTGCGCCCTCGCACAAGATTTTCTGATCCGCCCGCTGCTTGCAGCCGAGCGCCGCAAGCGACCGCTTCAAATGCGCGATCGTATTCTGCCGCTGCTCCTCTGTCGCCGTGTCGCACTTGCTTAAAATCATACAGCCGGCATTTGCCGCCTGCGACGCCAGCAGGTACTCCGCCTCCGGTGAAAGTGTGTCCTCCAGACGCGCGTCCACCACAGCAATCACATTGCCGATCTCGTACCACTGATCCAGCGGCTCCTCATGCAACACGTCAAAGAACTCGTCCATGTCGTAGATTCCCGACGGCTCCACGAGCACGCGGTCATACCCACACATTCCCATGGCGATCAGCTTGGTGCGGAACCTTCTGCGGTGCGTCTCAGGATCGCAGCCGCCGGAGATCATCTCCAGCTCGCACTGCTCCCCCTCTAACTCCTGCAGCAACATCATATCAACATTGACCGCGCCGAAATCATTTTCCAGAATTCCGATATTCTGCCCCTGCTCCATCAGGCGCTTCGCATATTTTTTCAAAAACGTCGTCTTCCCCGATCCGAGGAAGCCCGTGACCAGATCAATTTTTACCATGGCAGTCCTCCCTATGCATCCGATCTGGAATATGCATTCTTCATCTGACTGCTGAGTTCAAATAAAACCTTGTCCAGGGTATCTGCCGTCTCCTTCTGCAGCATCTTCGCAATGCTGCGGTTTGCCTCCTCGCGAAGTCTTCTGCGCATCACAGCATCCGTCTCCTTAGCGAGGAGCTCGTCGTAGTGATGGATCAGCTCATGCCCCTTTGCCATCACATGCTCCTGATAGCGCTCGATATGGAACACCGAGCTCCGGTAGGACGCGTCTGCCATCGCCGCAATCAGCCGGCTCGACCAGTAAAAGTTCTCCGTGGACACCTCGCCTGTCGTGTTCGACAGATATTCCGGCGTCTCCTCCACATCGGCATAGAACGGCACCAGCACATTAAATGCGTTTGACGCAAATGCCAGCCATTCAATCACGCCGTTCTCCTGCTCCATCTGTGGACGCATCTGGATTACTGCGAGAAAATCGTTCCGGTTGATGCCGATCGAGCGGTATGCACCGCGCAGGGACTTATCCCCGTAAGCAGCATACGGGTCATACGGCGTTCCCTGGAAATGGGAGGATAAGACGTATTTGACGTCCTCCACCGTTACCTTTTTCTCCGGCACCATGCACCACGGAAGATCATCCGATACCGGTGTAAAATCCGCATGCGGTCCATCCCACACCTTCGTGTGCGGATTCAGATAGCGCTCCATGAACCACGCACGCGGCGTGTTGTATACATGATCCGCATCGTCATGGCTGCCGAACGCGTCGCGCGGATGAAACTCGCCGTCCTGTGAGAGATCCAGATGATAGGCCTTTACGAATTCTTCCAGATCCGCTGAGCACATATATTCCTTCTGCTCCCCAAGCGCATCGGCAAAATCAAACCGGTCAATTCCAAGCTGGTTCGGCATCACCACATAGACATCATCCGGCACTCTGCGCGCCATCCAGTGATGTCCGCCGATCGTCTCCAGCCACCAGATCTCATCCTGATCCTGAAATGCAATGCCGTTCATCTCATAGGTGCCGTACTGCTCCAGCAGGCTTCCCAGACGTCTGACGCCCTCCCTTGCACTGCGGATGTACGGAAGCACGAGACACACAATGTCTTCCTCGCCGATCCCTCCGCAGATCTCCGGCTGGCCGTCCTCTGCCTTCTGATACACCACCAGCGGATCCGCGCCGAGCACGCGCGGATTCGAAGTGATCGTCTCTGTTGCCGTCATAGCAACATGCGCCTCATTCACGCCGCTTGCCGCCCAGATACCTTTCCCATCGACAGCATTCGGCACCGCTGTATAACGCATCGGCTGCTCCGGCAGCTCGATCTTCACATGTGAAATCACAGACTCGTAGTGTCGCGGCTGCTCCTCCGGATGCACGACCACAAATTTCTTCGGTGTAAAATGTCCCGAACCGGAATCGTCGTTGCGCGCAATCATCGTTGATCCGTCATAGGATGCTTTTTTTCCCACTAAAATCGTTGTACAAGCCATTGTCCATTCCTCCTTGGTATGTCTATCTGATTTTCCTGCCTCTTCGCCGGAAGCAGAAATTCCTTAAAGCATATTCTACATTGCATAAGAATCATAGCACTTTTTGCTTGTCTGCTACAAGTCCCATCTAGGAACCGGACGGAATCCGCACGAGAATCTGCTCCCCGCCGCGCTCCGCCATGGCAAGCACCGGCACATGCTTTTTCCGGAGCAGATGCACCACCGGATATGCCACAAATACATCTCCCTCGACGTAAACAGCCTCCGGGCGGCACTGCAGGATCTGTTTTACATAATCTTTGTTCCGGAGTTTCCAGTCAGCTTTTTCCATCGCCACTTCACCGTAACTGCCGTCCTGCTCCAGTTCCGGCAGCTCCGGCAGCGGGATATGATAGATCTGCGCTTCCGTCATCCCCGGCAGTTCTCTTAAAAGTTCATCCGCCGCCTCTCCGCCGCCCACGTTTACAAGCGCCTTCTCATCCTTGAAACTGTCCAGACTGATCCGGCATGCCTCCACTGCATCGGAAAGTTCCCCGACCGTCATGAGAAATCCGCCCTTATGGCAGAAAACGGCGCTCTCTAAGCCCGATGCCTCCACCAGCTCTTCCTTTTCCAGTCCGAGCCAGCATTCCGGGAAGCTGCACTTATAATGGAGAGAATACTCCCGCTTCTGCGGCTGGATACAGTATCCGCCCCGGTTCGACGGGAAAATCACAAACGCAATCCCGGTCTCCGACAGGCGTTTCTGGCACGGAATAAAATAGGGCAATATCAGAATCGCGGCATCGCGCTCCGCCGTCTCCCCGGACGTCACAGCACGCTCATGCGCCGCCAGCACCTCCTCGATCTGACGGTCGGCGCGCTCATTTCCGCGGTAGCGCTCGAATTTATTTTCGAGGATCATGCCCGCCACGCTGGACGCCTGAAAAAAGGCAGCGTCGCTTCCGCCCTGCGCATCCCATGCCGGGTTAAAATTGCCGATGAGCGTCGCCAGCTCGTTTTTCTCCCCAGTGTTGTCGTTATTATCCAACGGCTGTACAAACGCCTCGTCAAATTCCGCCGCCAGCTCCTCCCCGAGGATTGCTCCCCCGAGCTCCTCCCACAGCAGCCCGAACGCTGCATAGGGCACGCCGTTCTCCCGCACCCGGCTGTCTTTCTGATGATGGTCGTACCGTCCTCTTCCGATGTCAAACACGATCCCGTCAAAATCCTCCGGCACCCTGTTGCCGCGCGTAATTACAATCTCCGGATTCAGGTAAAGCAGCAGCGCCGCGGAAAACACATCGTCTGCATGAAATTTTCCTCCGTGTGTAAACGCCGCCGCATCCTTTCTCCGAATCTGTTCCAGTAAATCTTCCGTCATTCTTTTTCTCCCTCATTCGCTTCTTCCATCACAACACGCGCCTCCGGCGCACTGCCCGCCTCCACATAATCGAACCGGATCACCGCCTGCTGCCAGTTCACGCTGACTCTGGCGCTTTTTCCTCTCTCCCTGCCAGCCCCGGAAATCTGCTCTAACAGTTCCCCAAAGACCTCCTTGGTGAGATACCCGCCCCTCCAGTGAAAGGTAAACGTTTTTCCTTTTTTTGCTGTCTGAAGCGCACGTTTATAGACATCCTCCACCTTCGTGAAGGAAAGCTTTTTCTCCCGATAATAAAAATGCTGTGCATCCGTACATTCCGGCGCAGGCGCGATCAGGGGCTGATGATCCCGGAATACGCTCTTGTCGCAGAGATTGAAATAATCGTACCGGATCTGTGCTCCCGCACCGAGCGTGTTGTCAAATGTAGCATCCAGATGATAATACTGCCCGCCGATTTTTACAATGTTCCACGTATGGCGGTATTTGATCCCCTTCTCTGGGCAGTTTCCGCACAGAGCAATCACGCACCAGACGCCAAGCGCATCGCAAAGCACCTTTACTGACTTTGCGATTCCCTCACAGACGCCCACACCCTGTCCGAGAGGACCTATGATCTCATGGGAATACGGCTTTTTCAGCTTATCGTAGTGCACGTTTTCGCAGATAAAGTCATGGACGTATTTTTCTTTCTCCCACTCGGAGAGATTCTGCGCCGCGCGCGCCAGTTTTTCCACCCGCGCCTTCATCGCCTTCTGGTGCTCTCTGATCTTGCCTTTTTCAAAGAGGTATTCCGGCAGGAACACAAGGTTCGCCGACTCCTGATAATACCGGTACTTGTAGCCGGTCGCCCAGAAAATCTCCGGATGATCCAGCCGCAGCAGAAAAAACACCTGATAGAGATCCTCCGACTCAAGGCGCGGCATCAAAATGGCATCCTCCAACGCCAATAGTCCCTGCCGCATCGCATAATATGCCGCCTGCTTTGTTTTGTCCATTTTGCTGTAATAATATGCTTCCATCGTTGTCTCCGTGTAGTTATATGAGCTGGACTATGAGCTGAGGTTCCTGTCGGATTCCGGGATTGGGCTTTTGCCTCGATCCGGCAGAGTTCCGACAGATGACCTGTCACTTTCCACTGGGTTTCCTGGCTGATTGAGGAATCAGGCTTCCTGTCCGGCGAGCGCCTGACTTCTCCGGTGCACTCTCCGTCTCACAAAGTAAAAACAGATTACCTGCAGGACAATCGTGATAATCCACGACGCTGGATAAGATATAAACAGAATCGCCAGTGATCTGTGGTATGGAAAAATGCCAAAAATCCACACCACTCTCGTACCAACCGTTCCGATGACCGACAACACCATCGGCACCGCGGAATATCCCATGCCGCGCAGCGCCCCCGGGAACAAATCCATCCAGCCGCAAAGAAAATAGGTGATCGTCGTGTATGCAAGGATCTCCATACCGCACGCAATTACCTCGGCATCCTCCGTGTAGATCTGTAAAATTTCCGGTCCGAACCCATAGCAGATGCATCCCAAAACCACAGCGACCACGACCGATAAGATCATGCAGTCTGCCAGCACACGATCCATGCGCTTTAATTTTCCAACGCCGTAATTCTGGCTGGTAAAGCTCATGGACGCCTGTGTGATGGAGTTCACCGAGACATACAAGAAGCCGAGCAGATTGTTTGCCGCCGTGTAGCCTGCCATCGCCGTCGATCCGAACGAATTGACCGAGGACTGCAGGAGCACATTGGAAAAGTTAATGACCGTACTCTGGATTCCTGCCGGAACGCCGACCGAAAAGATCTGCTTCAAGTAGTACCCTTTCATGCCAAGCTCGGAAAACCGCAGCCGGTAACTGCTCTCCGACCGACAGAGGCACCGCAGCACCAGCACGCAGGAAATCATCTGCGAGATGACCGTGGCGATCGCCACACCGGCAACGCCGAGCTTGAATACAATGACAAGCACCATATTCAAGCACGCGTTGATAACTCCCGCAATCATCAAAAACAGCAGCGGACGTTTTGTGTCCCCGACGGCGCGCAGAATCGCCGCGCCATAATTGTAGAGCATGAAAAACGGCATTCCCAGAAAATAAATCCGCATATAAAGTGCCGACAGTCCGATGACGTCGTCCGGTGTCCCCATCAGCGCCAGCGCTCCCTTGGAAAAAACAAGTCCCACCAGCGCCATGATAATTCCACTGACCAGTGCCAGGGTTATCGCGGTATGTACGGTCTCAGACACCTCTTTCTCACGCCCCGCCGCATAGAAACGCGCCGTCAGTACATTTGCCCCCAGCGAAATTCCGATAAACAGATTCGTGAACACGTTGATGAGCGCACTGGTCGATCCCACCGCTGCCAGCGCCTGGCTGCCGGAAAACCTGCCCACCACGATAATATCTACCGCATTGAACATCAGCTGTAAAATGCCCGACAGCATGAGCGGCAGCGAGAAGGAAATCAATTTGTCCATAATCGTTCCATTGCACATATCAATCTCATATTTATTCTTTTTTGCTGTTGTCTGTTCCATCTCTGTCACCGCTCCTGTTCTGTGTCTTATCTGTTTCATCCACTTCCCGTTCTATCTTTTCTTAAATCCAGTTAAAGTCTCCGCCGGTAATCGCAAGACTTAAGAGCGCATCCATTTTCGCCACTTCCTCCTCGCCCTCGATTTTCTGCAGAAGCACTGCCGTATCTGTCACGTCCGCAAGCGTTTCATCCGGCCCGATCTCATAATCAACCTCCGATGCACAATCCGGACAGGGAAGCCGCGTCATCGTCTGCAAGGACAGAAACCGATTCCCGCACTTTTTACATTCATAATATCCGCACTGCTTTGTGCCATCCGGTACATAATACATGCTAAAACCTCCTTTTGCCTGTCACTATGTATCCCATTTTAGCATGATGGCTTTTAAAACACAAATGCAGGGTTAGCGTCAGATGGCGTCAAGGAAACAGTACATATCCACCTTTGCCTTGACGCCATTTAGCAGCGCGCATCGTGGCGCTGCATGTCCAAAATTCAGTTTGCAGACGATTGCATATCGGGGTTACCTATGTTCTTGCATCTTCATACTCTATCACGAATCAAGCAATCACCTTGTACAGACTTTATTTAATAAGAAAACCAAATAAAAGAAAAACCTTACCAATGTTCAGTTTTTTATTTCTGAAAGTCAGCAAGGCTTCTTTATATATGTTATGAAATAAAATTTTTATCTCTTGAATAATCACAAAATATTCCCAATCACTAAGCAAATTTGCTTGTCGCCACATAAATAATAGATTTTTACAGTGTTTCAAATTATTTAAACTCCTCGGTGGCTAGCTTGAGCTGCTGTTTTTCCCTCATTTTTCAAGCATTTATTATTTATATTTTTCAAAATACACTCTCGTTTTTATGTCAGCTAAAATTTTCAAAGTAAAATAGAACCAAACACATAATTATCAATAGATATTCTCTAAAATATTCTAGTTAATAACCACCCATATTTAGAATCAAAATAGTCATCACTTATAATTTTAGCTTGAAAAATATCCCCTATTTTTACAGCATCCTCACACTTCTCAATTCTTTTTTCAGTCAACTTTGAAATATGAATTTGTCCTATATTTCTAGTATCCTGTGTTTTTATTTTTACATGAACAAAATGTTTTGAAACATAAGAAACTGTGCAATGCACCACATCACCATTTTTTAAATATTCTGTTGAATTAACTGCATTTTTCTGTTTATTCAGCAGCAAAATGTACTCTGTCGTAAATTCTTTACTTCTATGCTGATCCACGTCATTTATTCTTGAATTCGATGCATGTCCCATTATACATTACTTTCCCACAAATAAAACCAAACTAAAGCCATTTGATAAATCAAATGCCGAAATCCTGCATAAAGACAGGCTTCCAGCATTTCTATCCATTATTCAAACTCCCTACAGAAGAACTTATCATCCCTATGAAAGCTTGATTTCTGGAGCTTTAAACGGCAATTATTACACCTTTTATCACAATTATTTTATATTTTCAAAAATTAGATATCATCATTTTCTATTACAAATGTTATCTCCTATTCCTAATTTAGGTTATTATCCATTCCCATTATTTTCTTAAAATTAGCATAAGCCGTATCATCTTTAAGAATTTCAACCATTTCTGGGGTTACCATTTTTTCAAAAGTTTTTAGCGAATCAGGTTCAACTACCTTTGATAAAATAAAATTTCTAAGCATCAACGTTAATGGTTCACCAATTGCCGACTTATAATTAAATCCTAACAACTGCATTGTTTTCAGTGTGTCTACACTAATTAGTTCTTTTATTTGTTCATATGTTTCCAGTTGTCTTGTAACTCCACTCTGTTCTACTGAACCGCTATTCTTTAACAATTCTAATATCCTAGAAACTGTATTATGTAAATGTGCTATATCCTCATCGCTAATCACAACTTTATCTAACTCAGATTTATACGCTTGAGCAATTCTAACGGCTTCTTCTCTTTCATTTAATAATTCATTTACAATTTCATCATATGTAGCTCGCAGTTTCTCTGCATTCTTTTCATCTTTTACAGTTTTAATTTTATTTGAAATTGCTGTTGCAGTTCCCTTAACTGCTAATTCTGTTAATGACCTGCCTAACCCTAACAATTCATTTGCATACATTTCGTCCATATTTGCACTTCTCCTTTCGCACAGATCTTTATTTCTAATTTCCAATTACTTAAATCCTGTTCAACATCTAATATTTCAGTTCCAGCCATATTTTTCTTCAAATATTCCTTAGCATGAATGTCATCTAATAGTAATAGAAAAACCAATACCTCCTTAGCAGTTCTTATTTATTCATCTCTTGATATACAAGCCAAAAAAATCATCACTTACCACTTCATTTACTCTTTCCTCGCTATGACTACCTTCATGAAGAAAAAATCAATACATTAAGTTTTCAAAATATGAAGCTAATGGTTCCAGTAAACGTTATAGGATTTCAGGTGCTGTGAATATTTTTCAATTGTTTTTTGTAAAACTTCTAAAAAACTTCTGCTCCCCTTCTCATAGAATTACCAACTACGTTCTCGTAAACTATTTAACAATTTTTCATAATTATCTATTTCAATTAATTTAAAACTTTATTCCAACTATATGCGGCATCCATACATTCTACATATCCATTTGCAAAGGAAAAGTAG
>ERZ837380.2038-NODE-2038-length-22955-cov-11.820437_pt1 | contig 22955 bp, 20 predicted proteins | sample MGYA00519685_ERZ837380 | MGnify/ENA primary metagenome ERZ837380 (study PRJEB31850, sample SAMEA3708817) | human gut metagenome | biome: human gut; feature: human-associated habitat; material: faeces | place: China | collected 2014 ...
AGTAGCCGTTGGGGTACTCCTGCTCGGGCACGATGGTGATATCGGTGATGCCCATGTCGTTCAGCACATGGGTGACAGGCACAAGACCCGAGCCGTTCAGCGGGCTGTAGACCAGCTTCAGGCCGGCAGTCTTGCACAGGCCTGGGCGCACCTGACGGGCCTCGATGGCATCATACAGAGCCTTCTTGCAGTCATCGCCCACAAAGCGGATCAGACCCTGCTCCACGCCCTCGGCAAAGGAGATGTACTTTGCGCCGGTGAGCACATCGGTCTTCTGGATCTCGTCATACACGATGGCGGCAGCGTCATCGGTCATCTGGCAGCCGTCCGGGCCATAGGCCTTATAACCGTTGTACTTGGCCGGGTTGTGGGATGCGGTGACCATGATGCCGGCGTTGCACTCATAGTAACGGGTGGCAAAGCTCAAGGCGGGCACGGGCATCAGGGCATCATAGATGCGCACCTTGATGCCGTTGGCAGCCAGAACACCAGCAGCGGTCTTGGCAAAGACATCGCTCTTCAGGCGGCTGTCGTAGCTGATAGCCACAGTCTGGTTGCCGCCCTGGGTCTTGACCCAGTTTGCCAGACCCTGCGTCGCCTGACGCACAACATAGATGTTCATACGGTTGGTGCCAGCGCCCAGCACACCGCGCAGGCCTGCGGTGCCGAACTTCAGCGCCACGGCAAAGCGATCCTTGATCTCGTCATCATTTCCCTCGATCTTTGCCAGCTCCGGCTTCAGATCTGCGTCGTCCAGCTCTGCAGCCATCCAGCGCTTATATTCATCCAAATACATCTTGCACACCTTACCTTTTGTAAATTTTTCCGCAAAAAGGGATGGTTTGATTCAACCTACTTATAATATAAACTCTTGTGTCCATCGTGTCAATTGCGTAATCTGCAACAATATTTTCGGCCTAAACCGGGCATAAGGCACAAAAATCCAGATTTCTTCTGTCCGTTTGGCACAAATCATCCGGTTCTGCCCGGTTTTCCGGCAGGCGGTAACTCTGTCCCGCGTCCTGCAGCACTTCCAGCCACTGTTCCGGCTCCACACCGTTTTCGCACAGGTAGCGCATCAGCTGCATTGCCCGGGAAAAGCTGCAGTCCAGCACCGCCGCACTGCGGCGCACCCGCCCGCACTGCTCACAGCGCACCTCGGCCTCTACGCCCTGCGCCGTGGCGTTGGCACAATACAGCAGCGTGTGCGCCCGCTGCAGCCCTTCCAGCTCGGAATAAGTACGGATATAGCGGCAGTATTCTCTGGTCAACATGGGTCAACTCTCCTCTCTGTTGCATTGACATCTTTCCTGCCCTTTACTATAATGAATCCAGAATTCTTTTTCTGTCGAAGCGTGGTATTATTTCCCAGCATTTTCCACTTTTACCAATCATTTTCCGGCAGTTTGTTCTGCCGGGCAAAGGGGAGAAGCGTATGTATTCAGTGACCAGAAGTTTCGGCCTGCGCGGTCTGAGCGGTTTTGCCGTGGAGGTGGAAGCCGATGTTTCGGGCGGACTGCCCGCCTTTTCCATCGTAGGTCTGCCGGATTCCGCCGTGCGGGAGAGCGCTGACCGCGTCCGCGCCGCCATCAAGAATCTGGGCTTCAAGTTCCCGGACCGCCGCATCACGGTCAACCTCGCCCCGGCCGATGTGCGCAAGACCGGCCCGGTGTACGACCTGCCGCTGCTGCTGGCGCTGCTGACCTCCAGCGGCCAGCTGGAAGAGGTGCCGAAAGATGCAGCTTTTCTGGGCGAGCTGGCGCTGGACGGCACATTGCGCCCGGTGTCCGGCGTGCTGCCCATGGCGCTGGCCGCCGCCGAAAGCGGCATCCATGCGCTGTATGTTCCCGCCGAAAACGCCGCCGAAGCAGCCGAAGCCTGCGCCGACGGCCTGAAAGTCTACCCCGCCCGCACCGCCCGGGAGGTAGTGGACGACCTGCGGGGCATCTCCCCGCTCTCCCCTGCCGCCGCGGTGCCCTTTGATCCGGAGGAGGCCTGGGCGCAGGTGCCGGATTTTGCGGACGTGATGGGGCAGTCGCTGGCGCGGCGCGCCATGGTCATTGCAGCGGCCGGCGGGCACAATGTGCTTCTCATCGGCGCGCCCGGCACCGGCAAATCCATGCTGGCCAAGCGACTGCCCGGCATTCTGCCGCCGCTCACCCGGGACGAAGCCGTGGAGACCACCAAGATCTACTCCATCGCCGGGCAGCTGCCGCAGGGGCGGGGCCTGATCTCGGCGCGTCCCTTCCGCAGCCCGCACCATTCCGCCAGCTCGGCCGCTCTGGCCGGCGGCGGCACCCTGTTCCGCCCCGGCGAATGCAGCCTTGCCAACTGCGGCGTGCTCTTTCTGGACGAGCTGCCGGAGTTCTCGCGCGAGAGCCTTGAGGTGCTGCGCCAACCGCTGGAGGACGGCCAGATCACGGTGAGCCGCGCCGCCGGCAGCGCCACCTATCCCAGCCGTTTCCAGCTGGTGGCCGCCATGAACCCCTGCAAATGCGGCTACTACGGCCACCCTACCCGGCCCTGCACCTGTTCGCCCAGTGCGGTGCGCCAGTACCGCAGCCGGGTGTCCGGCCCGCTGCTGGACCGCATCGACCTGTGCGTGGAGATGGACCCCATCGCCTTTGACGAGCTGCACACCGCCGCCCCCGCCGAGAGCAGTGCCGACCTGCGCAAACAGGTGCTGGCGGCGCGGGCCATCCAGGCAAAACGCTATGCGGCCCCCGGCTACGAGGGGGTGCACTGCAACGCCCAGCTCAACGCCGGGCAGGTGCGGCGCATCTGCCGCATGACCCCCGGTGCCGAGCGCCTGCTCCGCGCCTCCTACGATGCACTGGGGCTTTCAGCCCGCGCCCACAACCGCATTTTGCGGGTGGCCCGCACGGTGGCCGACCTGGCCGGCAAGAGCCTGCTGGACGAGGACTCCCTGCTGGAAGCCCTGCAGTACCGCGCGCAGGAAAAAGTGGAGCTGTGAGCCTTTTTCCACCTACAAAAACACCGGCCCCTCTCCCCGGCAGCGCTGTGCTGCCAAAGGAGAAGGGCCGGTTTATTTTTGTTTGTTTTACGCCGGGGTCAGTGCATTTTTGTTGCGCTATTGTTGTATTTCTGGTTTTCCAGCTGTTCCATCCGCTCGATGAACGCCAACGCGTACCGGGGCAGATAGTTCCCGGCCCGCCAGGCTGCCACCGACTCCAGCGGGAGGGTGCAGTCCCGGAGCGGAAACGCGTTGAACGGCACCGCGTTGTTCAGATGTTCCAGCAGCTCGCCGCTCAGGAAGCCGATGCCGTACCCGTTGGCGGCCAGCGCCGCGGCTGCCCGGATGTTGCTGCTTTCCAGAATTTCGGCCGGATGCAGGCAGCGGCTCCGCAGCTCCTGCAAAATATACTGGCCCTGCCGCTGGGTCTGGTTCTGCAGCAGCAGGGTCTGCCCCTCCAGCCACTCCCAGGCAAAGCTGCCCTCCCGGGCGGCAGCCTGCTCCAGCGGGTGTCCCTTGCCGAACACGGCGTACATCCGGTCCCGGCGCAGCACCCGGTAGCTCAGACCGGGATGCCGGGCAAAGCTCATATAAAAGGCCAGGTCGATCTCGCCTTCCAGCAGTTTGCGGTCCAGCTCGGCGCTGGGTGCTTCCTCAATGCGGAACTGCACCTGCGGGAACTGCGCGCGGAACGCCGGAAGCACCTCCGGCAGCGAAAAACTGCACCGGAACGGCGGCATGCCCACATGCAGCACACCGGTGTCTGCCCGGAGCAGGTCGGTCAGCTCCGCGTCCATCTCCCGCTTCTGGCTGAGCAGCCGCTCGGCGTGGGCCAGATACCGCTGGCCCGCATAGGTCAGCTCCAGACGCCGCCCCGCCCGCTGGAACAGCACAAGGCCGGTGTCCCCTTCCAGTTTTTGCAGAAACTTGGAAAGGGTGGGCTGGCTGACGTAGAGCTGCTGGGCCGCGCGGGTGATGTTGCCGCACCGGGCAATGGCCGCAAAATATTCCAGATCTTTGAAGTCCATGCAGATTCCTCCCTGCTGCGTGTATTTGCCGGTTCCAGTGTACCACAAACCATGCACGCAGGCTATTCTTTTTATGAGAAAAATGAATTTCAGGAATTGTAAAAGTTGTGTTATAATCTCGCTCGTGAAATCCATCACAAATCGACCGCCCCACCCAACACGAAGATCTCTGAGGAGGAAAACCATGAAGAAAAACGGGATCCTGCACCGTATCAGCACCGCTGTGCTGGCCGGTGCCATGCTGCTGTCGCTGGCGTCCTGCGGCGCTTCCAGCAGCCAGACCGCCAGTTCCGCCGCCGGGAAAGTCACCGGCACCGGTTCGGCCAAAGGCATTGAAGGCGATGTCGTCGTGGAAGTGACCGCCGACGCCGACACCATTTATTCCATCGTTGTCACCGAGCAGAACGAGACCCAGGGCATCGGCTCTGTGGCCTGCGAACAGCTGCCGGATGCCATGGTGGCTGCCAACAGCTACAACGTGGACGGCATTGCCGGTGCCACCGTGACCAGCGACGCCCTCAAGGAGGCTGTGAAGGCCGCTCTGGAGAACGCCGGACTGGATGCTTCCGCCTTTGCCGTGGCCAAGGCTGCGGACACCACCGTGGAAAAGACCGCCGAGACGCTGGACTGTGACGTCGTGGTGGTGGGGGCCGGCGGTGCCGGTCTGACCGCTGCCGCACAGGCCGCCGAGAACGGTGCCAAGGTCATCGTGGTGGAAAAGATGCCCATCGTGGGCGGCAACAGCCTGAAGGCCACCGGCGGTATGAACGCAGCCGACACCCAGTATCAGGCCGACCTGGGCATCACCGACAGCGGGGTGCAGGAGTTCATTGAGGACACCATCAACGGCGGCCACGGCATCAACAACCGCAGCCTGGTGACCGTGATGGCCGAGCAGAGCTCCGACGCCATCGACTGGCTGACCTCCATCGGTGCCCCGCTGCCCAAGGTGGCAGCCACCGGCGGCACCACCCACAAGTATCTGCATGAGCCCGAGGACGGCAGCGCCGTGGGCAGCTATCTGGTGGAAAAGCTGAACGCTCAGGCCGAAAAGCTGGGTGTGCAGATCCTGCTGAACACCAAGGCCACCGAGATCCTGACCAACGACGGCGCTGCCTGCGGCATCAAGGCCGAGAGCACCGAGCACGACTACACCATCAACGCCAAGAGCGTGATCATTGCCGCCGGCGGCTTTGGCGCCAACTTTGAGCTGATGGCCAGCTTTAACCCGGCCCTGGCCAACGCCGTGACCACCAACCACGCCGGTGCCACCGGCGACGGCATCCTGATGGCTGAGGCCATTGGTGCCGACACCGTGGACATGGACCAGATCCAGCTGCACCCCACCGTGTATCAGGAGACCGGCATGCTGGTGTCCGAGAGCGTGCGCAGCATGGGCGGCATCCTGGTCAACGCCGAGGGCAAGCGCTTCTGCAACGACATGTCCACCCGTGACGCGGTTTCCAACGCCGAGCTGGAGCAGCCGGGTGCTTACGCCTACATCATCTTTGACCAGCGCATCGTGGACGACCTGAAGTCCTGCCAGAAGTACATCAGCAACGGCCTGACCGTCTCTTCCGACAGCTATGAGGGTCTGGCCAAGGAGATGGGCCTGACCGGCGACGCTGCCGCCAACTTTGTGGAGACCATGAACACCTGGAACGCCTCTGTGGCAGCCGGTGAGGACGCCGAGTTCGGCCGCAACAACGGCATGGACGGCGACCTGTCCACCGCTCCCTACTACGCCATCAAGATCGCACCGGGCATCCACCACACCATGGGCGGCCTGAAGATCAACACCGACGCACAGGTGCTGGACACCAACGGCAGCATCATCCCCGGCCTGTATGCAGCCGGTGAGACCACCGGCGGTGTGCACGGCGGCAACCGCATCGGCGGCAATGCCGTGTGCGACTTCGTGGTGTTCGGCCGCATCGCCGGCAGCAACGCTTCCGCCTACGCTGCCGAGTAACCCCACTCTGCTCTCTTCTTCTTTCTTCTTTTTTGGATAAGCACAGCGCCCGCCTGCACCGGAACCACTCCGGAAGCAGGCGGGCGCTGTGTTGTTCAGGTTTCGCTCAGGGTCAGTTCGTGGTAGGTCCGGCCGTCCATGGTTTTCCACCGGAAGCAGCCGTTTTCCAACGTCATGTAGCTGTGGGCGCTGCCCTCCTTCGGCAGGCTCACCGAGCCGGGGTTCAGGTAGAAGCTGCCCTGCCCGAAGGGCTCCCACGCCGGGATGTGGGTGTGCCCGTGCAGCAGGATGTCGCCGGGGGCCAGCGGCGGCGGGGTCTTGGTGTTGTAGACATGGCCGTGGGTAGCGTACACCAGCCGTCTGCCCACCGGCAGCACGGCATAGTCTGCCAGCACCGGGAATTCCAGCACCATCTGGTCCACCTCGGCGTCACAGTTGCCGCGCACGCAGAGCAGGCGGTCCTTCATGCCGTTGAGCAAAGGCATGACCTGCTTGGGCGCATAGCCCTCCGGCAGGTCGTTGCGGGGGCCGTGGTAGAGCAGGTCCCCCAACAGCAGCAGCCGGTTGGCCTGTTCCCGTTCAAACGCCTGCTGCATCTGGCTGGCATAGAAATACGACCCGTGCAGGTCGGACGCGATCATCCATTTCATGCGGGTTTCTCCTTTTTATAAAAGCTACAATTTTATTGTAACCCCTGCACAAAAAATGGTCAAGCCTATAAAAGTCATACTTTTGCACCCTGTCTCCTTGACAATGCCCCGGGGATGTGGTATCCTTCAGTCAATAAAAACCGTGTGGATTTTTACAGCACTATGCTACTTTTCGCCACACAATGACTTCAAAAAAGCCATTGTGTGGCTTTTTTGCGGTCTTTTTCCATTTTCGATCTGTCAGGAGCGAGAAATCAATGAACGATACCTTTATGAAAGAACGCCCCGTGCTGCCGCTGCTGTTGTCCATGGCGCTGCCCAACGTGATCTCCATGCTGGTCAACTCCCTGTACAACATCGTGGACAGCCTGTTTGTGGCGCAGATCAGCGAGGACGCCATGACCGCCCTCTCGCTGGTATACCCCATCCAGAACTTTGCCAACGCCATCGCCATCGGCTTTGGTATCGGCATCAACGCCATGATCGCCCTGTACCTGGGTGCGGGCGACCGCAAAAAGGCCGAGATCGCCGCCACCCACGGCATGGTGCTCAGCCTGCTGCACGGCGTGGTCATCACGGTGGTGAGCATTGCCATCATGCCGGGCTTTTTGCGCCGGTTCACCACCGACGAGAGCCTTGTGGCCTCCGGCATCACCTACTCCACCATCGTGTTCCTGTTTGCCACCATCAATATGGCCGCGCTGGCCTTTGAAAAGATGTTCCAGGCTGTGGGCCGCATGAAGGTGACCATGGTGGCGCTGGTGTTCGGCTGCGTGTGCAACATCCTGCTGGACCCCGTCCTGATCTTCGGCCTGGGCCCGGTGCCCGCCATGGGCATTGCCGGTGCAGCGCTGGCCACCGGCATCGGCCAGCTGCTGAACCTGTGCGTGTACCTGTTCGTCTACCTGCGCACCGAACTGCCGGTGCGGCTGAGCCGCAGCGGCCTGCACCCGGACGTTGCACTGGACGGCAAGCTGTACGCCATCGGCGTGCCGGCCATCCTGAACCTGGCTCTGCCCTCCCTGCTGGTCACCTTCCTCAACAGCCTGCTTGCCGGGTTCTCCCAGAGCTATGTGGTCATTCTGGGCATTTACTACAAGCTGCAGACCTTTTTGTACCTGCCCGCCAACGGCATCGTGCAGGGCATGCGCCCGCTCATCGGCTACAACTACGGTGCCAGGGAGCACGCCCGCGTGAAGAAGCTGTACGAGCTCACCCTGTTCATGAGCATCGCCATCATGGCGCTGGGCACGGTCATCTGCCTGCTGGCCTCCGGGCAGCTCATCGGGCTGTTCACCTCCAACCCCGATACCATCGCCGCCGGTGCCAAGGCCCTGCGCATCATCTGCATCGGCTTTGTGGTGTCGGCAGTGTCCACCACCTCGTCCGGCGCACTGGAGGGTCTTGGCAAGGGCGTGCCGTCGCTGGTGATCTCGCTGTGCCGCTATGTGGTGTTCATCCTGCCGTTGGCCGCAGTGCTGTGCGGCCGCCTTGGCCCGGACGGTGTGTGGCACGCCTTCTGGATCACCGAGGTGCTCACCGCACTGGTGGCCTACCCGGTGTACCACCGCGCGGCGGCCCGGCACTGAACCTTTCCGGCCCCTTTTGCAGCAGGCTGCCCGACCCCGGCGGCCTGCTTTTTTGTTGCATTCCCGTCGCCCTGCGGGGCGCATAAATGCAGGGATTTCATTTGACAGCTGCACAGAAATACGGTAGAATAGTTTTTATATTGCGCTGACAAAATGTGTCAGAACGCAAGACTTTACAGAGGATGTGGGACGAATTATGATCGAGACGATCACGGCCGTCAATACGGCGGTCAACAACTTTATCTGGGGCGTGCCCGCCATGGTGTGCATCATTGGTGTGGGTTTGCTGCTGAGCGTGCGCACCGGCTTTTTGCAGATCCGCAAATTCCCGTACACCATCAAAACCACCATCGGACGCATGTTCCGCAAAAAGGACGCCTCGGACGGTGCCATGACCCCCTTCCAGGCGGTGTGCACCGCACTGGCCGGCACCGTGGGCACCGGCAACATCGCCGGTGTGGCAGGCGCCATTGCCATCGGCGGCCCGGGTGCCGTGTTCTGGATGTGGTGCTCCGCGCTGCTGGGCATGTGCACCAAGTTTGCCGAGGTGACCCTGGCCGTGCATTTCCGTGAGCGCAGTGAGACCGGCGAGTGGGTGGGCGGCCCCATGTATTACATCAAGAACGGTCTGGGCAAAAACTGGCAGTTTCTGGCGGTTCTCTACTCGCTGTTCGGCGTGCTGACCGTGTTCGGCACCGGCAACGCCACGCAGGTCAACACCATCGTGGCCGCCATTGATACCGCCCTGCTGGAGTACGGCGTGGTGGGCAGCGGCGCGCTTTCCACCCTGAACCTTGTGGCGGGCATCGTCGTGGCCATGCTGGTGGCCATGGTTCTGCTGGGCGGCATCAAGCGCATCGGCAGCGTCAGCGAAAAGCTGGTGCCTTTTATGGCGCTGTTCTACATCGTGCTGGCCGTGGGTGTCATGGTGCTGAACTTCGAGCGCCTGCCCTATGTGTTCGAGTCCATCATTGCAGGCGCATTCAACCCTGCCGCCTTCACCGGCGGCACCATCGGCAGCCTGTTCGTCAGTATGCAGAAGGGTGTCTCCCGCGGCATCTTCTCCAACGAGGCCGGTCTTGGCACCGGCTCCATCGCCCATGCCTGCGCCGACACCAGAAAGCCGGCCAAGCAGGGCATGTTCGGCATCTTTGAGGTGTTTGCCGACACCATCGTCATCTGCACCCTGACCGCCATGGTCATCCTGTGCAGCGGTACACCGGTGAACTACGGCGCTGCCGCCGGTGCCGAGCTGACCATCTCCGGTTTCACCGACACCTACGGCGGCTGGGCTTCCATCTTCACCGCCATGGCGCTGTGCTGCTTCGCCTTCTCCACCATCATCGGCTGGGGCTTGTACGGCTCCCGTTTTCTGGTGTTCCTGTGCCGCAGCGACAAGGTGGCAAAGCCCTTCTTCGTGGTGTACTCCTTCGTGTCCATTCTGGGCGCAACGGTGGATCTGGGTCTTTTGTGGAGCATCGCCGACACCTTCAACGGCCTGATGAGCATCCCGAACCTCATCGCGCTGCTGCTGCTCTCCGGCACGGTGGTCAGGCTGACCAAAGAGTTCTTTGCATCGGAAGGCTGATTTTACTCCGATATGGAAAACGCCTGTAACCGCCGGGTGCTTTGTAGGGAACGCATTCATGCGTTCTGCATACGGTCGGCCTTCATAACGATCCCGGAACGGGCAAGCCCGTTCCCTACAGCTTTTCTCAACAACGCATCTGCAGCAAAACCTGCTTCGGATGCGTTGTTTTTATTCTCCCGGCAGTTTCACCGGCACCCGCAGCAGGCAGTGCACCCAGCGTTCGCCGTTCTTTTCGGTATAGCAGAACGCCTTGCGGAACATGGTGTCGGACGGCACAAGGTTCAGCTGCCGGGCACGGGTCATGCAGCGGCGGTACATTTCGCGTTCGCTCTTTTCCTGAGTCGTGTCCCAGGAGCAGTACATTTCCAGTACGCGGCCCTGCGGCACCCGGCGCACCGGTTCCTCCAGCGTCAGCCGCGCCAGCTGTGCCTCGTCCTGTTCGGCACCAAGGCCCCATTCACAGATCAGCTCATTTTCCGGTGTACAGCGCACCACCTGTGCCGAGGTGACCACCGGCATCCAGTTCAGCCATTCGGGCAATTGTTCATAGATGCGGTCGTCCGGGATGAACTCATTATTCCGTGTGTGCGGCAAAAACCACACGTCCGGCACAGTGCGCACGCTCCACTCCTCCTGCGCACACAACCTGAGGGCTTCCCTCAGGTTCTGCAGGCCCTGCAGGTGCATCTGCTGCTCCCGCAGCTCTTCGGCAAGCACTTTTTCCTGCCCGACAAGGGCATGTTCGGCCTCCTGCCGGGTGCAGTCGTGGATCTCTTTTTCGATCTCCCTGACCGAAAGGCCCATGTTTTTCATCCGGCGGCATTCCAGCACAACGCTGGCATCCCGGATATCATAGTGGCGGTAACCGTTCTCCTGCACCTTGGGATGAAGGATGCCTTTTTCCTCATAAAACTTGAGAAAATGGGTCGAAACGCCGGCCTTTTTTGCAAAGTCGCCGATGGAATAGCGGCGAAGGAACGGGTCTTCTGGTTTTGCACACATTACAGCAGTACTCCCTTCCGGTCTGTTTTGCAGACATTGTTTGACAAATATTTTACGTTTTCCCTCTTGACCTGTGTGTTTGACTCAGGTGTAAACTAAGATCCGGCAAAGTTAAACTTTTGACGAAGCAGGGTTTAACTCAAATGCAAAGAAGAACAAGAAGAAAAAGGAGAACAATATGGAAAAGATCTCTCGTCAGGGCTTTCTGAAAGTCGCTGCCGCAGCTGCCATGTCCGGCGTTACGGCTGCCGGTCTGGCTGCCTGCACCGGCGGCAAGTCCGAGAGCACCAGCACTGCCGCTTCCGGCAATGCCGGTATCTACACCCCCGGCACCTACACTGCCACCGAGACCGGCACCGGTACCGTGACCGTCACCATGACCTTCAGCGACAGTTCCATCACCGAAGTGAAGGTGGACACCTCCAAGGAGACCATCGCACTGGCTGTGGATTCCGCCGCCGACTTCCAGGAGGCACTGATGGCCGCCCAGAGTTCCGAGATCGACTCGGTCTCCGGCGCTACCATCACCAGCAAGGCCGTCAAGAAGGCTGCCGCAAGCTGCATCGAGCAGGCCATGGGTCTGGCCACCACTGAAGAGACCACCGAGACCGTGGACGACGGCACCCCGAAGTGGCTGGGCACTGCCCCGGTCATCGCCGACAGCGACATCGTGGATACCTTTGAGACCGAAGTTCTGGTCGTCGGCGGCGGCACCGGCGGTCTGTTCGCAGCCTGCAGCGCTGCCGAGAACGGCGCAAAGACCCTGGTCATCGACAAGGTGACCAGCGGCGGCATCCGCGACGACCTGGGCGCCATTGACAGCCGCTACCAGAAGGAGTGGGGCACCAAGATCGACAAGTTCGATTACATCACCGAGATGACCAAGATCGCAGCCGGCCACCTCGACCAGCGTCTGGTGCGCCTGTGGGCCGAAGAGTCCGGCGAAGCCATCGACTGGTACGGCGACCGTCTGGCCGAGCGCGGCGTGGAGCTGTGGCACGAAGCCGGCGGCGATGACGACGGCGACCGCTACATCCACTTTGCTACCGGCCACTCTCCCCGCTGGACCGGCTCTGACGACGGCAAGGGCAACGAGCTGAACGGTGCGACCGTGCTGACCGACTATGCCACTGGTCTGGGCGTGGAGTTCATGTACAACACCCCCATGGTCGAGCTGGTCAAGGAAAACGGCCGTGTGGTGGGCGTTATCGCTGAGAACGATGCAGGCAAGTATGTGCGCATCAACGCTTCCAAGGGTGTCATCGTGTGCACCGGCGGCTACTCGCTGAACTACGACATGATGGAGGCCCTGCAGCCCCAGAATCTGGCCATCGTGGGCCGCAACGGCTCCATTCCCGGTGCAACCGGCGACGGCATCAAGGCCTGCATCTGGGTGGGTGCCAAGTTTGATGACACCCACAGCATGATGATGTTCGACCGCGCTGCCCTGAAGCCCGACGCTGTGCCCGGCCGCGAGCAGACCGAGAACGGCGAGAGCGGCTTCTTCTGGATGGGCAGCCAGCCGTTCCTGAAGGTCAACTCCCGCGGCGAGCGCTTCTTCAACGAGTCCGGCACCTACGAGGGCATCCTGCACGCCGACGAGTTCAACAAGGATCACTGCCATTATACCATTTTTGACTCCGATTGGACAACCTACATTCAGGAGTTCAAGACCCATGGCTGCAGCCGCATGTTCCCGTTCCCGAACAATGCGGACCCCAACATCCCCTATCAGGCTGTGGAAAACGGCATGCTGCCGGATCTGGTGGAAAACGGCTTTGTGTTCAAGTGCGACACCATCGCCGAGCTGGCTGAAAAGCTGGGCCTGCCCGCAGACCAGCTGGAGGCTACCGTCGAGCGCTACAACGAGCTGTACGACAAGGGCGTGGACGAGGACTTCGGCAAGGAAGCTCACCGCATGAGCGCCATCCGCACCGCTCCCTTCTATGGTGCCAAGAACACCGGCTACATCCTGTGCACCATGGACGGCATCCAGATCGATCAGAACATGAACGCTGTGGATACCAACAACGACCCCATCCCGGGTCTGTACGTTGTGGGCAACGACTCCGGCGGATACTTCTCCGGCACCTACCCCAACCTGTCCACCGGCGCAGCCTGCGGCCGCACCGTCACCTTCGGCCGCCGCGCAGGCCGCATCGCCGCCACCGAGGGCATCTGATTTTCGTCATCCCCTGAGATTTTTCTTTCTTCTTTTTTAAAGGCACGGCAGCTTTTTCCGCACGGAAGGGCTGCCGTGCTCTTTTGTTTCCCGGGCGGAAACAACACTGCTCGTTAATTTTTCTACTTGCCGCTTTCCTCTTGCAGCTCTTCTGCATCCGTGCTATTGTATACAAGAGGGTTTCGACACGTTTCAGCATTTCAGAGGAGGAATCGACAAATGCCTGAATTTCCGCGCTCTGACTTCCGGCTGCATGTAGGCTGGCGCAACATCAAGACCTCGGTCACAGCCATGCTGGCGGCCATGATTTATTGTCTCATCGGCCGCAACCCGGCCTTTGCCTGCATCGGCGTCATCGTGGCGCTGCTGGTCAACTATTTCCTGCCGCGGGAGCGTGTGGTCGCCCTGTGGGAGGGCTTCAAAAAGCGCATCGGCATCGCAAAGTAAACTACGGCGCTGCGGCACATGGTTTTGTGCGGCAGCGCCGTCTTATTTTGTGCCGCTTCTTTTCAAACCGGGCAGTTCGTGCTACAATAGGTAAAAAACAGAATCGGGGGAACCGTTTTGGATTTTTATGGTACCATCGGCCCGGCCTGCGCGCAGCCGGACATCCTGCGGCGGATGGTGGACGCCGGTATGACCGGCATCCGCATGAATCTTTCTCACGGGCCGCTTTCGGCCCACGCCGACTGGCTCACGCTGATCCGTGAAGCAGGCATCCGGGATCTGCTCATCGACCTGCAGGGGCCGGAACTGCGCATCGGCACCCTGCCGCAGCCCGTAGCTCTGGCTGCCGGCAAGACCGTGCGGCTGGGACAGGGCGGCATTCCCTGCCCGGAGGCTCTGGTGCAGGCGGCAAAGCCGGGGCAGGAGCTTTTGCTGGACGACGGCAAACTTCTGGTACGGGTAGCATCTGCTGCGGCCGATGCCCTGCAGTGCACCGTGGTGCGGGGCGGGGTGCTGCTCAGCCGCAAAAGCATCGCCGCTCCGGGGCTGGAAGTGCCTTCGCCGACCCTGACCGAAGAAGATCTGCAGAACCTGAACGTTGCAAAGCAGTGCGGCGTCACCGGCGTGATGCTGCCCTTTGTACGGGGTGCCGCCGACCTGCTCGCCCTGCGCCGTGCGCTGGAGCAGGCCGGAGCGGGCAGCATCCGCATCTTTGCCAAGATCGAAAACATGGCCGGTGTCCACGCTCTTCCGGAGCTTTTGCCCCTTGCAGACGAGATCGTCATCGCCCGGGGAGACCTTGGCAATGCAATGCCGCTGTGGGAGCTTCCCCGCTGCCAGAAACAGCTTTCGGCTGCCTGCCGGGCGGCCGGCGTGCCCTTTATGGTGGTGACTCAGATGTTGGACAGCATGTGCACCCGCGCTGTTCCGACCCGTGCCGAGGTGAGCGACATCTACAACGCCGTGCTGGACGGCGCTTCCAGCGTGATGCTCACCGGCGAGACCGCCGCCGGGCAGTATCCGGTGCAGGCCATGGAATATCTTGTGCGGACCGCCTGCACCGCGATGTGATACATGCTGATTTAGAATGCCCTCCGCTGCGCTCTGGGCATCGTCAGAGGAAGAATTATTTTTTATTTGGGATTCCGAAAAGTCTGCGGACTTTTCGGAATCCCTTTTTCACGGAAAGGGGTCGTGACCGAGAGTGGCAGCTTTCATTTCTGCATTTTGGAAAGCCTGTAATAATTGTTGTAGATGTCGTTTTCCGCTACGGGCCCTCCCGTGAAAAGGCCAATCGGGAAAATCCGCAGATTTTCCCGATTGGCAAATATAAATAATATTCCGCTAAAAATGCCCAGAGCGCAGCGGAGGGCGTTTTCAAATCGTCCCGCACGGAAATTTTTCCGCAAAAATCGTCAAAAGGATAGCTTCTTTTGTCTGCTTCCTGTATAATAAAGGTAAAATCAACTGAATTCAGAAAGGTTTATCGTTTATGGGCATCGTAGTCATCGGAGCTGTTTTTGTGGATATCAAGGGGTATCCCCTGTCTGCCTACATTCCCGGCGGCCGCAACGCCGGGCGCATCGAGCAGGTGCACGGCGGCGTGAGCCGCAATGTGGCCGAGGACATCGCCAATGTGGAACTGCGCCCCACCTTTGTCAGTCTGGTGGATGACACCGGCATGGGGCAGGACGTCATCGACAAGCTGGAAAACCACAAGGTGAACACTAAGTACATCCGGCGCGTCCCGGACGGCATGGGCACCTGGCTGGCCATCTTTGACAACGACGGCGATGTGCACGCTGCCATCTCCAAACGGCCGGACACCAGCCCCCTTACCGCCCTGCTGAAGGAACAGGGCGACGAGATCTTTGCCGACTGCGATTCCATTGCGCTGGAACTGGATCTGGAAAAGGACACCGTCAAGCAGGTGCTGGCCTACGCAAAGAAGTACAACAAAAAGGTCCTTGCCGCCGTTTCCAACATGAGCATCGCCATGGAGCGCCGTGATTTTCTGCAGCAGATCGATTGTTTTGTATGCAATCAGCAGGAGGCCGGTCTGCTCTTCTCGGATGACTACGACCACCTCAGCCCGGAGGAGATGTGCAAAGTCCTGTCCGCCAACGTCCACAGCGCCAACATCCTCAGCATGGTGGTCACCATGGGCGGGCAGGGTGCTGTCTACGCCTGCGCCGGGGGCGAATGCGGCGTAGTGCCTGCCAAGAAGGTGGACGTCATCGATACCACCGGCGCGGGCGACGCTTTCTTTGCCGGCACGGTCATCGGCCTGACCTACGGCAAGGGGCTGGCCGACTCCTGCGAGATCGGCAGCCGTCTGGCCGCATCGGTCATCTGCATCACCGAGAACGTCTGCCCCCGCTTCCGCCCGCTGGAATTCGGTCTGAATGTCCCTGTGGTGGACTGATTTTCCCGGATGCAGCCGCCCGGAAAGTTTTTTGGAAGAAAGCTCTTGACTTAAAGTTCAGTTTAAGTTGTAGAATGATGCCAGAAAAATCCGGGAGGTTTTGCAAATGTATCCCAATACTCTGACCTTAAACAATGGTGTCCGCATCCCGCAGCTGGGTGCTATCTCGCTGCCCAAGACGGCCAACCCCTCCCACATGGAGACCAACGCACAGGTGGAGTTTGCCATCAGCGCCACCACCGTGATGATGCTGCGGGTCTTGACGTCGATGGCGTCATCGTTCCAGTTCTCGCCAAAGAGAACATCGCCGTTATAATGGGCGAAAGCAGGGGCAAAGGTGCCCAGAGCATTCCGTCCGGCAGTCTGTACGATCTTTTCTATAAGGATATACCCTCCCGTCTGATTTACTCTCTTATTCTACAGCTTAAACCAAACTTCAAGTCAAGACCCTTTTTACTTTTCCTGCACCTGTTTTCCGGTCAGGTGTTCGATGGTGATCTCATACAGCTGCACCGCCCGGATGTATTTTTTCACTTCCACGTCGATTTCTTCCGCACTGGGGTAATACTTCGCCGCCAGCTCCCGCACCTTTGCTTCGGTAACGGCGGCATCCTCGATGAGACGGCAGCGGCCAAAGACTACGGTGCTCTGCAGATACGGTGCCCAGTCACCCGGTTCAAAGTGCTCGTTGCCATAGACAGTAAAGCAGACTTTGTCACTCTTCTTCAGGGCGTCCACCTTCTGGCCGGTCTTTGCACCGTGAAAATAGATCTTTGCGTTTTCGCGGTCGTAGAAGTAGTTCACCGGGAAGGCAAAGGGATAGCCGTCGTCGCCGTTGACAGCCAGCACGCCCCGCCGGGACTGCTCCAGCAGCTGTTTGGCGGCTTCCTCGGGGATCGCGCGGTTCGTTCTGCGCATGGGTCTGAACATGGTATCTTTCCTCCCTCATTTTTTCTGCCGGATCTCAGAACAAGTCCAGCATATTGTCGAGATAAATTTCTTCCCGCACCTGCAGCTGATATTCCGGCTTCGTCATGTAGTAAAGCAGAAATTCCAGCAGCAGGGCGCTGCCAAGCCCGCGGCCTTCGATTTTAAAATTGGAAAAGCCCATGGGCAGATAGGTCTCCTGAATGTCATGGATGCCGATGAACTCCGGGTTCTGCATGGCTTTGGAAAAGCGGTAGCCCTCCTGTGCGCCCGGGGCGGTGCAGATGTGGTCGGGGCAGGTCTCGCCGAGGTTTTTCCGGCTTACATTTTCGTAGCAGTGTTTCCGCTCTTTGCAGCCGGGCCAGCAGCACTCGTTGCAGAGAAACTCTGCCTTATCTTTCTGCGCTTTGGGCAGCTGTGCCAGCCGGGCAAAGGCTTTGTTCAGGCGGAAATCCGGTACCACATAGCGGAACTCTGTCCGGCGCAGCTCCTGTGTAAGCTGCTCGAATCCGGTCAGGACTTTTGTGGTGGACGAGACCAGATACAGTCCCGGATAGTTTGCCTGCAGGTATTCGGTCAGCAGGTCGGAGCCGACGATGACCCCGTTCTGCGGGACGCCCGCCGCTTCGAACTGTGCGCAGAGGGCGTTGCACTTCCGGTCGGCAAGGTGCTCCGGCCGGAGCAGCGAATTGCTGAAGGTCAGCCGGGCCGAGATGCCGTATTCCCGCATCAACGCCAGCACTTCGCCCGGAGCGGCCTCCCCGCAGCCCGTGCGTCCCCCGCCCCACAGGCAGCCGTCCGGTGCACCGTAGAGGGAACCAATGGTGCACCAGTCGTAAAAATACTCCCGGTGCTGCCGGTACAGCGGCAGGAACACCCGGTAAAACTCGTAGAACTCGAACAGGCCGGGGAGATGGTAGACTGCTGTTTTCACGTTCTTGCTCCTGTTCCCGCGGTCAGGCGTCCTGCCCGGCGGCGATCATCTCTTCCAGCTTCTGTTCCATCGTGGCGCAGTTGGCCACGCGGTAGGGCCAGAAGTAGGCCACGCCCCGGCAGTCCTCTTCGGAAAGGTCGCTGTTGACCAACAGCAGCTGATCCGGCGTCACCTGCAGTTTTGTGCACAGGTCTGCATACTTGCCGTAGTTGATGTTCCGGCTGGAAGATTTGGCTTCCACCCAGAAGAACCGCCCATTCACCGAGAAGGCCACGTCCAGCTCATGGGCAAAGGCATTTTCCGGCGAATCCGAAAGGATGACGTTGGAGCACAGCGACACTTCCGCGCCCTGCTCCTGCCAGCGGTTCAGCACCTTCTGCACGCAGTGCACGACATACAGTTCCAGCCAGTGCCCACTGACAAAGTTGCGCACCACATCGTTTTCGGATGCAAGGGTGCAGACGATGCGGGAGGGGTTGGCACTGAGTTCCGAGAACAGCCCCAGGTGGTCCCAGCTTTGTGCAAGGGCCACGGTCAGCTCCCGGGACTCCGCCGGGGCATCCTTCGGCATCCGGAAGGTAAAGGAATCGTAGAACTGCAGATGGGTCCGGATGAACTGCAGGAACGCCGCAGCCGTGGTATCCCGCATGGCTTCGCCGGTTTCCCATGCCAGCTTCTGCACCGCTGCCGGGGGCAGTTCGTTTTCCCGCACCTGCTGTGTGATGGTGTAGCCATGGCTGAGCAGATATTCCTCGGCCGTCGGGGGCTTGGGCGGTTCTTTTTCCGCTGCAGGTTCCAGTGACTGGTAGTTGAGCTTCCATCCGTGCACGAACACCGGGCAGCGGGTCAGCTGACCCACGGTATGGAAATCCGTTTCCGGGTTTTCCAGCGGGAAAGTCACCTTGTTCTTTTCCGGGTTGACTGTGATAGTCCCTTCTTCCAGTGCTTTTCGGTAGCTTTCCAGCAGCAGTTCCCTGCCGATCTGGGCAACGCCTGCCGCCGTTTTTGCCGAGCAGCCTGCGTTTTTCGCCAGCGAGATGAGCAGGTTTTTCACCTTGGGTGCATAGCTGATCTCCTGCATCTGCCCAACGGTCGGGAGCTCCACGCCGTCCACCACGGGCTGCGGTTCCGGCTCTGCCTCCGGCTGGCTTTCTGCCGGTTCCGGTGCGCCCTCCGGCTCCTGTTGCGGCTCCTGAAGAACCGTCTGTACTTCCTGCGGGGCAGATTCGGCAGTGTTGTTTTCCGGCGTTTTTTCAGGCACTTTCTCCGCTGCCTGCGTCGTTTCAGCTTCCGGTTCCGGTACGCTTACCGGCTCTGCAGGTTCCAGAGTCTCCTGCGGTTCCGGCAGCGGCTCCACGCAGGTCTGACGCACAAAGGCCTCGAAACTTTCGTAGCAGTCCAGCTTTCCGGCTGCCGCCAGACCGGCATACACCGCCGCCGCCCGGGCCGGACTGTTGCGGTCCTTTTTGGAACTGCCAAGGTCCAGATCCGAAAATGCGCCAAACTTCAGCACCCCACCCGCCTGCTCCGGATTCCGGCGCAGAGTGCAGCCGTAGAGCCAGTTAAAAAATGCATACGGGTACGGCTGGACCGGGTAATCGGTCTCTTCCAGCCGGTAGCCGATGCATTTGCCGTCTTTGGGCTGCGGGCGGTTTTTGCCCCGCTTCTGGCTGGGCAGCTGCAGCAGTTCCGGGTAGGGGCCGCCGTCCGCGAATACCTTGGACGCTTCGTAGACCATGCCCACCGGCACATCCTGCTGCGTTTTCAGGCAGAAGGGCAGTTTCATTGCCGCCGCGCCGATGCCCTCCGGCTGCGAGGATGCCAGACTGACTTCCAGCGCCGGGACGTCCGGGTACACATCATGAAAGGCATCCAGAACCGCCTGCACGTTCTGCTGCTTTGCCCCGTTCAGCCACGGGAAGGTGACAGAGATCTCCTTCACATAAGGATACTCTGTCAGCGAGAGAAACACTTTTCGTACTGCCATAAGACACTCCGATCTGTCAAAAATAAATTGTTTTTATTTTATCACGCTTTGTGGCTTCACACAACACCGGCTGTTTTCTGCCGCGGCGCTGATTTTTTGTCCGTTCTGCGCCGGGCGAGATAAAAGGTCGCATCGGCTTCCGGGTCGGTCAGCGGGATGAACACCCGCCCGGGATAGCGCAGCGGCGCATTCTTGAAAGAGTCGGTGGTAAAACAGGGCAGCGAGGAGGAATTGACCAGCTCGGTGAAAGTTGCCTCATCTGTCTGCACCAGAAACCGCGACGACGGCATTTTGCGGCGGCAGAGGGCATCCCAGAACCCCAGCTCAGTGCGGAGCAGAAAATCGAACCCGTTGATCTCCGCCATGCTCAACGCTGCATGTTTTGCCAGTTCATGGCCCGGCGGCACCCCGAAGCTTTCCTCCAGATGTTTCATGCTGCGGGTCAGGGACGGCGTGGAGATGTGTTCCTGCTCTGCCACTTTGGAAAGGGTGCCGAGATCTGCAAATTCCACCAGCTGGTTCAGTTCATTCAGGTCTAGCATACTGTTCCTCACGTTTCATTTTCTGAAAAGCAGATTCCGATATTGATATTTTATATTTTCGTCTTCACGTTGTAAAGTAATGATGCAGGCAACTTCACCCAAACACAGAACGAAGGTTCGATCATGGAATACGTTACGCTGAACAACGGCGAGAGTCTGTTCTTCTCCCACTACGACCCCAAGACCGTCGAGTGGTTCATGACCATCGTCTGATTTTCCGCCTATAAATAAAGCGAACCTGCCGCCCGGTAAAACAGGCGGCAGGTTCGCTCTTTATTCGCCCCGGATGATGCGGAGCAGGGTCTTGTCCAGCTGAAGGGTGCGGTTCCACGGGTTCAGGATGATGCCCCGGATCTCCGGCACCGTCAGCGCCTGACGGAACAGCGGTTCCATCTCCACCAGAAAGGTGGACTGGACTGCCTCGGCGCCCTTCATTTCCTCGTCGAAACTGGTAAAGGCGTACCACCAGAGCCCTCCATCCGCAGTCTGTACCGTGCGCAGCTGCATCTGGCCGGTGCTGTTGTCCGGCTGCACCGCCGCAACGAGCTGGCCGTTTTCCGTCATTCTCCGGCGGAGCACGGTCAGGGTGTGCGCCAGCTGTTCCTCGTTCGGCTGCTGCTGCAAGGCATAGATCGCCTGCTCGATCTTTTCGTTCCCGCGCAGGCCTTCGTCTTTTGTCTGTTCCATAGCTGCTTTTCCTTTGCGTTTTCTTTTATTTTACCACGATTTGCGCGTTTGGAAAAGAGCCGGAGAGCCGTTCAGGCCGCTTTCTTTTCCTTGCATTCCAGATACAGGTAGAAGCAGACATTCAGGATAATCCCCACAACGGTGGAGGTCGGAGCCGCCAGACCGATCATGGTCAGGCTGGCATTGGGCTGGATGCTCATGATATAGGCCATCGGCCGGTATGCCGTGGTCGGTGCGGGTGCCGTGGTTACGAAGGATGTGCCGGACTACGCCGTTGTGGGCGGCGTCCCGGCAAAGATCATCCGGATGCAGGACCCCGCTGAACAGCAGGAATAATCCGCCACATAAGTATGCCCCCGATGCCGGACTTTGGCATCGGGGGCATTTCCATTTTACAGCAGCTTGACCGCCAGCGCTTCGCTGGTGCGGTCCTGCGCATTGTTTGCATCGTCCGGATCATCCAGCATATACCGCAGCACCAGCACTTCCGCCACATACAGCACCGCCACCTTGATGGGGATGTTGCCTGCATCCAGCGGGCTTTCCTGTGCGCCGCACAGCAGCACGATGTCCGCCATTTTTGCGCCCGGCGAGTCCTCGTAATGGGTCAGCAGGATCACCTTTGCTCCGGCGGCCTTGGCCACCTTCAGCGTTTCCAGCATATCCCGCGTCGCGCCGGAGTAGGACACGAACAGCACCACATCTTCCTCCGTCATCAGGCTGGCCGTGACCAGCTGCAGGTGACTGTCGCCTGCCGTGCGGAATTTGGTAGAGATGCTTGCAAAGCGGGCACAGATATCGTTTGCGATCAGCATACTTCCGCCCTGCCCCAGACAGTACACCTGCCGTGCCTTGTGCAGCAGGGCCACAGCCTCGTCCACCGCATCCGGCGAGAGGGTGTTCTGCGTGCCGTTGATGGCCGTCATGAACAGCGCCGCCGCATGCTCGCAGAGGGTGGCGGTGTCGGCGTCCGGGTCCGGCGCACGCTGGTTGACCAGAGCGCCGGTGGCGTTGGCCTGCGCCAGCGCAATGCGCATTTCGTGGTAGCCCTCAAACCCCAGTGCCCGGCAGAACCGGAACACAGTAGCCTCGGCCACACGGCATTCCCGCGCCAGCGACGAGATGGACAGGTACTGTGCTTCCGCCGGATGCTGCAGAAGATACTCCGCCACCGTCCGGCCCGATTTTGTCAGGTCGCTCTGATGCTGCTGCAGCAGCTCCCAAAAATTTGTTGCCATTTCCTTTTCTCCCATCCGGCAGCCCGAATCTGCCGCCGCTGATTTCATTCACCTTATAAAAAGTATAAAAGAATCGTTTCCGCTGTTCAAGAGACGCATTGAACACATTTTCGGGCCAAGTTCTGTGCAGAGCACACAGTTTTGACGGAAATCACGGCCCGTTTATGAAAATTCATTTCATTTTTACGTTTTCTTTACGGAAATCTTTTTCACCACGTTTTTGGTTGGTTTGTACCATTTTGTAATGATTTCAGGCCAATAAAGTGTGAGGTTCCTTGCATTTCATTCTGTATCCCACACTTTTGTGCACAATGCACAGCCCGTTTCTGAAAATTTATGAAAACCGTGAATGGACAAAATGAAAATATTTTTCTATAATGGAGCCATCAAGAGCGGCCGCCGGGATGAGAGGCCGCCGCATGTGAAGCATTGAATGCGAAGGAGAAACGATTATGAAAAACTGTATTTCCCGCCGTTCGTTCCTGAAGGCCGCTGGCGTTCTGGGTGCAGCCGGCGCTCTGGCCGCCTGCGGCGGTTCTTCCGCTTCCACCTCGACCGCTGCTTCTTCCACCGCAAGTTCCACTGCAGCATCCACTGCAGCCGGCGGCGCAACCAGCATCAAGCTGTGGACATACCCCATCGGCGGCTGGGGCAAGGATGAGACCGTGCAGGAGCTGATCGCAAGCTTCAACAAAAAGTACCCCGACATTACGGTCACCGTGGAATATCTGGACTACACCAACGGCGATGACCAGGTGAACACCGCCATCGAGGGCGGCA
>ERZ837380.2047-NODE-2047-length-22926-cov-17.533602_pt1 | contig 22926 bp, 19 predicted proteins | sample MGYA00519685_ERZ837380 | MGnify/ENA primary metagenome ERZ837380 (study PRJEB31850, sample SAMEA3708817) | human gut metagenome | biome: human gut; feature: human-associated habitat; material: faeces | place: China | collected 2014 ...
TGGGCTTTGCCCACACCCACGACCTTTGAAAAGGTCGACCAAACTTTTATAATTAATTTGCAAATCAATTTGCTAAACCATAATTTTCACGACTTCTGATGAAAAACGGTTTTTTATGGCAAATTACTAAAAAACAAAGGTTAAATTTGTTTAATATTGTTATCAATTTTGTAACCTTTTGCCGATTATGCAAAATCTATAAAAAAATAAAGAAATTTGAAAATAGAGGTTGATTTTTTTCTCGTTTTTGTGTAATATGTATATAAGAGATATATTGTATTTTAAATATATTAATTCATTAGGCTCTTATTATAAGAATTTTTGCTACAAAGGCTTGTTTTGCAAAAATTACAGGTGTTATGCATTTTGTATATGTTTGCAGCTAAGGTCAAAGCAAAATACAGCCTGAATAATATGCTTACAATTATATGAATATTTGCTTAGAAAAAGAGGTAAATAAAATGTCAAACAGATTATTCCAGGGTATTGTTCACCAGATGAAAGATGCAATTGACAGAACAATAGGCGTTATTGACGAAACTTCTGTTGTTATAGCTTGTTCAGAGCTTGGCAAAATCGGTGAGGTAAACGAAAGCGTAAATTCAGAAACCTTAAGTTCAACAGCTCCTTTTGTAATCAACGGCTATACATATAAGTCATTTGGCAGCAACGCTAAGTATGATTACGCTGTATTTGTACAGGGTACAGATGAGTATGCTCAGAAGTACGCACAGCTACTTTCTGTTTCTTTTGCAAGCATTAAGCAGTATTATGACGAGAAATATGACCGTTCAAACTTTATTAAGAATGTAATTCTCGACAACATTCTTCCGGGCGATATCTATCTTAAGGCAAGAGAACTTCACTTTAACAGCGAAGTTTCAAGAGTTTGTCTTCTTATCAAAATCGTTTCAAAAACAGATGTTTCTGCATACGATATTATTCAGAATCTTTTCCCGGACAAGTCAAAGGACTTTGTTATCAATATTAATGAGTACGAAATTGCACTCGTAAAAGAGATTAAGGCGGATACAGAGAGCCGTGACCTTGAAAAGCTTGCAAGCTCTATTTCAGACACACTTTCAAGTGAATTCTACACCCACTGCGTTGTAGGTATAGGTACAACGGTAACAGGTATTAAGGACCTTGCCCGTTCATTTAAAGAAGCACAGAGCGCACTTGAGGTTGCAAAGGTATTTGATACAGAGCGTACAATAGTAAGCTATGATAACCTCGGTATTGCCCGTCTTATTTATCAGCTTCCCACAACTCTTTGTGAAATGTTCTTAAAGGAAGTTTTCAAGCGTGGTTCAATCGAGAGCCTCGACCAGGAAACACTTTTTACAATTCAGCGTTTCTTTGAAAACAACCTCAATGTTTCTGAAACATCAAGAAAACTTTTTGTTCACAGAAATACACTTGTTTACAGACTTGAAAAAATTAAGAAACTTACAGGTCTTGACCTTCGTGAATTTGAGGACGCTATCGTATTTAAGGTAGCTCTTATGGTTAAAAAATACCTTAACGCAAGTCCTGCAAAGTATTGATTGAGTGAATTTAATATGGCTCTGCACTGCCGATTTTTCGGTAGTGCAGGCCATTTTGACTTTTTAGAATTAACTTGTCAAAATATTACAAAATATTGTATTATATAACGCAAAATATACAGAATAAGTGTGTATTTTGTAATAAAGGTGAAATTTATGATAGATTTTAACAATGTATCTAAAACCTATCCGAATGGCACTCATGCGCTTTATGATGTTTCTATACATATAGACAAGGGCGAGTTTGCTTTTATAGTAGGTGCGTCCGGAGCAGGTAAAAGTACGTTTTTAAAACTGATTATGCACGAGGAAAGTCCGTCGTCGGGTGAAATAATCGTGAATAATCTTAATATAACAAAAATGCGTCGCAGAAAAGTTCCGTATCTTCGTCGTCATATGGGTATTGTATTTCAGGACTTCAGACTGATAGATAAGATGAATGTCTTTGACAATGTAGCTTTTGCAATGAGAGCAATCGGAGCGAGCGCATCATCAATTAAAAAACGAGTTCCGTACATTCTTGAGCTTGTCGGACTAAAAAATAAAATGAAAAACAAGCCAAGTGAGCTTTCGGGCGGTGAGCAGCAGCGTGTCAGCCTTGCAAGAGCATTGGTAAATAATCCTGAAATTATCATTGCCGATGAGCCGACAGGTAATGTTGACCCTGAAATGTCACATGATATTATTCAACTTTTGAGTGAAATTAACGATATGGGTACAACTGTACTTGTTGTTACTCACGAACACGAACTTGTAAGACAGTTTAACAAGCGTGTAATTGTAATTGACCACGGCAGAGTAAAGAGCGACACTAAAAATCCCGAAGCTGCACTTGCATATGATGCGCAGTATGAGGATATTGACGAAATTATTGAGGGTATTGCCCTTAGCAAAGAAACAAAAGAAAACTTTGCTGACAACGATGTCGTTCCAGACTAAAAAGAAAGGAACATAATATGAGTGGCTTTGGCTATTTAATAAGAGAAGGTTTCAGAAGTATATGGAGCAACCGAATTATGAGTATTGCTTCGATATGCGTTCTTGTAAGCTGTCTTGTGCTTACAGGTGCGGCTGAACTTATTTCGGTAAACATAGAAAAGGAAGTTGACTCTGTGGGAAAAACCAATGAAACAACCGTTTACATCAAGGACGGAGCATCTGACCTTGAGGCGGTTTACATTGGCAAAAACCTTGAGAAACTTGATAATATTACCTCTGTAAGATTTTACCCGAAGGAAGATGCAATCAACGAATTTAAAGATTCACTTCCGGAAGCTGTATTTGAAAATGTAAACGGCGACAACAACCCGTTGCCCGATGCATATATAATTGCAATGGACGATTTGTCAAAGTACGACCAAACTATTGACGCAATTTTAAAGGTTGACGGTGTTGATTCTATCAACAACCGCAGTGAGCTTGCGAGAAAACTTACCGATATAAGCAATCTTGTAAGCTACATAAGTCTTGCGATAGTTGTTGCACTTACGATTATTTCTCTGTTTATCATTGCAAATACAATCAGAACAACAATGTATTCAAGACGATTTGAGATAAGTATTATGAAGTCTGTCGGCGCAACCAATGCTTTTGTTCGACTGCCGTTTGTAGTCGAGGGTATGGTTCTCGGTTTTATTTCAGCCATTATCGGTACAGGCGTACTTTATGTGGTATATGAAGGCGTAATGTCGGCAGTAAATTCATTTGTAAAAATTTCCACTATTCCGTTCTCGGATGTTTATCTGCAGGTTGGCGGTATATTTATTGTTGCAGGTGTGGTTATCGGTGCATTCGGCAGCTTTATTTCAATGCGTAAGTATCTGAAGATGGAAGGAAACGAAATTCTCGGCTGGTAATAACAAAGGAGTATATTTGATGAAAATAACTAAAAGAAAATTCAAAGCTGTGCTTTGTGCTATTCTCAGCGTTTGTGTTCTTACTTTTTCGGTTTATCCTGTATTTGCCGCAGAACAGGAATCAACAGAGGCAGTTACGGAAGAAACACAGGCAACCACAATTGACCCGAACGATATAGACGCTCTTGAAAGCAGAAGACAGGAACTTCAGGCGCAGAGCGATAAATATCAGCAGATTCTTGAAAAAACAAAAGAAAATATTGCAGATCAGGAAGAATATGTTAATGCGCTTGTAAGCAAGGTTCAGGTTCTTGACGATAAAATCGAGATTAGTCACCGGAGCATTAATGACCTTAACGATAAGATTCAGGACAAACAGGCAGCGATTGACGATGCAAATAAGAAAATTGAAGATCAGATGAATACACTTCGCAACCGATTAAGAAATATCTATATGGCAGGCAATACTACCGACCTTGAGATTATTTTCGGTGCAAAGAGCTTTTCGGATTTTCTTGATAAAATGGAACTTGTAGAGGCACTTTCCGATTATGATAATAACTTAATCACTTCAATTCAGGGTGACCTTGAAAATATTTCAAAGGAAAAAGAAGATCTTGAAAAAGATATGGATTCACTTGAGGCGGAAGAGGCAAGTCTTGAGCAGGACCAGACAGAACTTAACAAACTTCTTGCAGAGAATAAAGAACTTTTGGCAGGACTTTATAAGACAAGCGATAAGGCGACAAGCGAAATCCAGAACGGCGCACTTGAAAGTGATGATATAGAAAAGGCTATTTCTAATTACTATACTGAAAAAGCAAGACTTGAGGCTGAGCGTGCCGAGCAGGAAAGAAATAATAATTCAAACAGCGGTGGCTCATCAAGCGGCACTATTCACGGTGACCTTGACATTTCTCCGTCAGGTTTTGTATGGCCGTGCCCGGGCTATTACTATCTTACTTCCGAATGGAACGAGGACAGAGGCTCTTATAACCACGGTGCAATTGATATAGCAGACGCAGGAATTATGGGAGCGGATGTTGTTGCCGCAAAAGAAGGCGTAGTAATTGATTCTTACAACGGTTGTTATCACAACTGGGGTAAAGACGGTTCATGCGGTTGCGGCGGCGGTTACGGCAACTATGTAATGATTGCTCATGACGGCGGTAAGATGACTGTTTACGGTCATCTCTCCACAACTATGGTTTATACGGGTCAGCATGTATATCAGGGACAGGTTATCGGCTTTGTAGGTTCTACAGGTCATTCAACAGGTGCTCACCTTCACTTTGAAACAAGATTGAACGGTGTAAAATATAACCCAATGACAGAATATCAATCATAATTAATAATTAAAATTAATCCCTTTGCATATACTTTATAAAAAGTTATGCGGAGGGATTTTTTATGCTTACGGCACTGACTGTTAAAAAGCACGAACGAAGAAAAGGAATGAAAGGTTTAGTTGACAGACTTAAGCGTGACAGAGCGGTAGTACAGGTGAAAAGAGCAAGAGGTGTGTACCTTAAACAAATTACATACATTTCATACGGAAGAAAACCGAGATTTGAAAAACTCGAAAAAATAATCGGCGACAGTAAAAACAGAATAATCTGTTCGCCTAAAATAGATTTCCACGATGAGTGTGGTTTTCGCAGATTTGAAAATTCGGATTTCACGGCAAGACTTTGTACCAATCTTGCAATATGCCTGCTTTCTATGTGTGATTTTGCGGAAAAATTAAAAATCGGCATATATGATCCCGACGGCAGGGACAGTGAATTTTTAAAGTATGTGATGAAATATTCCTCTGATGTTACCGTTGTTACAAATTCTCCCGATGTATATTACGATGAAAACGAACTGATAATGGAGAATATGGGAGCTTGCGCAACTGTTACAAAACGAACGGAGGAGCTTGAACTCTGTCAACTCATAATTGCTCCACGCACAATAGAAAATACTTTTTCGTCAAATGACAAAACATTGATATTGACAAACGGCAGACCGAAAGCGGAGGTTTTAGGCGAGATTTACTATAAGTATTACTTTAAAATGCCTAACGGCTTTGACAGAATAAAGCCGCAGGAGATTGAAACGGAGTATTTTTGTTCTGCACTGTATTCACTCGGAAGACAGTACAGTTTAGGCTCTATAGTGCCGACAATGTGCAGTAATTTTTCAACAAGTCAAACTGTAAAATCCTTATATGCGCAGTTTGAAAAAATAAACAAAACCGATGAATAGAGGAGGCTTGCCTCACTTTTTCCGTATATTTGCTTTGCTGCCAATATTTTGCATTTTGCTTGACATTGGCGTTAAAAAATTTTATAATTAAAAAGTATGTAAGAATTCTACAGATTTCATTTTTCTGATTGAAAGGACGATGTATAATGGCAGCAAAACAAATTATGCTTACAGCAGAAGACGTTAAAAAATACGAGGAAGAACTCGAATTCTTAAAAACCGAAAAACGAAAAGAAATTGCGGAAAAAATCAAGGTTGCCCGTTCATACGGTGACCTTTCGGAGAACAGTGAATATGATGATGCCAAAAACGAGCAGGCTATGCTTGAGGCTCGTATTGCTACTGTTGAGGTTACTCTTAAAAATGCCGTTATCATTGATGAGAGCAACACTTCAAACGAGCATGTTCACCTTACTTCTGTTGTAAAGGTTGAGTATGTTTCAAACGGCAGACAGGTATCTTTCAAAATCTTAGGTTCAGGTTCAAACGGAATTAACCCGAGAGAGGGCGTTATTTCTGATGAATCACCAATCGGTAAAGCTCTTATGGAGAGAAGCGTAGGCGATGTAGTTGAGGTTGAAACTCCTGCCGGCGTTCAGGGACTTAAGATTTTAGAGATTTCAAAGTAAGCAGTGTTGAAAGGAAATATAAATAATGAGTGAGAAGAATCAGTCACAGAATACTGAAAATCTCGGTGAGCTTTTAAAGATTCGCCGTGAAAAGCTTGCGGCTTTACAGGAGGCAGGCAAGAATCCGTTTGAAATAACAAAGTACGATGTTACACAACACAGTTCAGATGTTAAAGAAAGCTTTGAAGAGCTTGAGGGCAAGTCGGTTTCTTTGGCAGGCAGAATTATGTCAAAGCGTGTTATGGGTAAGGCTTCTTTCTGCCATATTCAGGACTTAAAGGGCACAATTCAGGTTTATGTGGCAAGAGATAATATCGGCGAAGACAGCTACAAAGATTTTAAGAAATACGATATAGGCGACATCGTTGGCATCAGCGGCGAAGTATTTAAGACAAAGACGGGCGAGATTTCAATTCACGCAACTTCTGTAACACTTCTTTCAAAGAGCCTCCAGATTCTCCCCGAAAAATACCACGGCCTTACAAATACAGATACCCGTTACAGACAGCGTTATGTTGACCTCATTATGAACGAAGAGGTTAAGGATACATTTGTAAAGCGTTCAAAAATAATCAAAGAAATCCGTAACTTCCTTGATGAAAGAGGATTTATGGAAGTTGAAACCCCTATGCTTGTTGCAAATGCAGGCGGTGCGGCAGCAAGACCGTTTGAAACTCATTACAATGCACTTGACGAAGATGTAAAACTTCGTATTTCTCTTGAACTTTACCTTAAAAGACTTATTGTCGGCGGTCTTGAGAAAGTTTACGAAATCGGACGAGTATTTCGTAATGAGGGTGTAGACACAAGACACAACCCTGAATTTACACTTATGGAACTTTATCAGGCATACACCGATTACTACGGTATGATGGACCTTACAGAGAGTATGTTTAAATATCTCGCAGAAAAGGTATGCGGCAGTTCTGTAATAACATATAACGGCATTGAAATTGATTTCGGTAAGCCTTTTGAGAGAATTACAATGGTTGACTGCATTAAAAAATATGCGGGAATTGACTTTGATGAAGTAAAGACAGACGAAGAGGCTAAGGCTCTTGCAAGAGAGAAGAACATTGAATTTGAAGAGCGCCATACAAAGGGTGATATCGTAAACCTTTTCTTTGAAGAGTTCTGCGAAAAGAATCTTATCCAGCCTACATTTGTTATGGATCATCCGCTTGCTATTTCTCCTCTTACAAAGAAAAAGCCTGATGACCCTGAAAAGGTAGAGAGATTTGAGCTCTTTATCAATACTTGGGAAATGTGTAACGCTTACTCCGAGCTTAACGACCCTATCGACCAGAGAGAAAGATTCGCTAAGCAGGAAGAGGCTTTTGCAAACGGTGACGAAGAGGCAAACCACACAGACGAGGACTTCCTCAATGCGCTTTCTATCGGTATGCCACCGACAGGCGGTATCGGATACGGCATTGACAGACTTGTTATGCTCCTCACAGATTCACCTGCAATCAGAGATGTATTGTTGTTCCCGACAATGAAGTCTTTAGACAGCGACAATAAAAAGTCAGCTGAAAAAGCACCCGAAGTTAAGGAAGAAGTAAAAGAAGAGGTTATCGACTTCTCTAAGGTTGAAATCGAGCCTATGTTCAAAGACTTTGTAGATTTTGACTCATTCAGCAAGTGTGATTTCCGTGCGGTAAAGGTAAAGGCTTGCGAGGCTGTTAAAAAGTCAAAGAAACTCTTACAGTTTACTCTTGACGACGGAACAGGTACAGACAGAACCATTTTAAGCGGTATTCACGCTTATTATGAGCCGGAAGAGTTAGTCGGCAAGACACTTGTGGCAATCACAAATCTTCCACCGAGAGCAATGATGGGCATTGATTCATGCGGTATGCTCCTTAGTGCAGTGCACGAAGAAGAGGGCGAGGAAAAACTCCACCTATTAATGGTAGATAACCATATCCCGGCAGGTGCAAAGCTCTATTAAGATGATGTAAAGATGTACCGTTTAACCAAATAAACGAGATGTACTTCATTTGATAAAAAACTAAAAAACAGCGATTTACATCAAACTTACATCATTTGATGCAAAATTAAGTGCAAGCAAGAAAAAATCGCATAATTAGTACAAAGAGTGGGCAATTCCAATCGGAGTTGCCCATTTTTTAAAATGAATAGAAATGTAAATCGGTATTTAAAGGTGCGAATGGATATGACAATAAGAGAAGAAAAAGAATTTTTGAAAAGAATTAATGCTGCACAATTATTGAATATATTTGTACAAGATGAGATAACGCTTAATAGTCATATTAGAGGCGTATATGGTTTTTTTGCAAAAAAAGATGATGAGGAAATTCCTTTTTATGTAGGAAAATCTAATAATATTTTTAATAGAATGTTTACTGGTCATATATATCATTACTTAAGAGGTGTGCGAAATACAGATGTTCAAAAACGAATAGAAGATTTTTTGAAGAAAGGCTATGTTATTGAAGTAAGAATATTGAAGAAAGTGCGATATAAAGGGGATAGTTTTATACAAGATGCAAATAGACTTGCTTTAGCTGAATTAAAAGAAATAGTTAAGCAACAAAATAAAGGGTTTTGTATAACTGAAGACCAAATTTCAGAAGCAGTAAAACAAAAAACTGAAAAAAAGGAATGGAATGATAAGTTTACGAAGTATATTGTCGGCATTTGTAAATTCCAGTTTGCCAACTTGCCCTTTGAGAGAGGAGAAAGCCTTTTCTCAAAGGGCTTTTTATTTGAATTGACTTTAACATATCAAATGTTATAATATAAAAAACAATAAATTAAATAAGTGTATTGATATGAAGATATATGAAGCGGCTAAAAGAACACCGCAGTTATCGGAAAATCTGTTAAATATTTGGGAAGACTCTGTTCGAGCTATGCATAATTTTTTATCTGATACAGAGGTAAAAGCAAATTAAAAAATATGTTCCGCAGGCTTTGAGTAAGGTTGAGCATTTAATTATTGCGGAAAATGAATTTAATAAAATTATCGCATTTATGGGGACTGAAAACAATAGGCTTGAAATGTTGTTTATTTGTTCGGCGGAAAGAGGAAAAGGTATTGGCAAGCAACTTTTGAAATACGGTATTGAAAAATTCGGTATAAAAGAAGTAACCGCCAATGAACAAAATCCGCAGGCGGTAGGATTTTATAAACATATGGAATTTGTAACATATAAAAGAACCGATTATGATGAAGAGGAAAATCCGTATCCTCTTTTATATATGAAAATAGTTTAATAAATTCAAATTATATGAATGGGGATATGGAAATGAGTACATATTGTATGAAAAACAAAAAATATCGGAAACCGGTTTTGATTTTAACGGTTTTGTTTTGCGTAAGTCTTACGGGCTGTACAAAGATATATAACGGAACAGATGAACTTACAGAAAAAGCCCGAAAGGAAATGCCTGTTTCGGATTTTGAAACAACGGATATACAATATGCTGGAATGAGTGTTGCCGATAATAAGGCTTTGGCTTGGTTTATTTCAGGCAATGAATATCAGGCACATTATTATCTCCCGATGGAAGTAGAAGTAAAAGGCGATGATAAATATTCGTTTGTCAGAACTTATAAACCTATGAATGGCGAAACGGATAATATCGCTATCCTTAATTGGAACGGCGGATATTCATTTATAGTAAATAATTCCGATTGTGCGTCGGTTAAAATTACAGGGGAAAACGGTATTTATGAAGAAAAAGTAAAAGAAGTTCCTTATGTGTTTTATTATCCGTCAATTCCGTCGCAGTATGTTTTTCTTGATTCCGACGGAAATGAATTAAGTTAATAATTTTACTAAAAAACAGCTTTTTGAGATATGTATTATGTATTTTTCAAGAAGCTGTTTGTATTTGAAAGAAAATTTTTGCACAGTACTGTTTTTGGTACACCTTATATGTTATTATTAAAACATATAAATTACGGACGGCAGGTGACCTTTGATGTATTTAGATACTTTTACATTACCGATTGATTTTGAAGAACCGATGATTCAAAAACAATGTGAACGCAACGGCGGCATTTACGGTTATATAGATAACACATACCCTTGCAGAATGTTCGGAAATCGTGAACTTTATGAGATTTCGTTTAAAAATGTAACAATTTTTTACGGCGGCAACGGTTCGGGAAAAAGCACACTTTTAAATCTTATTGCTCAAAAACTTGAGCTAAACCGCATTGCTCCGTTTAATTCAAGCGAATTATTTGATGAATATGTAAAAAATTGTGAGTATTCTCTCGGCTACGATGATGAGGGGTTCAAGCACAAAATACCTGACGGCAGTCGTATTATAACTAGCGATGATATTTTTGATTATATGCTCACTATTCGTACAAATAATGACGAAATTTCCGAGAAAAAGGACATTGCCCGTGATGAGTACGGTGCTTTAAAGTATGGCAAAAGTATAAGGTTCAGCGGAATGGACGATTACGAGCAGTTTAAAATGCAGGTTATGTCACGCAGGAAATCGGTGTCACGCAGAAAGTTTATTGAAAGAACTGCGGGCAAGGAAAGCGAACTTTATAGCAACGGCGAAACCGCTCTGAAATATTTTGAAACCAAGCTAAAAAACGATAAGTTGTATTGCCTTGATGAGCCGGAAAACAGTATGTCAGCAAAAATGCAGTTGAAACTTGTAAAAATGCTTGAAGAAATGTCGCATTATTGCGGCTGTCAATTTATAATAGCTACACATTCTCCGTTCTTGCTCGCTATGGATAATACCAAAATTTACGATTTAGATTCAATTCCCATAGAAATAAAAAATTGGTGGGAGCTTGAAAACACAAGGATTTACTATGAATTTTTCAAAGAGCACAGAAATCTTTTTGAAAATGATATATAAATAAACAAATATAATCTTTTGTATATTCGTGTTCTAAATAATAAAAATTTTCCCATAAACCTCTTGATTTTTGCGGTCAAGAGGTTTATACTATGTAAAATTTATCTATGCGGAAAGGAATTTGTAAATGAGAATTGAAAAAATAAAATCTCCGTTTGACAATTTAATGCTCGAAGTTGCTGTTTCAGAAACGAAAACACAGCCAAAGGCTATAGTTCAGTTTTCACACGGAATGTGCGAGCATAAAGAACGATATTTTGAATTTATGAATTACCTTAATGATAACGGCTATGTATGCGTTATTCACGACCACAGAGGTCACGGCGCAAGTGTGATAAACGAGGGAGAATTCGGCAATTTTTATACAGAGGACATCAGTGCCGTTATAGATGATATGCACGCTGTAACCGAATATATAAAGAAAAATTATCCGAATCTGCCGTTATATATTTTCAGCCACAGTATGGGCACACTTGTTGCACGAAATTATATGAAAAAGTATGAAAAGGAAATTGACAAAATTGTTCTTTGCGGCCCGCCTACCCATAACGGCAATGCAAGTTTCGGGCTTTTTCTTTCAAAAATTTTAAAACCTTTTTACAAAGAGCAGGCGCCCAATAAATTGCTGAACAACGGAACTTTTATCGGATACAACGAAAAGAATGCCGAACCTAATTCTTGGATAACGGAAAATAAAGACAATGTCAGAGCGTATAACGAGGACGAGCTTTGCGGTTTTGTGTTTACCACAAACGGTTTTATAAATCTGTTTAAACTGCAATTAAGTGCATTTGATTCGGATGATTGGGAAGTTTATAATAAAAGATTACCGATTTTTGTAATAGCAGGTGAAAATGACCCTGTTATTCAGTCAAAAAAGAAATTTAACGCACTTATAGTTTTCTTAAAAGAACTCGGCTATGCAAACATCAGCCAAAAACTGTATAAAAACAATCGTCACGAAATTCTTAACGAGAAAAATAAATCGGATATTTACAAGGATATTCTGAATTTTTACGAAAATTGAAAAAATGTATTGACATATTATTTTTGCAATGTTAATATACTGATAATATTTAGACAAAAGCATTGATAAGGAGGAGTACTTACTTTTTGACTCTGCAGAGAGGGAATGGTCGGTGAAAATTCCCGTGGCGGAAGTAAGGAAGGTAGCCTTTGAGCTTTGAACCGAACAAAGTTATTTTCAGTAGGCTTCAACGGCAGTTCCCACCGTTATAAGGGAGGCAATATCGGATAATTTGATTATCCCGCATTGTTTAAGTGCAGAAACTGTATTTCTGAATTTAGGTGGTACCACGGATTTTATTCGCCCTAAGCTTTTTGGCTTGGGGCTTTTTCTTTTGCCTGAATGTTAAATTTATTTTAGCGGAGGATGCAACTATGCAGACAAAAATTGATTTAAAAAAACTAAGGCTAAGACCGTACAAAAAATGTGACGCAAAATTTATTGTGAAGTGGAGTAAAGACGAAGTTGCTTTCAGAAAGTGGTGTTCTGACAGGTGGCAGACATATCCGATTACCGCCGAAGATATGAACAGAAAATACTGTGATAATAACGGCGACTGCATTGATGAGGATAATTTTTACCCTATGACATTAATTGATAACAACACTGTCGCAGGTCATCTCATTTTAAGATTTACAGATAAAGAACGAACAATATTACGCTTTGGATTTGTAATTACGGACGATTCTAAAAGAGGATTGGGATACGGAAAAGAAATGCTCAGTCTTGCGCTGAAGTATTCGTTTGAAATATTGAAAGTCAATAAAATTACTCTCGGAGTTTTTGATAATAACCTTGCGGCTTATCATTGTTATAAATCCATCGGATTTAAAGAAATTAAAAATGAAAACAAGGAAGAAAACTGCTTTTGCGGTGAAATATGGAGTGTTTCCAAAATGGAAATGACAAAAGATGATTATTTTAATAAAAGGTAAATTTATTGCACACCTATGAAAGAAGTAGTATAATAAATTTGTTGATTATTGCAAAAATATTAATTTTCGGAGTGATAGTTGTGAATATAAGAAGAGCAGAAGAAAAGGATATTCCGCAGATTGAAGAATTGCTTTATCAGGTGCATAAGGTCCATTCGGACAAAAGACCTGATTTATTTATTCCGGGTTCAAAAAAATATACAACAAACGAATTAAAAGAAATTTTAGCGGATGACGAAAAGCCTGTTTATGTTGCAGACAATGACGGAGTAATTTTGGGATATGCCTTTTGTGTTTATCAAAGACATTGCACAAAATCAAGCAATTACACAAGTCTTTATATTGATGATTTATGTGTTTCCGAAAACTCAAGAGGTCTGAAAATCGGTACACGGCTTTATGAGTATGTACTTGATGTTGCCAAGAAAAGCGGCTGTCATAATCTTACCCTTAATGTATGGGAATGTAACGAATCCGCCAAGAAGTTTTACGATAAATGCGGATTGAAAATTCAGAAATACGGTATGGAGCAGGTGCTTGATTGAGAAATATTCTCAAACTTAATTTAACAGACTCATTTTTTAGTCAGTTACTTTTAAACTGCTTTTAATGTGAATTATAATGCCTGCTGATTCCGCTTTTCTTTTGCGTGAAAAGAAAAGCTCCAAAAGAAAGCACGCTTAAGGAGAAAGGGCTTTCGATGCCCTTTCCCCTTAAGTATCTCCTTTCCCCAAACGACCAAGGTCAGTGACCTTGGAACCTCTTACTTTTGCTTTCCTGTTCAAAATTCGTTATTGGCAAAGTTTGAGTATGAAAATGTATTTTTATTTTTTGTGAAAAGATTTTTATATTATAAAAAGCATACCGAATATTTATCGGATATACATTTATAAAATACAAGAAATGTTACTTACTAACTTGATTTTATGCACTTATTGTGCTAAGATTATATTACTAAACAGTTTTCACACCTGTTGTTTAGAATAAAGCTTATAGAGGTAAATCGGTGCGGTTTTGCATTGATTTATTAACAATTATAAAGTGAGGATAATAAAATGAAAAGTGATGTAATTAAGGTTGGCGTTAATGCCGCACCACAGCGCTCACTTCTGAACGCTCTCGGTCTTACTGAAGAAGAAATGAAAAAACCTCTTATCGGTATTGTCAGCTCCAAGAACGATATTGTTCCGGGACATATGAATATAGACAAGATTGTTGACGCTGTAAAGCAGGGTGTTGCTCTTGCAGGCGGTGTTCCTATTGTTTTCCCTGCAATTGCTGTTTGTGACGGTATTGCTATGGGTCACGAGGGTATGAAGTATTCGCTTGTTACCCGTGAACTTATTGCCGACTCAACAGAGGCTATGGCAAAGGCTCATGCATTTGACGCTCTTGTTATGGTTCCTAACTGTGATAAGAATGTTCCGGGTCTTTTAATGGCTGCCGCAAGAATTAATGTTCCTACCGTTTTTGTAAGCGGCGGTCCAATGCTCGCAGGTCATGTAAAGGGTAAAAAGACAAGCCTTTCAAGTATGTTTGAGGCTGTAGGCGCTTACACGGCAAACAAAATTTCTGCAGAGGAACTTTGCGAGTTTGAGAACAAGGCTTGCCCGTCATGCGGTTCTTGTTCGGGTATGTACACGGCAAACAGTATGAACTGCCTTACAGAGGCTATCGGTATGGGCTTACAGGGTAACGGTACAATTCCTGCCGTTTATTCAGAGAGAATCAAACTTGCTAAACACGCAGGTATGAAGGTTATGGAACTTCTCGAAAAGAATATCCGTCCGCTCGACATTATGACAGAAAAGGCATTTATGAATGCTCTTACAGTTGATATGGCTCTCGGTTGTTCAACAAATACAATGCTTCACCTTCCTGCTATCGCTAAAGAGGCAGGCGTTAAACTTAACCTTGATATTGCAAATGAAATCAGCGCAAAGACACCTAACCTTTGTCACCTTGCTCCTGCAGGTCATACATATATGGAAGACCTCAACGAGGCAGGCGGTGTTTACGCTGTTATGAACGAACTTACAAAACTCAATCTCCTTAACACAGACCTTATTACTGCAACAGGCAAGACAGTTGCCGAGAACATTGAAGGCTGCGAGATTAAGGATACAGATATTATTCGTCCAATCACAAATCCATACAGCACAACAGGCGGTATCGCCGTTCTTAAGGGTAATCTTGCTCCCGACGGCTGCGTAGTTAAGAGAAGTGCAGTTGCTCCTGAAATGTTACAGCACAAGGGCAGTGCAAGAGTATTTGACTGCGAGGAGGACGCTATTGAGGCAATTCACGCAGGCAATATTAAGCCTGGTGATGTTGTTGTTATCCGTTACGAAGGTCCTAAGGGTGGTCCGGGCATGAGAGAAATGCTTAATCCTACATCTGCTATTATGGGCAGCGGCCTCGGTCATTGTGTAGCTCTTATTACAGACGGCCGTTTTTCAGGCGCTACAAGAGGCGCTGCAATCGGTCATATTTCACCTGAGGCAGCAGTCGGCGGTCCTATCGCACTTGTTGAAGAGGGCGATACAATTGAAATCGACATCAACGCAAATACTATCAATTTACTTATTTCTGACGAAGAGTTTGCTAAGCGTAAAGCCGAATGGAAACCTCGTCAGCCAAAGATTACAACAGGCTACCTTGCCCGTTATGCAAAACTCGTAACATCGGGTGCACAGGGCGCAGTTCTTGAGTAATATTGAATTGGTGTAATTGCACAAAAAACCTTTCGGATTTTTATGTTTTAAACATTTAAATTTTATAAAATAAGCAATTTGCACAATTAACTCCTTGTCTTATTAGGCAAGGAGTTAATTTTTTAGCTTATCGTCAAATTTCTATTGTAAGATTTATACAAATATGCTATAATTGACAAGTAAGTTGATTACTAATTGTCGAAAACGCTTAAGATTTGAATATATATCCCGAAAGGAGTGTTTCTTTTGAAACAGTACAATGCTAAAAAAATATTAAACATTGCCCTTGCAGGTCACGGCGGTTGTGGTAAAACATCTGTTGCCGAGAGTATGATATATCTTGCAAAGGCATCTGAAAGACTTGGTAATATTGCAGACGGTAATACCGTTCTTGATTATGACAGTGAGGAAATCAAGCGCCAGACTTCAATCTTAACTTCGGTTGCTCCTATTGAATGGAAAAATACCAAGATAAATATTATAGACACTCCCGGTCTGTTCGACTTTGAGGGCGGTGTAGCAGAGGGTATGCGTGCCGCCGATTCAGCGCTTATCGTTGTATCAGGCAAAGACGGTGTAAATGTCGGTACCGAAAAGGCTGTTAAAGCTGCCACCAAGGCAGGCCTTACAAAGATTTTCTTCGTAAACGGTCTTTGTGATGAAAGCGCCAGATTCTACCGTGTATTTGAGAGTTTAAAGGCTACATTCGGCCCTACTGTTTGTCCTGTTGTTGTTCCGTACATTGTTGACGGTCAGGCAAATACATATGTAAATCTTTTTGATTATAAGGCTTATAAATATGATACAGACGGTTCTGTAGTGCAGACTCCGCTTCCTGATATGGGCGACAGACTTGAGGGCTTGCGTGAGGCTATTAAAGAGGCTGTTGCGGAAACAAGCGAGGAGCTGCTCGACAAGTTTATTATGGGTGAAGAATTTACTCCGGAAGAAATTATACTCGGCGTAAGTAAGGGTGTTAAAGACGGTACAATTTGCCCTGTATTCTGCGGTGACGCACACAATACATTTGCTTTTGACCAGCTTTTGAACAGTCTTGTATGGCTTGCACCTACAGCTGCCGATAAAGGTGACGAAATTGCTGTTGATGTTGACGGCGAACCTGTTGAAATCAGCGTCAACGAAAACGCAGCGGCTGCCGCAGTTGTATTTAAAACAGTTGTTGACCCGTTTGTAGGTAAACTTTCTTATGTTAAGGTTGTATCGGGAAAAGTCAGTGCCGATACTCCGCTTGTAAATATGAGAACAGGCACACAGGAGAGAATAGGAAAGGTTCTTACCGTAAGAGGTAAAAAACAGGTTGAAACCGATTATATAGGCGCAGGCGACATCGGTGCTATTCCAAAACTTGCGTCTGTAAAAACGGGCGACACACTTTGCTCACCGCTCAGAAAAGTAGTGCTTGAGGGTATTGATTATCCTGTATCATCATATACAATGGCTATTTATCCTGTCACAAAGGGCGATGAAGACAAGGTAGCACAGGGACTTGCAAAGCTAAGCGAGGAAGACCCTACTATTAAATATGTAACAAATCACGAAACACACGAAATGCTTATTTCAGGCTTGGGCGAGCAGCATCTTGATGTTGTAATTTCAAAGTTAAAGTCAAAATTCAATGTAGAGGCGGTTCTTAAAAAGCAGAAAATCGCATATCGTGAAACTATCAGGAAAAAAGTTTCGGCACAGGGCAGATATAAAAAGCAGTCAGGCGGTCACGGTCAGTTCGGCGATGTTTGGATTGAATTTGAGCCTTGCGAGAGCGAAGGTCTTGAATTTGCGGAAAGAGTTGTCGGCGGCGCAGTTCCTAAAAACTTCTTCCCGGCAGTAGAAAAGGGTTTGCGTGATTCCATTAAAAAAGGTGTGCTTGCAGGTTATCCGATGGTAGGTATCAGAGCTACACTTTATGACGGTTCGTATCATCCTGTTGACTCTTCGGAAATGTCGTTTAAAACTGCCGCAAGTATGGCGTATAAAAACGGTATTCCAAACGCATCTCCTACACTTCTTGAGCCGATCGGCTCTCTTAAGGTTACATTACCCGACTCAAATATGGGTGATGTAATGGGTGAAGTAAACAAGCGCAGAGGCAGAGTGCTCGGTATGACTCCTGCCGAGGACAGCGGTATGCAGATTGTTGAGGGCGAAGTTCCTATGGCAGAGATGGATAATTTCGCAACCTATCTTCGTCAGGTTACGCAGGGCAGAGGAAGTTATGAATTTGCTTTTGCAAGATATGAAGACGCTCCGGCAAATGTTGCTCAAAAGATAATTGAAAAAGCTAAGGCTGACGCTGAATAAGCAAAATAACTTTATAATTTTATCAAATCCCGTTGCATTTCTTTGCAATGGGATTTGTTTCTCTTGACTAACTTTGATGTGCTGTGCTAAATTATTGTTAATGCCATTATATGGTGTAGTTTATTTGTTAAGTGGTGTTTTTAGTTGTTGGATTTAGTGCTTTCAAAGTTTATAAAAAATTATGATGACATAAAAAATCCGCAGGTGCGTTCGGCTTGCGGTAATTTTTCGGGTGTAGTCGGAATAATACTGAATCTCATTTTGTTCAGTGCAAAGCTTTTGTCGGGGATACTCACCGCATCAATTTCCGTAACTGCAGACGCATTCAATAACTTGTCTGATGCAGGCAGTTCGGTTGTAACATTCTTGGGATTTAAACTTGCCAACAGACCTGCCGATGAAGAACATCCCTACGGTCACGGCAGATATGAATATGTGGCGGGTTTGGGAATATCGTGTGCAATTATCCTTGTTGGTGTGGAACTTTTGAAATCGTCAATTGAAAAAATTATTAATCCCGAAGAAAGCACAGCAATTACTTTGTTGTCGGTATGTATTCTTATCGCCTCAATCTGTGTAAAGCTGTGGATGTTTTTCTTCAACAGGGCAATGTCAAAAAAGATTTCTTCGTCTGCTCTTAAGGCAACGGCAATGGATTCTCTCACCGACTGTATTGCTACTTCGGTAGTTTTAATAGGTTTGGGCATATCTGCCGTAACAGGTGTGAATATCGACGGTTGGCTCGGTTGTGCCGTAGCCGGATTTATTCTTTATACGGGTATAAGCACTTTTAAGGAAAGTCTTTCACCTTTGCTCGGAAATACTCCCGACCCGGAATTTATAGACGAAATCAGAGAAATTGTGCTTTCTACCGAACTTATAACGGGTATTCACGATTTGCTCATTCACGATTACGGTCCGGGAAGATGTATAATTTCTTTTCATGCGGAAGTTCCTTACGATGTCGATATTTTAAAGGCACACGATGTAATCGACGGACTTGAAAGAAGAATACAGGAAAAGTATAATTGCGTGGTTACTATTCATATGGACCCGATTGCGGTTTCCGATGAATATACTATTGAATTAAAAGAAAAGATAAACGAGTCGCTTGACAGTATTGACAGCGCACTCAGCCTGCACGATTTCAGAATTGTAAAGGGAGAAGAGCATCAGCGTGTACTTTTTGACCTTGTGGTTCCGCCTGAATGTAAATTAAAAGAAACAGATGCGTTAAATGCCGTGAAAGAAAAAATATCGCAGATTGATGAAAAACTTATCCCGATAATACATATTGATAAAATCTGCCTTGAATGTGGCGGAAATATTAAATTATGATTTAGCAAAACACTTTATTAAGCGATTATAAAGGTTTGGCTAAAACCGTGCGTTAAATCGCAAAACTTACTGATAAAAGCAATCAAGCTGTTTGATAAAGCGGCCCGATTGCTTTTTGTTTTGATTTTATGTCAGTGTTTAATTATAAGAACAATATACAATATATTGTGGCGATATAAACAAACGGTCACATATTATAGAAAATTTTTGTAATATTCTAATTTGTAATTATCCTAAAAAAATTGCTCAAATTAAACAAATAAAAAAATCTGTTTTTGTCAGTTTGACGATTGAATTAAACGTCTCTTTATGATAGAATAAAACTTGTGTTCGGCAATACATATACCACAATATATAGTGAAAATTATAAAAGTAACACTAAATATAGATATATATAGGAATTATAAATACGGAGGAAGAGAAATGATAACAAAAATTATTAAGCGTGACGGGCGAGAAGCGAATTTTGACACAGAAAAAATAACACAAGCCATTTATAAGGCTGCACAGGCAATCGGCGGTAACGATTATGATGCCGCAAAAGCACTTTCGGTACAGGTAAGAGATTTACTTGAGAAAAAGTGCGGAGATAAGGCTCCTACAGTTGAGCAGGTACAGGACGCTGTTGAAAAGGTGCTTATTGAAAATGGTCATGCAAGAACTGCAAAGGAATATATACTTTACCGTGCAGAGCGTACAAGAGTGCGTGAAATGAACACAAAGCTCATGAAGATTTATGAGGACCTTACTTTTAAATCAGCTAAAGATAACGATGTTAAGCGTGAGAACGCAAACATTGACGGTGATACTGCAATGGGTACAATGCTCAAGTACGGTTCAGAGGGCGCAAAACAGTTCAATGAAATGTACATTCTCGACCCTAAGTATTCTAAGGCTCATCGTGACGGTGATATTCATATTCACGATCTTGATTTCTTTACACTTACCACAACTTGTTGCCAGATTGACCTTGTAAGCCTTTTTAAAGGCGGTTTTTCAACAGGTCACGGCTATTTGAGAGAACCTAATGACATTGCGTCATATTCGGCACTTGCATGTATTGCAATTCAGTCTAACCAGAATGACCAGCACGGCGGTCAGAGTGTGCCTAACTTTGACTACTCAATGGCTCCTGGTGTTAAGAAAACATACAGAAAGCGTTACAGAATCAATCTTGAAAGAGCAATTGAACTTTTGACAGATGCCGAAGATCCTGACGCTGTAGTAAAAGAAATCTGCGAAAAGGCAGAGGAGGCAAGCGGCGAATGGCCGACACTCGAAAATCAGACTCCTAATTATAAAAAGGAAGAGCTTGCACTTCTTAAAGAAAAGTTTGAAGACAGAGTTGCCGAGAAAATTCAGCGTTTTGCTTTTAAACATGCCGAGGCTGAAACAGATAAGGCTACTTTCCAGGCTATGGAGGCACTTATCCATAACCTTAACACAATGCATTCAAGAGCAGGCGCACAGATTCCGTTCAGCTCACTTAACTACGGTACAGATACTTCTCCGGAGGGCAGACTTGTTATGAAGAACCTCCTTTACGCTACGGAAAGAGGTCTTGGCAACGGTGAAACACCTATTTTCCCAATTCAGATTTTCAAGGTAAAAGAGGGCGTAAACTACAATCCAGAGGATAAGAACTACGATTTGTACAAACTTTCAATGAGAGTTTCCGCAAAAAGACTTTTCCCTAACTTCTCATTTATCGACGCACCGTACAATCTCCAATATTACAAGCCCGGTCATCCTGAAACAGAGGTTGCATATATGGGCTGCCGTACAAGAGTTATGGGCAATGTTTACGATCCTGACAGAGAGATTACATACGGCAGAGGAAACCTTAGCTTTACTTCAATTAACCTTCCAAGACTTGCAATTCTTTCAAATAAAAATATTGATTTCTTCTTTGAACAGCTTGACAGAATGTGCGATCTCGTTGTAGGTCAGCTTCTTGAGCGTTTTGAAATTCAGTGTCAGAAACTTGTCAGAAACTATCCTTTCCTTATGGGTCAGGGTATTTGGCTTGACAGCGACAAGCTTACTCCTAACGATTCTGTAAGAGATGTTTTAAAGCACGGTTCACTCACAATCGGATTTATCGGACTTGCCGAGTGTCTTGTGGTTCTTACAGGCAAACATCACGGCGAGAGCGAAACTTCACAAAAGCTCGGTCTTGAAATTGTCGGCTATATGAGAAAGAAGATGAACGAGGCTACCGAGAAGTACAAACTTAACTTCGGTGTTATCGGTACTCCTGCAGAGGGCTTGTCGGGCAGATTTGTAAGAATTGATAAAGAGCGTTTCGGAATTATTCCGGGTGTTACAGACAGAGAGTATTATACAAACTCTTTCCATGTACCTGTTTATTACAATATTTCCGCATTTGATAAAATTAAGATTGAAGCACCTTATCACAATCTTACAAACGGCGGTCACATCTCATATATTGAGCTTGACGGTGACCCGTCACAGAATATTGACGCATTTGAGGCTGTTATCCGTTGTATGAAAGAGAGCGGAATCGGCTACGGTGCAATCAACCACCCCGTTGACCGTGACCCTGTTTGCGGACATACAGGTATTATCGGTGATTATTGCCCGCAGTGCGGCAGAAAAGAAACTAAGAACGGTCAGGGATTTGAGCGTATCCGCAGAATTACAGGCTACCTTGTAGGTACAACAGAGCGTTTTAACAATGCAAAGGCAGCCGAGGTAAGGGATAGGGTAAAGCACTCTGTTTCCGAATGTTGCGGTATGGAAGATTTTTCCGATGATATTACAGCATAATTATGAGTAAAGATATTATAAGACTTTCAGGTGTTATAAAAAACAGCATAGTTGACGGCCCTGGTTTCAGACTTACAGTTTTTTGCCAGGGTTGTCCGCATCACTGCGAGGGCTGCCACAACGAAAAAACGTGGGACTTTGACGGCGGCTTTGACGGCAAGGTTGAGAAGATAATCAATGTCGCAAAGTCACTTCCGCTCTTGCAGGGACTTACTTTTTCGGGCGGCGAACCGTTTTGTCAGGCAGAGGCATTTGCAGAGCTTGGCAGACTTGCACACGAAAACGGATATAATGTAGTTACATACACGGGCTATACTTACGAAAAGCTGCTTGAGGGAGCAGACAAACATCCCGAATGGATGGATTTGCTCAAACAGACGGACTACCTTATAGACGGCAGATTTATACTTGAAGAAAAGAGCCTGATGCTTAAGTTCAGAGGAAGCAGAAATCAGCGTATTATTGATGTGAAAAAGAGCCTTGAAAGTAATCAAATAGTTGAAAATTATGATATATAAATAAAACCTGCGTTGTTGAGTATAACGCAGGTTTTGTGTTTTGCTGATTTTTTCAAAAGTTAGAGCAGCAGAGTATTTTGTAAGAAATTATAAAAGTTTGGTCGACCTTTTCAAAGGTCGTGGGTGTGGGCAAAGCCCAC
>ERZ837380.2058-NODE-2058-length-22773-cov-3.341095_pt1 | contig 22773 bp, 22 predicted proteins | sample MGYA00519685_ERZ837380 | MGnify/ENA primary metagenome ERZ837380 (study PRJEB31850, sample SAMEA3708817) | human gut metagenome | biome: human gut; feature: human-associated habitat; material: faeces | place: China | collected 2014 ...
GCCGTTCTCCATGCGCGAGCTTATCGCCCGCTGCAAGGCGCTGCTGCGCCGCGTGGAGCGTGCGAAGGTCATCGCCAAGAACTCGGAGAACGAGAAGCTGCTCGACTTCGGTTCGATGGTCATAGACCCGGCCCAGCGCATCGTCACCGTGAACGGCGAACAGGTGCATCTGACCCCCACCGAGTTCGATCTGCTGGCCACGCTGGCCCGCCGCCCGAAGTCGGTGCTCACCCGCGAAAAGCTGCTCGAAGAGGTCTGGGACTGGGTCGACGCATCCGGCACCCGCACCGTCGACAGCCACGTCAAGGCGCTGCGCCATAAGCTCGGTGCCGATACCATCCGCACCGTGCATGGCGTGGGCTACGCTTTCGAGCCGCCGACCGCGTGATGGCATCCAAAAAACAACAGCAATCCCGGCTTGATGCGATGAAACCTCGCGTCAAGCCGGTTGATTTGTTCTCATCTCTGAAGCTGGAACTCAGCGCACTGATCGTTATCGCCACTGCCATCGCGTTTGCCATGTGCTGGTTCCTCCTGAAATTCGGCTGGTCCGGTTGGATCGCCATGCCGCTGACTTTGGTGGTGGCCTTGGGCATCACCTATTTCTTCTCTCGCGGCATCACCGCTCCCCTACGCCAGATGCGCGATGTGGCCGAAGCCATGGCGGATGGCGATTACACGGTCCGCGTGGATATCGATCAGGATCGTCATGACGAGGTCGGCAAGCTGGCTCGCTCGTTCAACGAGATGGCCGGCGAACTCGAGCATGCCGATAAAATGCGCCGCGACATGATCGCCAATGTGAGCCATGAGCTGCGCACGCCCGTTTCCGCTTTGCAGGCGATGGTCGAGAACATGGCCGACGGCGTCACCGAGCCCACTCCCACCAATCTGGAGAGCATCCTCACCCAAACGCAGCGTCTCTCCGATCTCATCGCCTTCCTACTGGACCTGAGCCGTATGGAGGCCGGTGCGGCGAGTCTGAATATCGAAAAGTTCAACTTCGCCGACTTTCTTGACGAGACCATCGAGCCGTTGGAAATCGCCGATGGTGGCCACGCCCACGACATCCGCGTCACCGTGCCGGCCGACATCACGATGGAAGGCGATCAGGACCGCCTGCGCCAGCTATTCACCAACATCATCGCCAACGCGCTGAAACATTCGGCCGACGGCACCACCGTGCTGGTCGACGCCCACGAGGACGAAAACCAAGGCACCATCGTGACCAATGTGGTGAATTTCGGCTCCCAGATTGCGCCTTCCGACCGTTTGGACATCTTCCGGCGCTTTGTCAAAGGCAAGACGGGTCCCGGCACCGAGTCGGGCGGCACCGGTCTTGGCCTGTCCATCGCGCGCTGGGCGGCCCAATTGCACGGTGGCACCGTCAAAGTGGTCGACGACACGCGAGGTGCCGATTTCGAAATCATCCTGCCTAAATATCACATAGCCGAACGCTGATATTGTCCGACGTCCTACCGTATACTGTATTCGAACAGATGTTCGAATACAGGGTGGGAGGCGCAGCATGACACAGCAATCCGAGTCACAGGCCATGGCGCACGAGGCCACGCTGTTTGTTATGCAGATGGCCGGCGATTCCATGATCAATGCGGGTATTCACAACGGCGATCTGCTGATTGTCGATCGTTCGTTGGCACCAGTCCCCGGAGATGTGGTTGCGGCTGTCATGGACGACGAAATCGCCATCAAGCGGCTGGTTTCACGGGCCGGCATCACCATATTGCACGCCGAGAATCCGCGATACCCCGATTACATGCCGAGCAACGGCGCTTCGCCTGCTATCTGGGGCATCGTCACCGATGTCATTCACCCGTTGATATCGTCATCGGACCGTCGCACCACGGCATCCGCCAATACCAGCACGCCCACCACCTTGGTGCCGGCCTGCTGAAACGCCTGAACGCATTGCCGCACAGTGGCACCTGTGGTGACGATATCATCAACGAGAAGCACCGCGTCGCCATGGCCGATGAGATCACGCTTCACCCTGACATGACCGGTGATACGACGGGCACGCTGTGCCGAAGAGACCTGCTGCACGGAGCGTGCCTTGGTGGAGGAGCTCAGGGCATTGCATGGTCGCGCATCGACGCCGTACCCATGCAATGCCCCTGCCACCGATTTGGCCAACGGTGCCGTATGGGCACGTCCTCTTCGGCGCATTGACGTCCGCGATGATGGCACCGGAACCACCAATACGCGATGACCCAAGCATGATGATGGTATTGGCGTCTTGTTCAGCAGCGACACCATGATGCGGCCGAACGGGCCGTCAAGCTCGGTATCGTCGTGGTCCTTCCAGTCGAGAATGGCACGACGTACCGCTCCCTGATAAATCGATGCGGACCATATACGGGCTCCGCCACCACTGTCTGCATCCCGTTCCCGGCATTGCGCGAACAGGGCCCAGCATGCCGCACACAATACCTCATCCGGCGCGTCACACCCAGCGCAGCCGCGTGGAAACAGCAGATTGCAGACCTGTGCCCACATCGCATGCCACCACTTGTATACGCTCGGCCCGTCCATAACGCGTCACTATCGAGCTGGAGTATCGAATCGCGCAAGCAGTGCATCCAGCAGTTGTACCGTATCTTGCGGATTCTCAACACGAACACCGATCGCACCGGCCTCAACCGCGGGATAGTCATTACCCGTAGGCACCATGCGATCACCCACGAACACCATTTCATCGGCCCGTATGCCAAGTGTCTGCGTCAGCTTGCGCACGGCATAGGCCTTATCGATGCCGCATTCGCTGACATCCACACTGGTGTATCCGCCGGCCCTGACCCGCATATGCGGCAGATCGGCCTTGACCGCTTCGACCAGCGCCTGTTTCTTCGTGTTATCGCGATCCCATGCCTGCTTGGCCGCTACGGGCGCGAACTGCCCAAGAGCGGAGAAGGTGATCTGGCTGCCCCTGTTCTCGATTCGAGGCCCCCATACCTGCTGTTCCCACAATCCCAGTTCCCGGGCATGTCGCTCAAGACTTTCCGAGACAGCGGCCACGGTGGCTTCGGACAGATCATGCGCATACACCAAGGCCCATTGCGTGCCATCCCACCGGTAATACCGGGAGCCGGAGGTAGGCATGACATGCAGATTGCCGCGCCTGGCATTCGGGGTGAGTACATCCAGCACCTGCGAGGTGACCACCGCCATGCCGCCCCCTGAGATCAGGGCCACCACCGTATGGTCGAGCAACGCACAGAACCGTTCGATCATCGCGGGCTTCATCGGCTGTTTTGAGCTGGCCAGTGTGTTGTCCAAATCGAAACCGAACACCTTGGCGTTGGAGCAGACATTATCGAAATCAAGTTCGGACCACGAACGTACCACCATTTGTCGTGCCTCCCTCGTTGACGAATGTTCACAGCCAATGAACCAATCCTAACGCATGTTGCCTCCGCCATGCCCTATGGTGGGAACCATGCTTCAGCCACCTTGGAACGCACGAATCTACCGCAACCGCCACGGTCGCGGCACACGAACCCCGATGTTCGGCACCCGTCTGCCCCGTTACCGCACTCGCACCGGCATGTTCGACGATATGGTGGCGGCCCAGGTTCGCAGGCTCGGCCAAGCGTGGCCGGAACTGATACGTCCGCTCCAGTTCGCGGTGGAGGATGTGCCGCCTTCGGATCCGACGCCTTGGCAGACCGAGCCGAATATGACGTCCCAGTGCTTCCCCGCCAGCCACGGCATTCCCGCACGAGTCGTGCTCTACCGCATGCCGTTGCAGACCGAGGCACCTACCAAGCTCGAACTGCAATTGGCCGTCAGGGATGAGCTGGTGGCCCGCATAGCGGAATTGTATGGGCGCAGGCCCGAGGAAATCGACCCCGACTGGGGCCTGTGACAACACTGCGGGCCGTGTCACTTGTAATAAGGTAGTGGCACGGCCCGCAGCTATATCGCCGCCGAAACATCATCAAACTGACGCTTCGGCGAGCATACCCTTCTACTTGACGATGGAGGAATCGTTCCGAGCCCAGACATGAACCGTGGCGGGCATCAGCGTTGAAGCGTCGATGACGGACAATCCGGCGATGTCCTTGTCTTGCAACGAATCGTGACTGAACCGCGCTCCCCAGCTCACTTTCTTGGATGAGTCCTCCAACATCAGCACGACCGCGGTGCCATGATCGCCGGAAAGATTGCCGGCTTCAATCGTTTGTGCTGCGTTCGCATCCAGTGTGATTTCCTTGGAGGTCACCGAAGCACCGGCATCATCGTAGGCGCGCAAGGTGACCGTCCTGCGCGCATTGGACGTATTGGCCAGCGTGATGGAGGCCTTTACTCCGTCGGGAAGGGCCAACCCCGAGAATTCGGATGGCTCGCCGGCATTGACCAATGCGAAATCGGCTTGGCCGGAGTCACCGGAGCGTGTGGCCTTGACGGAGAACGACACGGCGTCCTCTGCGGTGGACATCACGCCCAACGCCCCATCAGGAGCTTCTCCCAAGTCGATCGCCGTCACTTTATCAGCAGTGACGGTGGCATCTTTGGCGGGAACCAAGCCTTTGGCGGTAATCCATGACAGCCCGGTGCTGGTGTCTGCCTTGGCGAACAGATAAGCGGTGACCGCATCGCCGGCAGTGATGGACGGCGCCACCGATGCATTGGATGCGGTCGGCAGCGGCAGCGCGAAATCAGAACCCTTCGGTGTCAGACCATCCATGGTCACCGTGCGCACCACGGACGCGATAGGAGTCTCCTTGCTGGAAACGGTCACGAACAGACCATGCTGCCCATCGACCGCGGCGGACAGTTCCATCGAGGACTCCCCCTCGGCTGGCACAGACAGCGTGGATTGGGTGGACAATGCCATTTTCCCGGCTGTCTCGGAACCCCAGACGGCAATGTCGACGGTGGTCGGCTTGGTGGAGAGATTCGAGACGATGAGCTGCTGTGTGGTACCGGTCGTGCTGTCGGAGAGCAGGAACGACTGGCTGAGCGAGGTCGATACGCAGGATGCCGCCGATATGCCTCTCACATCGCCATCATCGGCCCATGATGCGATGGTGCCGACGGTGCCGGTGCCAGCTGCGGCCTGCAGCATACGGGTATTGATCAGACGAGCTCCCTGATTGATCTTCTGAGCACCGGTTTTCACCGAGGAATCGTCGGTCGAATCGGCGTCTTTCAAAGTTACGTCATCTGAACTGGACTTTTGCCCGATCGCCGAGACAGTGGCGCTGTAGACGGAGCCGAACGCCGCATAGCGCGCTTGTGTGCTCAGATTGCCGACAGTGGCCTGGAAGGCGCTGTCGCCGTACGTGCCGGTATCGGCCAATCCTATAGGTGCCGGGCAGTAGGTTTCGGACTGGGTCGGACTAACGGTCTGTTCGATGGCATTATCGGAAGCGGCCACCTTATCCACCCAGATATTGGGGATGGGGGCCATGACGAGAACGACGAACAGCGCAATCAACACCAGCATGGTGATCACACCGAGCACGATGCCGATCGCACGTTTGAAACCAGAAGTTTTGTTGCTCATGCCTGCTCCTCCAATCCGTAGGACGGTCGTCTGCGAGGCATGGCGACCAAGCAGTACAACGCCGTGATCACACCTAGGCATATCAGCCAGGCGTGCCTCCAGACACTATGCTGTGCACGTTGCTGCCATGAGGTATCCACCTGCTGTGAGGCGCTGCTACGCAGCGTCAGACGATAGTAGCTGCCGCTATCCGTGGAGACCAGGGACTGGGTGCCGTTCGATGCGGCGATATTCGCGCTCAACTGTTCATACGGCATGTCGTTCAAGAAATCGCCGGTCTCGGGAACCACGTAGATGCCGCCGAATCCAAGCGCGCTGATGGCCGCGATGGCCTCTTCGTCGGGATTGGACAGCAGCGAGGCACAGGCCTGGGCCAGTTGTTCGTCAACCGCATCATGCTTGCCGGACAGCAGGCGCGCCCGCTGGACCGGAGAGCTGTCGATCAAATCGCCGCGCGAGGTGCGCATCACCGCATAGTTGACGATGTTGCGGGTCTCCGCGCTCACGGCAAGCACACGATGATCGGCACCGGCCTCCAGATAATCGGTGGTGACCATGGGCAGGCCGTTTTCAGACACGCCCAGTCCCGCATCCTTATGACGTTCGATGCCATACATGCATTGGATGCCAATGCAGCACACCAGTATCAGAGCAAGCACCACACGGCCAGACACGATGAGCACATGCAGACGGTCCTTTTTCGATGCGGGATCACTGCCAGACGCATGCAACGGTTGGAATCGCTTCACCGCCCCACCAGCGACGAGACACACGCAGGCGAGGAAGCCCAATATCATCATCGCGATGCCCGGCTGCGCGGAACCGGCCACGACACCATCGGCATCCACGGTTATGGCCACACGGCTGGAGACCAGGGCGAGCGCGCCTCCGCAGACGATTACCACCCACATCAGTCGCGAGGTCCGCAACGCGAACGGCAGCACCAGCGAAGCAAGAGCAAGCAGCGTGATGACGCCAAACAGCACAGTGACCGCCAAATCGGCATAATCAGTCGACCCCATTCGCCATCCCAGCGCACGCTGTGCGGCCTCAAGCAGACTCAGCGACGCCGGCGACCCGTTGGCGGATGACGTTGGCACCGTGATGTCGCCGAACAGTTGACGCCACATGCCCAAATCGGCGTAACGCACCGCATTGACGAGCGTAGGAGCCACCGCAAAGGCGGCAGGAACCGGAATTAGCAACAGCATGGCGCGCTTGCGACGCACGAATAGCAGGAACATCAGGAACACGACGATCAGCGCGAACAGCAGCTGCGGTTCAGCGGCCACCACAGGGATGAAGCACAGTGCGGCGATGGCCGCGGCCTGAACGGATGTGCGCGGCTTGAGCGGGTCTTCGGTATGGTACATGCCCACGGCACGGAACACGAATGCGAACGCGGCCGGCAGGAACACCATTACGGTAAGCATCGGCATATTGGCCTGCGCATACCAGCCGAACATAATGCCGGTGGATGCCCACAGCAGTCCTCCCAGCACACGAACCACGTCCGAGCGGGTGAATACGCCCGCCAGCGCCCAGAACGACAATGCGCTCAGCGGCGCGGCCACAAACAGTATCATCGCCAAAGCGGCGGTCACATGGCCGAGCGTGACCAACGAGGCCAGCATCAGCACCAGCAGCCACGGCGTGGGCGGCGCAGGAATGCCGGTGCCGCTGCCAAACACCCACGGCGTGGTGGCGGACTGCACCAGTTGCGTGAAGCTGGCACCGGTGGGAAGCAACACATCGGAATACAACGATCCGCCGGAGAATATCGAACGGAACACCGGCCAATACATCACCGCGATGGCCGCAAAGCACACCAGCGCCATCACCACGGCCGCACTCCAGCGATATATGGTGCGTGTCCGCAGATGGGCACGTTCCAGCGGACTGAGCAGCACTCTGCCCTGCTGGGATTGGAATGCATCCCGACGATCATGGAACTGCTTGATCTGCTGGCTGTCTGCGAACAAGACATGCAGGGACGATGCGGCGACCTTCGATTGTCTGGCCACCAGACTGCGTGATTTCATGTTTCCCGCGATATCGGCCAAGGCCAGCCATGGCAGGCACAATTGCACCCATGCTTCATACGGCTTCTTGCCGAACATCATGGATATGGCCATGCCAAAACTGCGGAGCAGCCTCCACAGCCAGACGATAAACCAGGACGACATGGCCAGGTCCGTGTACAGATACCGCTGTTGGGAGCGATGCACCGTCATCGCATGATTGACCGTGTGATCGTCCTTAAGCGGTTCCCCGCCTCGCGTACGAATGCCCTCATACCGTGCGCGACGATGTGATATCTCCGCTTGCGGGACAACCACCACGCGTCCGCCGCTCAGGCAGACACGGCGGCAGAAATCAACCGATTCGCTGTAGGTGGTCAGCCAGGCATTGATGCCCCGCAGTCGCGTGAATTGCGACATGGACACCAGCGCGCCTGCCAGCGACACCGCAAACACATCCTGCCGCCCGTCATACTGCTCCTGATCGGGTTCTCCATCGACCACCAGGGAATGCACGGCGTGGTGACCCGCATACATACCGACATCATGCAGATGGGAGCCTTCCCAATCGCACTGTTTGCACCCGAGCACACTGGCGCCCGGCGTATTGCGCCACGCCTCAAGCAATCGTTCAAGGCATGAGTCATCCGAAGGGCGGGAATCATCATGGAGCAGCCACAATGCGCGGGGAGCGTCATCCAGATCGGCACGATCCAATGCCCGGCTGACCGCATCGCCGAAGGAGCGTGCGCCCTTGGCCGAGACGATGTGAATGGTCACATGCTTGGACTGCGGCACCTCCATCACCGGCCCCGATGGCGAGGGGATGACCTCGAACGAGGTGGTTATCCTCGAACTGGTGTGCCCGGTCGCGTCGGCGATGATGACGACCCCCGGAAGAACATTCTGCGTCAATACCGAACGCAATGTAGACCGGAGGAAACGCATATCCTCCTCAACGGTGATCACAGCCGTAATGCCGGTATCCACATCCTGCCTATGCGTATATGGTCGAGAAGACATGGCGTCGGCCAACGCCTCATGAATATCGCTATTACCTGTCGGACTCATAAACTCCCAGTGTACGCACCAGACTTGAAGGGGGTGTGTGGAGCTACGCCCGCTCCCGGTGCTCTCGCTTATATCGACGGCGTTCGCGCTCGCTCATGCCACCCCAAATACCGAATCGCTCATCATGGTCGATGGCCCATTTCAGGCATTGCTCACGCACTTCGCATTTTGCGCACACACGTTTGGCATCACGGGTCGAGCCCCCCTTTTCCGGGAAGAACGCCTCCGGATCGGTTTGCGCGCACAACGCCTTGTGCTGCCAAGATACATCGCCATCAGGTCGGAATAGTCCCCACAATTCGTGCCATGGCTCTTCGGCTGAATCGTCGACCACACCCCACATGCGATTCTCCTTGCCTATTGAGCTTTTCATACGGACTAAATTACACACATGCAATTTCGGTTTTGTCAAATTCTTTCTCGTGTCATTACATCATTTTTATGGAACTGTGTGCTATGGCGTGAACGCGATGCCCTGACGCCGTTGCACATGATATTGTGCCGTTCCTGCGCAGGAACACCATAGCGCAGGAACACCCGGCGGATGCTGTGTCAAAGTGTCATTCAGACAATCGACAGTTTCAGGAGGGGTTATGACGCAGGAATCAGGTGGGGCGGATCCGCATATCAACCCGCCAAGCTTCATTCCTGCGGGAAATCGACGCACCCGGCCTTCCGGGCAGGTGCCACGCTCCTTCGCCCCCGCCCGAACCTCGCGCCAGTCAGGTCAAGCTCCATCGGCCCGTCCGTCCGTCACGGGAAATGACATCGAAGAGCCTCAACTGAACGCCAACGCCACGGCAAGCGCCAACGTCGCGGACAACGGCAGGCGGACTCCGCCCAGTTTTTCTCCGAAAACCGGACGCGCCACTCGCAGCACGGCTCCGGATGCCGCCGCACCGCGCAGCATTCCGCCGTCGCGAGCGCGGATGTCTTCCGGCTCATCCCGCAACGCCGTGCGCAATCCGTCGGATATGCCGGTTTCCCGGCCCTCATCGCCAGCAGCAAACGTGTCCACGAAGTTCAGCCATCTTGGCCGGCCGGCGGCGGCAACGGCGAAAACGGTAACGGCACGCCGTCCGCGAGCCTTACGCATCACCCTATGCGCAATCGCGGTACTGGTGGCGGCGTTGATTCTTTCCGTTTTCGGTGCCTGGTAATGGGTGGACAGCAAACTGAATCGGAGCGACTGGCTGACCGACACCCCCAACACGCCGGCCTCGACTTGGCTGATTCTTGGCTCCGATGAGCGTGACGGTTCCACCGATTACGGCGGCGTAGACAATATCTCTGGCTTCAGGACCGATACGATTCTGGTGCTGGTCAAGCCCAAAAGCGGGCCGAGTTCGTTGGTTTCCATTCCCCGCGATTCGCTCATGAACGTCGATAACCAGTACATGAAAATCAATGCGGTGGCGCTGATTGCGGGCAAGAAGGCTTTGGTAAGCAACGTCGAGCAGATCACCGGCCAGAAAATCGATCATGTGGCACAGATCAAGTTCGGCGGTCTGCAGAACGTGGTGAACGCCTTGGGCGGTATCGAACTGTGCTATGACGAGGATGTTCAGGATTCCTATTCCGGACTGAACTGGAAGGCGGGATGCCATACGGCGGATGGTTCCACCGCATTGTCCTTCTCTCGTATGCGATATGCCGACGCGCGAGGAGACTTCGGACGCAACGAACGCCAGCGACAGGTCATCTCGGCCATCGTCAAGAAGGCTTCCAGCAGTGAGACCCTGACCAATCCGTCCAAAATCGTGGCAGTGTCCAATGCCGCGATGAGCGCACTCACCGTGGACGAGAAGACCAACCCTTACACGTTGCTCACCATGGCGTTGGCGTTCAAAAGCGCCACCGGCTCGAATGGCATCTCCGGCAGCGTGTACTGGTCCGACCCCGATTATTACGTTGATGGCGTTGGTTCCTCGGTGCTGCTTGACGACGCCAAGAACACCGAACTGTTCAATCAACTTGCCGACGGCACGTATAAGGCCGGCACCGTGGGCAATCTGGCGGAAGGCTGACCGACGCTTTCCCGGAGCCCATCGGCTTCATCATCGGCGCATGATCGTCACCGTTGCCTACACCGCCAATCATGCACGGGCAAAATGTCATGTGGATAACTCGGCAAGCTAGAACCACATACCTTGATTCGGCTTGCGCTTTCGGCATGCGTTCCCCCACGCTGGAAGCATGACATCACAGCAGAACGATTCGAAGCGACATTCCGTCCATACGGCATCCGCCGTATCCCGGGCGAAGCACCGTTTGGGCGCGCCGCCATTGCGCGCCCGCCTGACCATGTTTGCCGCGGCATGCCCGATGATCGCGCAGGCATTGATGATGGTCATACTGCTGTTGCACGGGCAATGGCTGTTCGCCGCCATGATCGCACCGGGCATATTCGCCTGTCTCGTGTCCCTGCTGCTGACGCTCCCCTCGCCTCCAGGCCCGGAGAAGGCTCCCGATCCGCAACAGGCAACGATCGATGTCGATATCACGGGCGACGCCGATGACCGCGCCGCAGACCTCCGTCATGCGCCGTCGCAGCCGATAGAATCGCTGCTGCACTTCGCACGCCTGCCATGGCGCGCCATTGTGGGCCGCTGGCTTGAACCCCTTGACCTTGCGGTGCCGATCGGCATGACCGGAAGCGAGCCGCTGATGCTCGATCTGAACCGTCAGGGGCCGCATGCTCTGGTGGCCGGCACCACTGGTTCCGGAAAATCCGTGTTGCTGCAAAGCTGGTGTCTGGCGCTCGCCTCGATGAACGGGCCTGAGCATCTGAATTTCGTGTTCTTGGATTTCAAAGGCGGTTCCGCGTTCCGCAAACTCGAACGGTTGCCGCATACCGTGGGCAGCGTATGCGATCTGGATCTGGCGCATGCCGTACGCGCGTTGCGTGCGCTGGAAGCCGAACTGACACGCCGTGAACAGCTGTCCGCCGCTGTCCATGCTTCCGATATCCGCGATATGGTCAATCCACCACCGCGCCTGATCGTGGTCATTGACGAATTCCATGCCCTGAAGGACCAGCTCCCGGATTATGTGAATCGTCTGGTGCGTATTGCCTCGCTCGGCAGGTCACTGGGCATGTATCTGATCGCCTGTACGCAGAATCCCATGGGTCAGGTCAGTGCCGATATGAAGGCGAATATGTCCGTCAGCATTTGTTTACGGGTTCGGGACCGTCTGCAATCATGCGAGCTGCTTGGCGATGGTCGTGCCGCCGACCTCAGTCCGGCAATGCCCGGTGCGGCGTTCTGCAACGATTCCGAACAGGTGACGGCATTCCGCTGTGCAACGGCACGCGATATCGATGCGGTGTGCCGCCAGATCGCGTTCGCATCGCGGTTCGTCGGAAGCCCGCCGCAACCGTCCCTGTTTACCGCGCCACTCCCCCGGCACGTAAAAGACCGGACTGTGGCCGACCACGCACCGCAACGCATTCGATTTGGACTTGCCGACGATGGCATCAACCTGCGAGAGGCGACGGTATCCCTCACCGGTGGCAATATCGGTGTCATCGGCCCGCAGGGGCGCGGCAAAACCACGTTGCTGAAAACATTGGCTCGACACGCCAGCATGGCTGATGGCTTGGCGGTACGTGTCAGTTCCCCGCATCGTCGGGTATGGAGCTCGCAATGGCTTCATGGCGGCCGCTGCACGCCGTATGCCAGCTCGGATGCACCACCGCCTCCGCATATCGTGTGGTTCGTCGACGACGCCGATGAGTTGTTCGACCCATTCCGCACCGACGAGCAGGCGCTGTCTTTCACACATGCGTTGGCCGATGAGTCCGTCAGCGTGGTATTCGCCGTCAGCACGATTCGCCCGATACGTATACCGGAGCATTGCAATACCAGAATCGTGTTCCCGTGCGGGGAGAGAACGTCCGATCTTATGGCCGGAGTCCCCGCTCGCCTATTGGATATGATGAGTCATATCGATGCCGACAACGCGGGCCGGGCCGTGCTCATCGAGGGCACATCGGCATGTCTGGTGCAGTGCGCTTCGTGAAAACTTCGGTTTTTTCTCGGCAAAACCTCTTGAAAATCACCACGGTTCGTGGTTACCTTGGTACTGGACTTAAGGAACAACACCAGCCACGGGGCTTTTAAGGGAGGCAAGCAATGAGCAGCGCTTTTGATTGGCGAGCCAAGGCCGCATGTCGTGACAAGGATCCGGAACTCTTCTTCCCGGTGGGCAACACCGGTGCAGCCTATCAGCAGATTGAGGAGGCCAAGGCCGTGTGCCGCACCTGCAAAGTGATTGACGCATGCCTGAAGTGCGCACTGGACACCAATCAGGATTACGGCGTGTGGGGCGGCTTGAGCGAAGATGAGCGTCGTGCGCTGAAGCGCCGCGCCATGCGCGCCCGCCGTTCTCAGGCCATGCAGATGCAAATCTGATGTTTTGATTATCGCTTCGTCATACTAGGAAACCCTCCCGCTTGGGAGGGTTTCCTCATTTCGGGCTTCGCATCACTCGTCCTGAGCAGCCCTGAGCTTCATATCAAGCACCACGCGGGTGCCGCCTTCGCGGCGCGGCTCCCAATGCACGGAACCACCGAAATCATTGGTCACAAAGGTGTTGATGATCTGCGTGCCCAAACCGGAACCGGAAGAACGAGCCAATCCACCCTGTTCTTCGGAGCCGAGACCGGAACCGTCATCCTCGACCACCACATTGAGGTTCGGGCCGGAGCGGCCCACGGAAATCGTGATATGGCCATCCTTGCGGCCTTCGAACCCATGCTCCACCGAATTGGTGATGAGCTCGGTCAGCACGAGGGACAGCGGCGTGGCATCCTGAGCGGGCATCATGCCGAACTTGCCCATGTAGTTGATATCGATGTGCTGGTCTTTCATCGTGGCTAGGTCCACGGCCATGCGCAGCAGGTTGGCGATCACCTTGTCGAAGTCGACGACCTCGTCGGCGGTCTGGCTCAATCCCTCATGCACCATGGCAATGGTCTGCACGCGGCGTTGCGCCTCCTGCAATTCCTTCTTGACCTCATCCGACTTGGTCTTACGAGCCTGAAGCCTCAGCAATGCGGAGACGGCCTGCAGGTTGTTCTTGACACGATGGTGAATCTCGGAAATCGTAGCGTCCTTGGTCTGCAGCTCCTGCTCACGACGGCGCAGCTCGGTGACGTCACGGCATAGCAGAATCGCTCCGATACGGCCGTTGTTGTCATACAAGGGCAACGAGCGCATCGAGACGGCGGAACGGTTGGCGTTGAGTTCGGAGTCGACCGCGGCTTTGCCTGTCAACACCAACGGCAGGGTTTCCGGAACAGGGTCGTTCTCCTTCAATAGCTGTGTGCCGAGTTCGCTGAGGTAATGGCCAGGCATGGTGGTCAGCAGACCGAGACGCCTAAAGCAGCTGATGGCGTTCGGGGCTGCGTATCGAACCACGCCGTCCATGGTCAGGATGATGAAGCCGTCCGCCACGCGAGCGATATGGCGTTGGCTCATCACCGAATCCTTGTAGGGGAATTGGCCTCGCGGAATCATCTCGTACAGATGCTTGCCGGCGTTGATGCTTTCCGACTCATATCGGCCGTTGGATTCTCGTGTGGCCATATTGGTCTCACGCACGACCAAGCCCAAGGTCTTGCCATTGTGCCGAACCGGCGCGTACACGTTGCAGACGGTCGCCTTGCCCACGGTTCTCAATACCGTGGAGCGGAACACCACGCTGGAGAGCATGGCGGCGTCCAATTCGCCGACCATGTCGTCCGGCATGACGTTTCCCACCACGTCTTCCGCCCGCAGCGTCATAACGGTGGATGGACGGCATTGCTCGGCCACCACGTATTTGCCATCGCCATCCTGTACCAGCAGCAGCAGATCGGCAAAGCTCAAATCGGCGATCACCTGCCAATCGGCGACAAGATGATGCAGCCACTCGCGGTCCTCGTCGTCGAAGTCGGGGCGCGTTGCAAGGATATGTGAAAAATCAGCCATATCCCTATCATACGCAGACGCACCGCCGCCGTCGCGGCAAGTCACACGGGCAAGTACGACGACTATGACGACATCGCATCTTCAATACCGCGCCAATCGCGTTGCACGGCTTCCCGCCCGTGGCCAAGGTGCCGGCATGTTGCTTATCGTACACGGCAAGCATCACGTACAGTTTGATATCCGAAGCCGCCACCATATTGCCGGCATTGCTGTGTCCATGGAACCCATCATCGCGTTTGCCTGCGCTTTGGCGTTGTCATCGCCATTGTCCTGGGCCGCAAGATAGACCGGCAGATAGAAATCGGCAGCCACGAATTGCTTGCCGGACTGCGACGTGGTCGCGATGGTGGCGTCCTCTGAGGAGTCGGCGGATGTTCCATCGATGACCATGGCGGAGACGGCCACATCGGAGGACGAGTATGAATCCGCGATGTCAGACAACTGGCTGGATGTGATCACCGGAGTGGAAGGCTTCGACTTCTCCGTCGAGCTTTTCTTGGACGAATCATCGCTGTTCTTGTCTTTGGCGCTATCAGACGTGTTCTTCTTGGCCTTGGACTTGGCGTCAGAAGAATCCGTCGTGCCATCATCGGCGGAATCCAACGCATCGGCCCCGGTCGACTGTGCCGATGTTTGCGCCTGCGGCTGAGCTCCCCACAATCCCATGCTATGGGTGATGAACAAGCCGATGACTAACGCCACGACACAAATCAGCGCGATGAGCACAATCACCACCGCTTTGGTGTGATCGACGCCAGGACGCCCGGCGGGAGGTTCAGGAGAAGCAGGGGCCGCCGGATTGGCCTCGGGCTGCTCCAATGGGCTTCCGCACTGCGAACAGAAGGCATTTCCTTGCTCGTTGGCAAACCCACACTCCGTGCAATACACCATCGCCGAGCCCTTTATTGCTGCGACGTTCTCATCTTCGGATTCCATAGTATCGCCGCCATTGGGTGATAGTGTTCGTGCGAGTCGGTATTGACAAGCATAAAAGTTACGCTAACGTAGGTTACGGCAGCGTAAGAAGCGTATCGTCAACTCGTGAAACGGGGGCATCACCATGGCATCAACAACCGGCGACTCGGAAAAGACGATGCATCACGACGCTCATAACAGCGCGACGATTGCAGAGGATGCCACCATCGCATCCAAGCGTCAGGCGGCTATCGAGGCGCGCGAACAGGCGTTGCAGGCCAAGGCTGATGCCGTACGGGCCAAGGCCCAGTTCAAGGCCGAGGCCATTCGAGCCAAAGCCGAGGAGAAGGCCCGGCACAAGCTCGCCAAAGCGGAGAACCGTGCGCTGAAAATCGAGGGCATTGCCCCTGCGGAAGTGGAACGCAAGATTCGTCTCGACGTGCACGGACGGCCAAAGCCGTTGATGCGCGGCTGGATTCACGCGATTGCCGCTCCCCTGTCATTGGCGGCAGGCATCGTGCTTATATGCTTGGCACATGGCGCGAGTCTGAAGTGGGCGTGTGCCGTGTTCATGACAGCGTCGCTGATTCTGTTCACCAATTCGGCCTGCTACCATCTGGGCGATTGGAGCCCGCGCGTCACCGATGTGCTGCGGCGTATCGATCATGTCAACATCTTCCTGCTCATTGCCGGCACGTATACCCCGGTTTCGTTTGCGCTGGAACCGTTCTGGCGCAATGTGATCATCATATCGATGTGGGCGTGCACGGCCATCGCCATCGTGATTCATGTGATCTGGATCAATGCACCACGCTGGCTGTATACGGTGGTGTACATCATCTTCGGCATCTACGGCCTGGCTTATATGGTGATGTTCTGGAATTCGCCGTATGCGGGGCCAGCCGTGGTGGTGCTGCTGTGCGCCGGCGGTGCCTGCTACATCCTCGGCGCCATCGTCTACGCCTTGCGCAAGCCCGACCCTTGGCCTCGCGTCTTCGGATTCCATGAGATTTTCCACTGCGGAACGGTGGCCGGATATGCCTGCCATATGGTGGCCATCTACATGGTGATCGTCTCGCTGTGGCAATAAGCGCTACGACATATAAGTATGCCCCCGCCTACGGGGGCATACCAGTCACTTAACTCAGGCCAGCGGCTTGGCGGCCTTGACAGTCACGGACAGCTCGCGGCCGTTCGGTGCGGTGTAGGAAACGACGTCGCCCACCTTGGCGCCCTCGATGGCCTTGCCAATCGGGGAATCCGGGGTCATGATGTCGTAGTCGGTGCCGGCCACGATGTCACGGCTGCCGAGCACGTAGGTCATCTCGTTGCCGTTGAGCTCGATGGTCACCACAGAGCCCTCGCCCACGGTGCCTTCCGGAGCATTCTCGATGATCTTGGAATCGCGCAGCTTGACGGTGAGCTCGGTGATGCGGCCCTCGTTCTTGCTCTGCGCCTCACGGGCGGCCTGGTAGCCGCCGTTCTCGGACAAGTCGCCCTCGGCACGCGCCACGGCGATCTTGTGCGCGATTTCCTCACGCAGCTCACCTTCACGATGGGCGAGCTCTTCCTTCATCTTGTTGTATGCTTCCTGCGTCAGCAGGTAGACCTTGTCCTCAGCCATATCGTCCTCCTGAACCGTTGTCGATGCTGAAACAATCTTCGTTATTTATGACAAAACGCCGGCTATGACCCCGGCGTTCGTCATGTGCTGACCTATGGTCAGCGGGTGGAAATGATGTCGATGACGAACACCAGCGTGTCCTCGCCGCCGATGCCGGCCTGCGGGATGCCGCGGGAACCGTAGCCGTATTCCGGCGGAATGGAAACCACCAGACGCGAACCCACGTTATGGCCCGGCACAGTCTGGTCCCAGCCCTTGATGACCTGTCCCACGCCGATGCCGAAACTGGCGGGCTGATGACGGTCGAAGCTGGAGTCGAATGGGGTGTCCTTACCCCACACCACGCCGTGGTAGTTCACGGTGACGGTGTCGCCGCGACGCACGATCGGGCCGTCTCCCTCGGTCAGCTCCACAACCTTGAGGCCCTTCGGGGCTTCGGGCGTCGGGAACTCGATAACGGGCGTGGTGCCAAATTCGGCGTTCACCTGAGGCATCTGATCTGTCATTAGTCCTCCTTCAAAGACACAATGCGCCCTACCTTAGCACCATCGGCGAATCGGCGGTAGTCCTTCATCCCTGTGCGATACGACACGCTGGCCGTATACGTCAATTCCGGTCATCATGCTGGTGAATACCGGACATGTCAATCAGCATTCGACGACATTGACGGCAAGTCCACCCTTGGAGGTCTCCTTGTATTTGGCCATCATGTCTTCACCGGTCTGCTTCATGGTTTCGATGGCCTGATCAAGGGTCACGATGTGTGAGCCGTCGCCGAGCATGGCCATACGCACGGCGTTGATGGCGGTGTTGGCGGCCATGGCATTGCGCTCGATGCATGGAATCTGCACCAATCCGCCCACCGGATCGCAAGTCAGACCCAAGTTGTGTTCGATGCCGATCTCAGCAGCATTTTCCACCTGTTCCGGCGTGCCGCCTACGACTGCGGCAAGTCCGGCCGCCGCCATCGAACAGGCCGAGCCGACTTCGCCCTGGCAACCGACTTCCGCACCGGAAATTGAGGCGTTGCGTTTGAACAGGTATCCGATGGCACCGGCGGTCAGCAGAAACGTGACCACGCCCTGTTCATTGGCGTTGTCCACGAAATGCCAGTAATAGTGAAGCACGGCGGGAATGATGCCGGCGGAACCGTTGGTCGGAGCGGTTACGATGCGCCCGCCTCCGGCATTCTCCTCAGAGACGGCCAAGGCGAAGAGATCCACCCATGCGGCGTCGGAAGACTCGAGCACGGCGTCTTTGCGCCGGCTGTCGCGGCGCAGCACATCGGAATTCGAGGCGAGACGCCGATACATTTTCGGCGCGCGGCGGGGTACGTCAAGGCCACCGGGCAATGTGGGTTCCGCCGAGGTGCATCCGTGGTCCACACAGGCGCGCATAACACGCCAGATGGCATCAATATCGGATCGGACCTGGATGCCCGAGCGTGAAGCGGTTTCGTTGGCCCATACAAGTTCGGCGATGCTGAGATGATGTTCCCGGCATAACGACACCAGTTCAGTGCATGATGAGAACGGGTAGGGTGCCTCGACGCCGAAATCAGTGGATGATGACTCGTCCGCATCGGCAAAGGAGGCGCCTTCCGGAGGGCGTTCATGAATGCCGATCATCGGGTCTTCGGGAGCGCCTTTGCGCACGAATCCGCCGCCGATGGAATACCAGACCTGTTCGTCGACCAAGCTTGCGGCGGCGTCGAACGCCTGGAATCGCATGCCATTGGGATGCGCGGCCATGCGCTTCCATTGTTCGAACACCACGTCACGGTCGTAGTCGAAATGGATGCGTTTGAGGCCGGCGAGGTTCAGAGTATCGTCCAACGCGCAGATCTCGCGGATGTGCATCATGTGGTCGGTATCCACGGTGGCCGGCAGATTGCCTTCGAGCCCAGCCATCGCAGCACGATCGGTGCCGTGGCCGAGACCGGTCAGCGCCAGAGAACCATAAAGCGTGATTTTGACACGTGCGGTGCGATCGACCAAATGGTCGGCCTGCAACGAGGAGGCGAAAGCATGTGCCGCGACCATCGGGCCTACGGTGTGCGAGGATGAAGGTCCGACGCCGATGGTGAACATGTCAAGCACACTGAACATTTGGCTCCTTCTCCCCTGCTGGTTCGGCATGCCGGTGTTACCAGGCGTCATACCATCACGATATCGTATCCCAGCCCAGCGCCCGGAATCGCTTTCGCCTTGTGCGATGATGGCCGCGCGCGTCATGCCGGCGAGCGATAAGTCAGTCAGTGAGACAGTGCGGAGAACATCATGACCAGTACGATGATACCGATGATGGCCAATACGATCTGCACCACCATCAGCCCGATGGTCAGTCCCTTCTTGGTGGCGATTTTGGGCGCGTACGCCTGTGCCAACAGGAAGGCGATGAAGCCGAACACCGCGTAGTTGACGGTCAGGGCCATCACATCGCCGTTCGACAACACCACGCCGTTCAGCGGCTGGTTCAGCGTGTTCATCATCGCGCTCATCACGAACATGCCCCACACGCCGTAGCCGATTAATCCGACGACGCCGTACAGCCATGGCTTGAGTTTGTCGTTGGCACGCAGGGTCAGGGCTTCGGCACACCACAACAGGGCGAAGCCGACGATGTAGGTGAACGCCACGGCGATCAGTATCACGATAGTCGCCCATGGCAGGAGTGCGGCCACATTGCCGATCATGGACAGATAGAATCCCGAGCAGGCGATGGCACCAACGGTGAGTGCAGTGCCCGCAATGACGGCTTGGGCAAGCATGGTGGGCAGTGCGCCTTGTTCGACTCGTTCGACATCGGTCCAGCGTGAAGCCATGTGGATTCCTCGTTTCATCAGGTACATCGTCACAACGCCACATAGCCTAACGGCCTTTTGTTTCGGCCTTATGAGCTCTCCACATAGTGAGCTGCGAGCCCCCTCTGACGAGGGGGGGCTGTCGGCGAAGCCGACTGGGGAGAGACCACGGCACAGCCGCAAAACGGCATCGGCCACAGGCCGATTTCAAGGTGCCTCCGGTGGGACTCGAACCCACAAGCCGAAGCGATCGATTTTAAGTCGACTGCGTATACCATTTCGCCACGGAGGCCAACTTTTCTATTATAAGCTATCTCCTGCCCTGAGCATTGCTTGCGGGTTGCTGCACTTCGTGCAGCCGTCGCGGCATAGCCGCTCCCCTCGCCTACAAACAGCCCACCGGGCTGTTTGCTTAACGGCTCAGCCCGCTGGAGGCACTTACCACTTACGCTATTGAGCCAGCAACCGGCGACCATAATCGAGCACAATGCCGTCCAGCAGACCGTGTTCGCTGGCAACGAACGAATCGATGGCTTCACCATGATCGGCCTTGGCGGCTTCGCTGACACGCGCCAGCACACGGCTCCAGACCACAGCGCCGCCGCCGACCACATCGATACGGCCGGGGTGGATGGTCTTGTATTCGCGGCGCTCGGCGCGCGTCATCCTAAGGAACTTGTCGTCCACGGCATAGGCGTCTTCAAGGCTCAACCGATGCCCGTCGACCACGGTGTGGTCGTATTCCTTCAATCCCATGGCCAAGGCGGTCATCGTGGTCACCGTGCCGGACACGCCAATGATGGTACGGGCCTTGCCTGCGTCCACGGTGCGGAAGGCCTCATCGATATGTTCATCGACGTCCGCAACGGCCTCATCGATCTGTGTCTGGGTCGGCGGATCATTGGTCAGATGACGTTCGGTCATGCGCACGGAACCGATGTTCATGGAAAACGCGCCCTGAACCTGGGTAGTGGGCGCACTGACGCCGTCGCCACCGATGACCAGCTCGGTGGACCCGCCGCCGAGATCAACCACCAGATAGGGGGCGGGCAGATCGTCGCGATTGACCACGGAAGTGGCACCAAGGAAGCTCAGGTCGGCTTCTTCGGTGCCGGGAATGACTTCGGGGCGCACGCCGAGGATACGTTCGATCTCATCCTCGAACTCCTCACGGTTTTCCGCGTCACGAGTTGCAGAGGTGGCAACGAAACGCAGGCCGTCGATGGGATGTTCGGCAATCACACCGGCGAATTCCCGAGCGGCCACATAGGCGCGTTCCAACGCTTCGTCGGCAAAACGATGGGTCTTGTCCACATCCTGGCCGAGACGGATCACACGCAGGATGCGCGGCACCACCTCATGCATGCCATCGGCATCGACACGTGCGATTTTCAGTCGAATGGAGTTCGTGCCGCAATCAATGCCGGCGACGGTTACGGATTCCTTGCTCATTGCCTTCTCCTCGTATCCCTTAGTGCGTATGAATGGACTGTTCGCGCTGGCTCATCTGTTGATCAATCGTCCAGCGTGCAGCGGCAGACGGTCGGATCGAATTCGTCTTTGACGCGTTCCAGTACCAAATCGCCAATGGGGTTGACGCCCGGTCCCATAACCAGGGATTGGGCCAGCAGGGCATGCAGGCACTTGACGCGCACCGGCATGCCGCCGGCCGAAGTGCCTTCAATATGCTCCTCACTGTCGCCAAGACGTCCTGCCAGTTCGTGGCGGAATGCCAGATACAGGTTATGGGCCTGCTCATATGCGGCCTTGAGCTCCTCGTCCGAGGCCAACATGTCGTTGTATTGCTGCATCACGCCGGCGGCCTCGACATGGGAGGCGGCCTTGACGGCTTCCGGACCGGTCAGATAGCACGTGGTGGGGAAAGGGATTCCGCCGGGCAACACCGGACGGGTGATTACGGCAAGTGGCCTACCGCAGACGCATCGCGCCCCCACGGCGACCATGCCGCGCGGGTATCGGCCGAGCTGACGCTGCACCAGGTCGATGTCATGATCGTTGGCGGGCTCGGCAAGCACGGTATCGACAAGGGCCTTGGCCTTGGCGGCGATATCGATGGTCACTGTTGGGTTCCCTCCCCTGTGTTCTGTTGGGTGTTCTGATCGGATTGGGTGTTCTGGTCTGACTTATCGGACCGCTTGGATGAGTCGTTGGATGACGAGTCAGAGGAACCGGAAATATCGGATTTGCCGGACTCGCTATCGGTCACAGGCTCATCGGCCTTTTTGAGCGAGTAAGACAGTTCGCTGTACCATGGCAGGACTTTTTTGTTGCTGCTACTGGAATCTTCCGTTTTCTGGGATTCGCTATCGGAGCCGGTCACGGCTTCGGGATGAAGCACACGCACGGCCTGTTCGCCGGGGAATACGAAGCCGAGGCGTTCACGGGCCTGGGCGGTGATGTAGGCCTTGTCATCCCAACGCTTGATGTCGTTTTCCAACTCCTGCTTTTGGGCAATCAGCGAAGCCTCCTCACGCTTGAGACCATTGAGTTCGGCCAGGTTCAGGGCATAGGTGTGGAAGGTGGAGACCAGCTGGATGGTGCCAAGGGCGATAATGAACAGGGAGACGAAGAACGCTATAGGCCCCGCCGACCCTTTTTTCCTAACTCGTGCTTTGCCGGTTTTGCCAGGTTTGCCGGTACGGGACGACTTGCTCATGTCACACGAAAATACCCGCCGCATTCGACTTGACGAATACGACGGGTATCGAGCTTCAGTGGAAACTCACGCCTTTACGGGCGTTTCAGCTCACTTGGCCAGGTACTTCTTGCAGGCCTTGAAGGCGCTGTAGCCGGCGTACTGAGCGGTGGAGCCG
>ERZ837380.2060-NODE-2060-length-22740-cov-8.721358_pt1 | contig 22740 bp, 21 predicted proteins | sample MGYA00519685_ERZ837380 | MGnify/ENA primary metagenome ERZ837380 (study PRJEB31850, sample SAMEA3708817) | human gut metagenome | biome: human gut; feature: human-associated habitat; material: faeces | place: China | collected 2014 ...
CTCCCCACCACTATTGTCCCATGTCTGTCCAGCCGCTGCCTGCTTTGACGGTTACGCTTTGACGGTTACGACATCCCCTCGAAGCGCTGTTATTTTTGTAGAAAAGGCGGCAGCAGCTTGCGCCGCTCCCGCCTTAAAATATTTTTGCTCTATTTTGCACCACAATTTAGCGTTTACACAAAATTTGGGATTGACCCTAATTTCGATTTTGCACGACTTGTCTTACTCATACGACTGGATTTTACATTCGGGAAAGGGTTAATTTCAAACATGTTCGCCTGCACAAAGCAAAAGTATATCTTCTCAATTGACTGTACTACCGCTTTTTTGAGCGCTATCGCTTTAATGCCTGTTGCCCTGCTTTAAAAGCGAGGCGATTGTGCTGTTTTTGATACGATTTCCATCTCCCACAGAAACGCTATTATCATTGTAAACAATAACAATCAGCTTGTCGATAATAGCGTTTAGCTCAGCGGATGTTTTGACAGAAATGTCAATATCTAATTCATCTAAGTTTCCAAACTCCTTCTCTAATACAATCAACGCATCAAGCAATCTACTCTCAACAGTCGAAAACACATCTTGAATGAGCTGCGGACCAATGAGAACTTTTGCGGATGTAATACACATATATGGATCATTATTATATGTTGCAATGACTGGATAAAAATCTGCATCAATTGCTTTTCCTAATTGCCCATCTACTTTGCCGCTCTCTGCTAACTGTCTAAGGGCCCCAACGCCTTCTCTGAAATAAGCAGATAGCAGCGCTTCTTGGATGTTATCAGGCATTGTCCCTAACGGCAGCGACACATTTGTCCATTTCATATGTGATGCCATTGATCCTTTGATGTACGACCCCACCAAGCGGCCTCTGACTTTTCTGTAATCTGGTAAATTTGCGTCGGCCGGATAACCAGCAATTTCATAGGAGACCCATTCAAGGAGATCGTCGTTCCCTAGTTCAGCGAACAGTACCTTCGCTCTCTTTAACGCAGTCATCGTATCAACTGTGCTATTTGCCAAATCCTTAATAATTGCACTTCTTGCCATTAGAACAATCCCTCAATAAAAGAAATAACTTGATCCCAAAACGAAAATAACAAAATTAAGCCGACCAGAAATGAAATAAGCACGCTACAAAATACAGGGTGTTTTTCATAGAATCCCTTTGAGGTATCAGCACCATTAGCATTTATTATCCCCGCAATTGTAGAATTTTTAATTTTATTGTTGCTTCCAATAGTTATATTCTGCGTTCCAGATACCTGCTTCGTAGCCTCGCCCTCTGCTAACCGCTCTTCGTATATTCTAACCGGATTATTTATTGCAACATGATATGGCTCATTATTTGCCCAGAATATTGTTAAATAGCCGCTTTCTTGCAATTCCCGCAGAATCCCCCTTAGTTCCCGATCCTGCTGAGGGGAGGCTTTTTTTAACTTATCACGTAATAAGCTAACAGAATTTTCAGATGATATTATTTCATCTAATAATTTTTGCGAATTTGAAGGAGCTTTTTGAAACATCATCTTTTCCTCCTCTTATAATAGCTATCTATCATCTTGCGTTTGAACGATAAGGTATATGTTACTGTTTTTTATCCGATTATTATCGCCCATAGAAATGTATACGTTCGACGGATGTGGTTTAACCAAGGGAATATCAATGGTGTAAAACGCATTCTCGATTTTTGACAATAACTCTGATTTTTTAGATTCTTTTACATGGTAATCAATTCCATTGACTTGCTTATATAGGGCACACAAATCAATATAACGTGATAGTAGTGCTCTTGTTGGTTGCTCACATGCTAAGTACTGCTTATCCTGGATGCACTGCATAATTTTTTCGCATTGTGTGCTTTTGCTAGCATGGGAAACCAACTGCTTGTACGTATTCTCGATTCGGGTTTGAAGCTTGTCCTCAGATACAGATAATTCATCAACTAACGGGGTAATTCTGTTAAACAAACGCTTGAAATATGCATATAAATCTATCTCGCCTTCGGGAAAAGGAACTACTATGTTTTGAATGGGAAGGTTATCTTCGTATAGCGGCGAGTATACCAAGCATGGGATATCCTGTTCACTAATACCAAAGTATCGTCGGAGTGCATTGATTGCGTCAGTTTGATTCTTTTCAACATTTGGAATGTGGTTTTTAAGAATGCTATATCTTACTGACGATATGTCTGATTTAATTGACACGCTATTTCCAATTATGGTTGCAAACGGATTGTAGCGTTTAATGTAGCTTATACGTTTGTCAGTTATGCAGAGCTTATCTGTATCCAGTGAATATAACTTTTCCTCACTCACTTCGTTTCCGGCAAGAAGAACCAGCATACTCTTTCCTGTGATGCTATCAAGAGACCGCCAGTCGCGTTCAATGGATTCGTATAAATATCTGCAATCTCCGGCCCTGCAGAGAATACATACTATCCAAGAATAGCCCTGTTCCCGAGCGCCTTCTTTGCAATATCTTAAGAAATCCACAATAGGTATTTTAGCTATATCCATAACTTCTCCTTGTATATTACTATAGTTTTTTGTACCTCTGCCGAAGAATCTTATTGATTGTTAAGATGTTGAATTGCTGTTCTCGGCGGGATAACAGAGCTATAGGCTCATCCTTATATGGCAGCGCAATAAAAGAATATGGGAAACTGTATATGAATCATTTTTATAGTACAATACTTTGGAGTAAAAAGCAACTTTAAAACGCTATGACAAAATGTTTCGTACTATATTTTAATCCTACATCGTTGCCAGCATGTAATACACCATTACACTTATATGTCTTTTCAAGCGGGGGGCGCTAATGAACCAGAAAAGGGCGAAATAACTGTTGCATGCCTCGCTTGCCTTTTTCGTGTCTTCTTTTTGAAGAGCATTTACATATTAAAGTAGAGTGAGAGGGGCGTTTCTATAAATAAACTTTAACGGGAGAAAAGATATGAAGCATATTAAAAAAGGACTATCTTTAATGCTGGCGTTGAGTATGGTTTTTGCGCTTAACATTTCGGCTAATGCGACAGAATTCGGCGAGCCTATTACACAAACTAAAAACGCTGATGTAGGCGTAAGTGCATCTATCAGAGGCGAAGTGTGGCATTATACGGGCTATGACAATGGAATCGTATGGTTTGAGCCTACGGTTAAGACAATTGTTAGCAGCTCGAAGACGATGGCACAAGTTACGGTTTCGATGGAATGTAGATACAATGATACAGGCTACTTGATGACATCAGACGGAAATTCGAGTGGAAAAGTGTCTGAGAATAATGCGAATACAGTATTGCTTAACTCTTATATTTCTGTATACAATACTGGTTCTAGAATCGTAGTATTCTCCGCGCACGGAGCGACGTATTCCAAATCTGATGTTCTTTACATGACCACGTTGCTGTAACAGAAATTTCGGCATATCTACGCATTTATTTCATATATAATTCGCTGACGCCCCTATTGCTTTTTCGCACATTTCTATGATATCCTAAGAATGCGAAGAGAGAACTTGCAGTGCAGCAAGTTCTCTCTTCGCATTCTTATAGGATCACGCTGCGAGAGCGGTACAAGGAGAACATATCTAAAATGATGGCTATGAGTAAAAAGGATATCCCTTGTAATGTGTAAATAGAAAGACATCATAAAAGGTATAGACCAAGCGAAGAAGGTGAGCGTATGAAAGAGAAAATGTTTGCCGGATATCCAGATGTAGTAAATGTTGATTAACTTAGAGAGATGTTAGGTGGCATAGGTTACAAGGCGGCATATGGTCTGCTGCACGATGGCAGCATTTGCTTTTTCAAGATAGGGAACACATTAGTCCAATATGCTGTGGTACTGACGAAGAGTTAGAGAGCAGCGTAAGGGCATTTGGAAAGCACGGAGATTCCGAGCCTACATCTGGAAACAATGGGAAGTTCCGAAAGTGGGAATACGGAATCTTATGAAGTTGGGCATACCGAAATATTCTTTCTACAGATGGCGGTATGTGAAAGCCTGTTGGGACATGTGGTCGGAGATCCAGTGCTAACATAGTCAATAAAGAACGATCGGCTCGTACGGGCGGGACACTACAGTATCCTCACCAGATACGGGCCGTTGTACTTAAGCGATTGAACTGCCGTGCACAAAACCGTGCGCGCGGTAGCCTGAGAGGACGGGGCTTGCCCCCTCCTATTCGATTGTTCATATTAAGATATTGCCCAGTGAGGGTGCGATGTTTTGAGGGGGGATTACATGTTCAAAGAATACTCTGATATTCTAACGGTTTCTCAAGCTGCAAAGGCTCTGGGACTTGGACGAAATACCGTGTATCAACTTGTCCATACGCATCAGATAGGCTATAAGCGCATTGGTACAAAAATCATTATACCAAAGGCGTGCTTAATTGACTTTGTGCTGTCAGCACGCTATACTGTAGCCAATCCATAATAGCAGACAATCTTCGCTGTCGAAAGGAGTTATTATGACAGGGAGTCTGCAAGTAAAAAATGGCAAATATTACATGGTGCTCAACAGTACCGAAAACGGCAAGAGAAAACAAAAATGGATCTCTACCGGCCTAACCGAAAAAGGGAATAAACGCAAGGCAGAACAGATGCTGCGGGAGAAACTGACGGAAGAAGAAAAGCGAAACCCGGTAGTGTGTTCAGATATGACGGTGGCAGATTGTGTTCGGCGATGGCTGATACGGATGCAGCGGCGAGTAGATGAGGTGACATACAGAAGTTATCAGCACACGGCTGAGACGCATATCCTTCCATACTTTGACGAGAACGGGATAAAGCTGTGCGATTGTACGGTAGAGGTGCTTCAGATTTATTTTGATGAGAAATACCGGAACGGCCGTAAAGATGGCAAGGGCGGACTGTCCGCTAAAACCATGCGCCACCATAAAGGCATTTTGGGTCAGGCATTAGCGGAATGTGTGAAAGATGGGCTGATTCCATCAAATCCTTGTCAATATGTTGAAATGCCGCGCAGAGAACGTCACGAAGCACATTTCTATAGTGCGGAGCAGCTGCAGCAGCTTATTACAGCCTTGAATGGTGATCCGATACAGCCGCTTGTAAAAATCGCGGCGCTTTATGGGCTGCGGCGCAGTGAACTTCTCGGATTGAAATGGGACAGTATTGATTTTGAAAATGGTATGGTGCTGATTCGCCACACGGTTTGTAAGATGATTGTCACCGTGGAAAAGGATAAGACGAAAACCCAAAGCAGCCGCCGAAGCTTTCCTATGACAGAAGAAGCGCGGGAGATTTTTCTGAAAGCAAAAGCTGAGGAAGAAGAAAACCAGCGTTTGTTTGGCAAGGCCTACCAAAAGAATGACTATGTTTTCAAATGGCCCGATGGACGTACATTTGCTCCGGATTATGTAACGCACCATTTTTCAAAAATGCTTGAACGGTACGGAATGCCGCACATTCGCTTCCATGAGCTTCGTCATAGCTGTGCCAGTCTGCTGCTGAACAACGGCTGCGGTCTGAAAGATGTGCAGGAATGGATGGGACACAGCGACATTCAAACGACTGCCAATATCTATGGGCATTTAGACACTTCCAGAAAGCAAAGCCTTGCAGATAAGCTGACAGAATGCTTGCGTGAGGGACGTTAGAAAAACGTTAGAAAAAAGGCAGATGGAGTTCATACTAAGATAAAATAAAAACCGCGAACCCATTGAAATCAATAGGTTCGCGGTGGTACGCCGTGAGGGATTCGAACCCCCGGCCTTCTGGTCCGTAGCCAGACGCTCTATCCAGCTGAGCTAACGGCGCGTGTCTCTTGACGACTTTGCTATAATACCACGGTCTCCCAGAAAATGCAAGTCTTTTTTTCAAAAAATCCAAAATTTTTTTTGGATGGCCTGTTCAGCGAAAGCTGATGGGATTCTGTGGCGCCGTATAAGGAACTTTTCCCCGGGAATACTGTTTTTATCCAAGTGACGGAGGCAGTAGTGGAATGCAGGGAAAAGTGGAGATCTGCGGCATCAACACCGCCAAGCTGGAGGTTCTGAAAAACGATGAAATGACGGAGCTTCTGCGGCGGACCAAGGAGGGAGACATGGCCGCCCGGGAGAAGCTCATCCGGGGCAACCTGCGGCTGGTGCTGTCGGTGCTTCAGCGATTTGCCAGCCGGGGCGAGAACATGGACGACCTGTTCCAGGTGGGCTGTATCGGCCTCATCAAGGCCGTTGACAACTTCGATATCAACCAGCCGGTGCGCTTTTCTACCTACGGCGTTCCCATGATCGTGGGGGAGATCCGGCGGTATCTCCGGGACAACAGCGCCATCCGGGTGTCCCGAAGCCTGCGGGACACGGCGTATAAGGTCCTCCAGGCCCGGGAGCGTCTGCTGCGCCAGAGTCAGCGGGAGCCCACCGTGGAGCAGCTGGCCCAGGAGCTGGCCATCCCCCGGGAGGAGGTGGTGTTGGCCATGGACGCCATCGTGGACCCGGTGTCCCTGTACGAGCCCATATACTCCGAGGGCGGCGACACGGTATGCGTCATGGACCAGGTCAGCGACCGCCGCTGCACCGACGAGAGCTGGATCCAGCGCATTGCCCTGAAGGACGCCATCAGCCGCCTGACGCCCCGGGAGCGCAGCATTCTGATGATGCGCTTCAACCAGGGAAAGACTCAGATGGAGGTTTCGGCGCAGATCGGCATATCCCAGGCCCAGGTGAGCCGCCTGGAAAAGGGTGCCATCCGCGCCATCAAGAAGGAGCTGTAGCGCATACCGTCTCCCCTGCCCTGCCCGGCAGTCCATCTGCCGCAGGAATATCAAAAGGGCCTGCTGCCTGCACTTTGCAGACGGCAAGCCCTTTTGGCTGCTTGAACGATATTATGCCCTTCTGCGGCGCTTGCGGCGGAATTTGTCCAGCACGCCGGTGACGATGCCCCGCTCGTAGCGGTTCATGCCAAACAGCCACAGGCTGGCGGCGTAGACGGCCACGAACACGCAGCCCCAGATGAGAATATCCAGATACCCGGACACCGGAGCCAGCACGGCGATAAGCACCGCCACGATGGCGGGTACCAGCATGGACGGCAGCAGCCGGGCGATGCGGACCCAGAACCAGCGAACATCCAGGCCCACATGGCGGCGGAAATACCAGTTGATGGGAAGGACGTTCCCCACCACCGTGATAAACAGGATGGAACCGGCCACGCCCACCAGGCCGCCGTATTTGCACAGGGGGATCATCAGCCCCACATTAACGGCGGCGGCGGCCAGATAGACCCAGGCCCGGAACCGGTGCATATTCTTGGCCCGGAGGATCTCCAGCCCCACAAACTGGATGGCGGAGACGATGGTGCTGGCAAACAGCAGCAGGGCCACGGGATAGTCCACGGCAAACTGCTCCTTGCCGCCGGCCCACAGGATCACAAAGGGACGGCCCACCGCCACAAAGCCCAGGAACACCGCCATCAGCATGATGAACTGCAGGCGTCCTGCCTTGGTCATCAGCCGGGTCAGCTCCCGGTTGGAGTCGCCCTCCGCCACCATCCGGTGGACCCGGGGGATCAGCACATTGGAGATGGCCATGGCAAAGGACAGATAGTACACGTTCAGCTGGTTGGCGCTGTAGTATACGCCGGACAGCTCCGCGCCATGGATCCAGGTGGTCATCAGGGTGCCGATGCCGTAGTTCAGCTGGTCCACCACCACCGCCAGGAAGATGTAGAACGTGAAGCCCATCATGTTCTTCATCAGTGGCAGGTCGTAAGTCCGGAAGGACACCGGCATTTTCAGCACCGCGAAGCAGTAGGCCATATACGTCAGGCCGCACACGATGGTCAGCACCAGCGAAAGCGTGGCAATGGCCGGGGAGCGGAAGCCCAACAGCAGCAGGGGAATGGAGATCAGCGGACTGAGCACGGATTTGGCCATGGTGACAGCCTTCAGGAACAGATACCGCTCGTGGATGTTCACATGGGACTCAAAAACGCTGAAGGGGAAGGACAGAGCCGCGTTTAGGGTCATGATCCGCAGGAGCTTTGCGCCCAGGGCCAGTTCCTCCGGGGCCCACTTGGTGCCGAACACCATCTGGGGATGGGCGGCCAGAAAGAAGCCCAGGGCCAGCAGCACCAGTCCCAGCAGCGACAGGGTCACCAGGAACATGCCGTTGAGCTTTGCCATTTCCCGCCGGTCCTTGGCCACCTTGGCCTGGGAATAGTAGCGGATATAGGCGCTGCCCAGGCCCATGCTCAGCAGCAGCAGGTAGGAGATGATGGGCCCCACCGCGCCGTATACACCGTATTCCGTTTCGCCCAGCCGGCCCAGCATAATGGGCGTATAGATCAGCGAGATCAGCGTGCTCAGGCCCATGGACACATAGGACAGCACCGCTCCCAGCCGCACTTGATTCACTTGCAAGGGTCCACCCTCTTTCTGCATATCCGAGTTATTATACCGGGTTTTCCGGGCTATGTAAAGAGTCCGTCAAGTGAATTCATGAAAATGTCACAAACTGGGGCAGGCTGGGACAGGCTGGGACAGGCTGAGACAAGCCGGGACAAGCCGGGACGAACCGGGACAAGCCGGGGTCATGCGCGGAAATAGCCGTACAGCTCGATGATGGCGAAAAGGATGTTCAGCAGGCCGAAGGCGAAGATCAGGGTACGGCGGCCTTCTGGCCGGAGCGGCTGCGGTCCATGCCGGAGGCCAGCAGGAGCATGACCCCCGCCAAAGCCAGAGCCGAGACACCGGGGATATACACCACCGCCAGCTGCCGCAGCAGCCAGAAGATCACGGCTACGGCCAGTAGGAGCATGGATAATCTGCGCTTGGTTTCCAATTTCATGAAAAACCTCCTGATTTTTTCTATTAGTCTACCGAATTTTCCCGGAAAATACAAGAGCCTTCGTTGAATTTGCATAAATTTGCAGAAAAGCGGCACGGCTTACGCCGTGCCGCCGCGTGTCAAAAAAGCCTCACAGAGTTTGCCATTCGCAGACTGCAAGCCTTTTGTCTAAAAAGGGCGTTGCCCTTTTTGGACAATTAGCGGCACGGCATAAGCCGTGCCGCTATCCGTGCAGCAAGCCGGTTATTCCGGGTCGTAGGCGATGGTTACCATCCGGCAGGCGGCGCACCGCTGGGCCGGAACGTGGTCCGTTTCCGAGTGGGGGGCCTTTCCCAGAAGCAGGAAGCCCGGGCAGCCCACGGCCGCGCCCATGGGCCGGTCCTCCGTCACCCAGCACACGCCGCCTCGGCCCATAGCCCGGACGAAGCCGGACTGCATCTCGTTTCCACAGCAGGGACATTTCATGGTAGGTACCTCCTCTTGCTCATTATGCTTTATACTTTCCATCATATGATATATGTTGCTATCATATTACCATAAATACAATATATAAATGTGAACAATGTAAGAACAAACCATAAAAAATATGTGAAAAAATTATAAAATGACAGCCACTTGCAGACAAGCGGCTGTCACTTTTGACGGAATATTACTTTTGGCTGGGCATTTTCCAGGCTTGATGGTCGGTGTGAAGCAGATGGTGGGATACGTCGCTGAGGGGCTTTTTCATGAACTCCCGATACAGCTTGTGGACCTCGGGGTTCTCGTGGGAGAACCGGGAGGGGGCGGCCTTGTCGATGTTCCACAGGACGCTGCCGCGCTTTTCCGCCAGCTCCACGCCGTCGTGGATGGGCTGACCGCCGCCGCCGGCGCAGCCGCCGGGACAGGCCATGATCTCCACGAAGTCATAGCGCACCTCGCCCCGCTCCAGGGCGGTCATGAGCTTGCGGGTGTTCAGCAGGCCGCTGGCCACCGCCACGGACACCGGTCCGGCCCCGGGGATATCGAACTTGGCTTCCTTCCAGCCGTCCATGCCCCGGACGTCACGGAAGGCGTCGGGATCGGGATTTTGGCCGGTGACAAGGTAGTAGGCGCTGCGCAGGGCCGCGTCCATGACGCCGCCGGTGGCGCCGAAGATCACCGCCGCGCCGGTGCCGCTGCCCAGAGGACTGTCAAAGGGCGTCTCATCCAGGACGGCGGGGTTGATCTGCTCACCCCGGAACATCCGGACGATCTCACGGGTGGTCAGCACCACGTCCACGTCCGGGTCGCCGCAGGCGTCCCGCATGGTGGGCAGGGCCGCCTCGCTCTTTTTGGCGGTGCAGGGCATGATGGACACCACGAAGATGTCGTGGGGGTCCACCCCCAGCTTCTTGGCGAAGTAGCTCTTGGCCACGGCACCGAACATCTGTTGGGGACTTTTGGCGGTGGACAGATGGCTGACATACTTGGGGAACTGGGTCTTGACGAACCGCACCCAGCCGGGACAGCAGGAGGTGAACATGGGCCAGGTGTACTGATCCCGGTGGGTGAAGCGCTCCACAAACTCGCTGCCCTCCTCCATGATGGTCAGGTCGGCGGTGAAATTGGTGTCGAACACATAGTCAAAGCCCATCTGCTTCAGGGCGGTGACCATGCGCTGGGCAGTGGCGTACTCGGGCTTCAGGTGGTAGTATTCCGCCCAGGCGGCCCGGACCGCCGGGGCCATCTGGACCACGGTGATCTTCTTGGGGTTGGCCAGGGCGTCGAACACCCGGCCGGTGTCGTCGTGCTCCTGCAGACCGCCCACGGGACAGTGGGTCATGCACTGGCCGCAGAAGGTGCAGTCGGAGTCTGCCAACGTCCTGGCCCCGGATACACCGATGGTAGTGCGGGTACCGGTGCCCATCAGGTCCCAGATGTGCATACCCTGGATCTTGTCGCAGACCTGGATGCAGCGCATACAGCGGATGCAGCGGTTTTCAAACCGCACCACGGGGGTGCTGAAATCCGGCTCGATGGGCCGCAGGTCCTTGATATAGTGGTTGCCCAGCAGGTTATAGTCGTTGGTGAGCTGCTGGAGCTTGCAGTTGCCGCTGCGGGTGCACTTGGGACAGCGGATGTCGTGCTGGGCCAGCAGCAGCCGCAGGTTCACCCGGCGGGCCTCACGGACCCGGGGGGAGTTGGTGTGGACCACGATGCCCTCGGCCACCTGGGTGTCGCAGGCGGCCACCAGGCGCTGTTCCCCCTCCACCTCCACCATGCAGATGCGGCAGGCGCCGATCTCGTTGATGTCCTTCAGGTAGCACAGGGTGGGAATATCCAGGCGCACGGAACGGGCGGCCTCCAAAATCGTGGTGCCCTCCGGCACGGTGACGGTTCTGTTGTCGATGGTCAGCGTTACCATTTGATATCTCGACCTCCTCTGAAAATGCCGTAGCCAAAGTGATCGCACCGCAGGCAGCGGGAGGCCTCGGTGACGGCGCCCTCCTCGGTGAGACCGCACTCGATGTCCTCAAAGTCGCACTTGCGCTCACAGGCCTGGCGCTCGGTGGTGTTGATGCGCCCGTGGGGCGGGCGGTTGTTCAGCCGGGGAGCCGGGATGTCCACGTCCACCCGGATCTCATGGTGGAAGCCCAGGTGCTCGTCGATGTTGGCGGCAGCCACCTTTCCGGCGGCAATGGCCCGGATGGCGGTGGCGGGGCCGGTGACGCAGTCGCCGCCGGCAAAGATGTTGTCCATATCGTTGACCTGACCGGACAGGGCGGCCACCAGCCGTCCGCCGCGGGTAATGGGCACGCCGGCCTGGTCAAAGCCCTGGATCTCGATGCCCTGGCCGATGGCCACCACGATGATATCCGCCGGGATGCGCACCTGGTCCAGGGCGGCCTTGTTGGGCTTGGGACGCCCGGAGCTGTCCACATCGCCGATGATCTGGGGCTGGACCCACAGAGCCCGGGCCACGCCGTCCTCGTCGGCTTCAATGCGGACGGGAGCTGCCAGGGTCATCATCTCCGCCCCCTCGGCGGTGGCTCCTGCCACCTCGTCAGGCAGGGCCGTCATATCCTCCAGGCGGCGGCGGTACACACAGGTGACCTTGCCGGCCCCCAGGCGGATGGAGCTGCGGGTGACGTCCATGGCCACGTTGCCGCCGCCGATGACCACCACCTGCTTGCCGGTGAAGTCGGGCATCACGTCGTCGCCGATGGCCTTGAGCATCTCCACGGCGGACATGACGTTCCTGCTGTCCTCGCCGGGAATGCCGGTTTTCTTGTCCTGGTGGGCGCCGATGGCGATGTAGATGCAGTCAAACTGCTTTTCCAGCTCCTCCAGCCAGATGTCCCGGCCGATGCGGACGTTGGTGCGGACCTCGATGCCCAGGGACAGGATGGAGTCGATCTCGGCGTCCAGCTTCTCCCGGGGGAGGCGGTAGCTGGGGATGCCGTAGCGCAGCATGCCGCCCAGCTTGCTGCACTCCTCGAAAATGGTGACCTTATGGCCCATCAGGGCCAGGTAATAGGCGCAGCTGAGGCCGCTGGGGCCGCCGCCCACGATGGCCACGGTCTTGCCGGTGGCCGGGGCGCAGGGGGGATTGGGCACCACGCCTGCATGGTCCACGGCGTACCGCTTCAGACCCCGGATGTTGATGGGATCGTCGATCATATTCCGGCGGCAGCGGGCCTCGCAGGGATGCTCACAGATGTAGGCGCAGGCGGTGGGCATGGGGTTGTCCTTGCGGATCAGGCGCACGGCGTCGGCGTAGCGGCCGACCCCCACCAGGGCCATGTAGCCCGGGATATCCACCCCCGCCGGACACAGGGCAACGCAGGGCACGGGATTCTGGAGGCTTGCCAGGCACCGGTGGTGCTGCACGTGCTCCTCATAGTCGTCCCGGAAGCCCTCCAGGCCATCCACCACCAGGCGGGCGGCGTCCCGGCCGATGGCGCAGTCAGCGGTGTCCACGATGCTGCGGGCGGTTTTCTCGATGATGCGGACGGTGTCCATATTGGCGGTGCCGTCCAGCACCTGGGAAATGAGCTTGGCCAGTTGGCCCAGGCCGATGCGGCAGGGAACGCACTTGCCGCAGGTCTGGGCGTGGCACAGCTGCAGAAACGACAGAGACATTTCCACCGGGCACAGGCCCGGAGGGCTGGCGGCGATCCGGCGCTCCACATCGCGGTAAAGACCCTCTACCACGGTCTGAGCCCTGCTGGGGGTTTTGATGTCAAGTCTGCTCAAAACAGTTCCACTCCTTCCGTCCGCTTACGGCGTTTGGCTGTGCGCCGCAGACGGACTGATATTGGTTACAGCTACAGAATGCCACAATTGATTTCAAAAGTCAATTGTTTCAGAAAAGTTGTCTATCCGATGAGAAATTTTCATAATTGATGAGAAAACATTGCAGAAAAATTCACGGAACCATAGGGCGGCCTGAAATTTTGAAATCTTCGGAAACGGCGGAAAACCGGGAACGTTTCCCACTCCATTGCCAAGATTGTGACGAAAATTGTTTCGTATAAATGCAATAAATTTCGGCACATGAAAATCAGCCCGGGACAAAGTGTTGCATTTGTATATTGCGGACGGGGCCTGTACATGTTATAGTGAGTGTACAAATCAGAAAGGAGGCGCGCCATGAAGGTTCGGCTCAACGAGGACCGGCAGGTGGTGGACGCCATCCGGGAGGGGTTAAAGCGCACCGGCGGGTACTGCCCGTGCCGCCTGGCCCGGACGGAGGAAAACCGCTGCATGTGCAAAGAATTCAAAGACCAGATCGCAGACCCCGACTTTGAGGGGTACTGCCACTGCCGTCTGTATTATAAGGAGAAGTAAGACCTGAGACTGTCAAAAAATCCGGAAATCTTTCGCCATCGGAAAGGAAGATAGTTACGAAAGAAACCCATCAGGGGTGTCTTTCGTTTGCAATCACAGGTTTTTCAGAACTTTCTAAGTTCTGAAAAACCGCAAGCAGCTTGTCAAGAAGACTTTTTGACAAGCTGCCTGTCCCCGGTTCGCGTTGAACCGGGGAATTTTTTCGCCCGGCGGAGGAGTGCATCATGCCGGTATAATTCCAGCAAATGACAGGGATGTTTGTCGATAATGACATAATTTAGCGCAATTCTGCGTTTTTATGCATTATAGACGATTATAAACGGTATGTTTTGTTGAATTCACAGAAAGCTAACAAATTGATCAAATTTTTGTTGCATGGTACAATATTTGCGAGTAAAGTAGTGAAGTACCCGGCAGGAATCCGGAAAAAAAGAAGGAGAAAAGCATATGGAAATTCAAATTCTGCCCCTGATTATCGTTGTCGCATATCTGGTGGGCATGCTGACCGTGGGCGCCGTGGTCAGCAAGGTCCAGATCAAGAACGCCAAGGACTACATGGTGGCCGGACGCCGCATGGGCCTGTTCATGGTGGCCTTCTCCCTGTCCGCCAACAACATCGGCGGCGGCTGCACCACGGGCCTGGCCCAGAAGGCCTTCGGCGACTGGGGCCTCAGCGCCGTGTGGTACGTCCTGGCGGCTTCCATCGCCATGATCCCCCTGGCCTACTTCGCTCCCAAGATCCGCAAGACCATGGCCGTGACCATCCCCGAGGTGGTGGGCCGCCGGTTCGGCAAGTTCTCCAGCAACTTCACGGCTATCCTGTCCGTGCTGTCGCTGTTCTGCCTGACCTCCTCCCAGATCGCCGCCTCCGGCGGCGTCATCAACGCCCTGATCCCCTCCATTCCCCTGAATGTGTGCCTGATCTTCGCGGGTATCGTCATCATTCTGTACACCACCATGGGCGGCATGATCGCCGACCAGATCTCCGACCTGGTGCAGTTCGGCATCATCCTGGTGGGCCTGGCCATCGCCACACCCATCGTGCTGAACCATGCCGGCGGCTGGAGCGCCATCTCTGCGGCTCTGCCCGGTGAGAAGCTGAACCTGACCCAGATCGGCTGGGCTTCCATCATCGGCTACATCTTCAACTACTTCTGCACCTTCCTGGCCGGTCCCGAGATGGTCTCCCGCTTTGAGACCGCCAAGGATGAAAAGACCGCCAAGAACGCTGCGTTTGTCTCCGCTATCCTCATGGCCGCCATGTCCATCTTCCCCACCCTGCTGGGTCTGGCTGCCTTCGCTCTGCAGGATCAGCTGCCCGGCCTGGCCGAGAACGGCAGCAACGCCATGATGATCGTCACCGGTCATTATGCCCCCGGTGTGGTGACGGGCCTGATCTCCGCCGCCATCATCTGCGCCACCATGTCCTCCGCCGACTCCAACCTGCTGTGCATGTCCACCATGATCATCAACGACCTGTACACCGGTCTGGGCGGCAAGAAGCAGCTGACGGACAAGCAGACCATCTTCTATACCCGGGCCTGCAATGTGCTGTCCGCTGTGGTGGCTATTCTGATCTCCCTGGCCGGTGTGTCCATCGTGGCCATGAACACCTTCGCCTTCGGCATTCGCTGCGCCGGTCCCTTCGCCGCATATGGCCTGGGCCTGGCCGTGCCCAAGGCCACCAAGAACTCCGGTATCATCTCCATCATCTGCGGCACCATCGCCTTTGTGGTGTGGCAGATCGTGGGCGGCGGCGGCACCTGGATGTTCCTGATGCCGGTGGTGGCCGGATGCCTGGTGAGCACCATCTCCTTCTTTGTGGTCAACTGGATCGAGTGGGGCCGCGGCGTGGCCCCCGCCCCCAGCGCCTATCTGACTGACGAGGAAGTCGCCAGAAAGATCGCTGAGGAGTCTGCCGGCCGGTAAAGCATCCCAAATCGAACAACAGCCCCTGCGGGATTTTCCCGCAGGGGCTGTCTAACATAAGGGGCAGTTTTTAGATTTCCAGATATCCCTTGAGCACCTTCAGGGTGTTCCACACGCCGTCGATATGGCTGCGCTCATAGCCGTGGCTGGCGTAGACGCCGGCGCCGATAAGCCCGTGGCGCAGGTCGTTTCCGGCAGACAGGGTGGCCTCTACATCAGAGCCGTAGTGGGGGTACACATCCACGGCGTAGTCGGCCTTTTCCCGCCGGGCGGCGTCCATGAGCCTGCCCACCACCTCATAGCTGTAGGGGCCGCCGGAGTCCTTGGCACAGATGGACACCTGCCGCTCGGTGCAGCGCAGTCCGTCGCCCACGCAGCCCATGTCCACGCTGATGGCCTCGGTGACGCCCTGGGGCACGCTGGCGGCTCCGCCGTGGCCCACCTCCTCATACGCCGTCACATGGGCGTATACCCGGCGGCGGGGGGTGAGGTCCTTGTCCTTCATGAACTTGGCCAGGCCCAGCAGAATGCCCACGGACAGCTTGTCGTCCAGGAAGCGGCTCTTGATATAGCCGGATCCGGTAATCCGGGTCCGGGGCTCGAAGCAGACGATGTCGCCCACCTCCACGCCCAGAGCGCGGGTATCATCGGCGGACTTCACGTCCTCGTCCAGCACCACCTCGCAGGTGTCATAGCTGCGCTTGGCGTTGGCATATTCGCCGTTGACGTGGACGGAGGCGTTGCAAAGCTGGAAGGTGCCCTCGATGACCCGGCCGGAGCGGGTGTAGACCCGGACGTTCTCCGCCTCGCCGTTTTCCGGACGCATACCGCCCAGAGCCGTCAGCCGCAGGCGGCCGCTGCCCTTGATCTCCGCCACCATGCCGCCCAGGGTGTCGGCATGGGCCTCCAGCAGCAGGCCGTCATTCTCGTCGCTGCCGCCCAGGTCGATGAGAACGCCGCCCTTGACGGTGGTCCGGGCCTCATAGCCCAGGGACCGGAAGGCGTTCAGCACCCACTCCGCCGCCTGCCGGGTGAAGCCCGTGGGGCTGTCGATGGCCAGCAGCTCCACCGCCTGGTGGGCGGCGTATTCCGCATAGGTATGTTCCATAGTTGAATCCTCCTGTTATTTGATCTTTTCCCAGCAGCCGGACCGCAGGGAACCGGCAGCCACCGGGCAGTCCAGCCGCTCCGCCAGCTGCCGGGCCAGGGGACGCTCCTCCTCCTGGTCCACCTGGTTCACGAAAACCTGGTCATGAAATCCCTCCCGGGCGGCCACCCGGGCCGCGATGGCCGGGGTCACGGGCCGGTTTTCCGGCACACCGGCCAGCCGGGCATACAGGGCCGGACGATGGGCCGCAACGCTGATGGGACGGCCGAAGCCGTCGGCTCCCAGCACCAAAATGGTGGTGTTGCGCCGGGGCGGCAGCACCGGCTCGTGCTTTTCGTGGCCCTTGAAGGGCTTTCCGGCGGAGCCGTCCGCCTCCACCAGGGTATAGTCCGCCAGGGCGTCCCAGCCCTCAAAGCCCGGGGACACCAGCTTGCCCTGGGCCGACGGAACCCCCAGGCACACCAGCCCCTCCCGGGCCAGAATTTCCCGGGCGGTATCCGGGTCCTGGGCCACGGCGATGCCGGTGGGGGGCCAGATCTTGGTGGTGGTGGTCACCGCCACGGTGCCCCGCTCCCGCAGCTCCCGGGCCAGGTGATACATCAGGGTGGTCTTGCCGCCGCCGCCGATCAGGGCGGTGACGCCGGGCCGGATGTCCAGCAGGTCGCATAGCTTATCCACTTTCTCACTCTCCCTTTGCGCCGCGTGTGCGGCAGGGCCATTGTATCACAGGGCGGTGGAAAAATCCACCTATATTTCCGCCTATTGCCGCCGGGCGGTGCGGTATTCGTCGCCGGGCCGCCAGTAGGGGCAGTCCCCCCGTCCGGCCAGGAACCGCACCATCTCGTCCTCGTCCAGGTCCACGTCGCAGATGTATTCGTCGTATTCCTCGTCGTAGTTATAAAAGCAGCAGGCTTCGCACTGGGTCATGTGCCGGGCCTCCTTTCGTCAGGATGATTATACGTCCACCGGGGGTGCTGCGTCAATAACCAGCTTGTCAAAGAAGTTTTTTTGACAAGCTGCGTGCGGTTTTTCAGAACTGAAAAGTTCTGAAAACCTGCGATTACAAACGAAAGACACCCCCTGATGAGTTTCTTTCGTAAGTATCTTCCTTTCCGATGACGGAGGATTTCCGGTTTTTCCGACAGCCTCCAGAATATTTATCAACAGAAAGCTTACAATTATTCGAATTATGCACTTGACGAAAATATGGAAATCAAATATAATCATGAGTGGAGAGGGTCTTACCTCCCGTGCCTATGAAGTGAGCGTGCATCCGGGTAAAGAGGGCGGATGCACGCTCATTTCCTTTATTTTCTCAGCTCCCGCAGCTGAAGCTCCACGTCTCCGATGAGGTACAAGGATCCGTAGCACAGCACCGTGCCGTCAGGCCCCGCCTGCTCCAGGGCCAGGGCCACCCCCTCCCGGATGGTGCCGCAGGCCGTGGCGGAACAGCCCAGCTCCCGGATATAGGCCGCCAGCTCACCGGCAGGCAGGGACCGGGGGTTATCCGGCGTCACCGTGATGAAGGAGTTGGCGTAGGGCGCCACGCCCCGGTACATGCAGTGGTAGTCCTTGTCCTGCATGACCCCGGTCAGCACCGTCAGGGGCCGCCCGGGCAGATAGTCCCGGATGTTCTGCTCCAGGGCCTGGATGCACTGGGGATTGTGGCCGCCGTCGATGATGAACAGCGGGTCCCGGCCGATGATCTGGAACCGGCCGGGCCAGTCGGTGGAGGCCAGCCCCCGGCGGATATGGGAGTCGGTAATGGCCCAGCCCCGGGCCTGAAGCACCCGGATGGCCGTCAGGGCCACGGCGGCGTTGCACAGCTGGTGCCGTCCCAGCAGCGGCAGGCGCAGGCCGTCCAGGTCCTCCCAATCGAAAACCTGGCCCTCCAACCCGGCGCTTTCCGGCCGGATGCCGTCGAAATCCGCCAGGTGCAGGGGTACGCCCAGACCGGCGCACCGCTGGCGGATGATCTCCTCCACGGCGGCGGACTGGCGATACAGCACCGCGTCACAGCCGGGCTTGATGATCCCGGCCTTGGTGGCGGCGATTTTTTCAATGGTGTCCCCCAGATACTGGGTGTGGTCCAGGCCGATGTTGCAGAACACGGCGGCCTCCGGGGCGGGGATCACGTTGGTGGCGTCAAATTCGCCGCCCATGCCCACCTCGCACACCACGATATCGCAGTTGTGCCGGGCGAAATAGGCGAAGGCGATGGCCGTGACCATCTCAAACTCCGTGGGGTGAGGGTCCAGGGAGTCCGCCAGAGGGCGGACCTGGGCCGTGATTTCGCACAGCTCGTCGTCGGTGATCTGCTGGCCGTCCACCTGCATGCGCTCGTTGAACCGGATCAGGAAGGGCGAGGTGTACAGGCCCGTGCGATAGCCCGCCGCCCGGAGGATGCCGGCCATCATGGCACAGGTGGAGCCCTTGCCGTTGGTGCCGGTGACGTGGATGAACTTCATGTCCTTCTGGGGGTCCCCCATCAGCGCCAGCAGCGCCCGGATGCGCTCCAGCCCCGGGATGCTGCTGCGCCAGCAGACGGCGTGGATATAAGACAGGGTTTCGTCAATGTTCACTGTATATCATTTCCTTTCGACTGCACCGGCGGCAGGCCCACGGCCCGCAGAGCGCCGGAACGCTGCAGAAGCCACACCACCAGCACGTCCAGCACGCCGGTAATGGCAAACTGCACGCTGCGGGCCGCCAGCCGGGTGAGAAAGTACGCGGCTTTCGCGCCGCCGCCATAGATCATGGCCAAGGCGAAGCTCTGGTACAGGATGGACCCCAGAACCACCGCCGGCAAAAACGCCGCCGCCAGACGCAGAGGACTGCACCTGCGGGTCAGCCAGGGACGGAAAAGCCCGGCGCACAGGCCGTACAGGATCGGGGGCACGCAGAAAATCGGGTTGTAGCCATAGGGGGAGAACAGGCAGCCGATGAAATCGGCGGCGAAGCCTGTCAGGGCCCCGGGCAGCGGCCCGAACAGCATCCCGGCCAGGAAGATGGGCACCGCCTCCAGGGAGAAGCGGGTCACCTCGTTGGGGGTAGGGATCAGGAACCGGGCCAGCACCACGCTGACGGCGGTCAGCAGGGCGCAGGTGACCATGGCCCGCACGGGCCACTTGGGTCTGCCGTGGGCAGATGCATGGGTGTGACGTTCAGACATAAAAAATACCTCCTAATTCGGGTAAAAATTGGGAGGAGGTTGGGGAGTATGCACTTGTCAGGGCGCGAACCCCCGGGCCGGCTGCCAAAGCGGATGCGAAGACGGCACCGCGGAGACAGGTCTCCTTCGTCCGGCGGCAACCTCCCATCCGACCGGCACTTAACGCGCCGCTTCTACTCTTGCAGCAAAAGCCAGTCATGATTATACAGAAGCCGCCGGGAAAAAGCAAGGGAAATCGGAAAAAATGCCGAATCCTTCGGGGAAGGAAAGATAGGGGTTGCATTCCCGGGAATATTTGATATAATTACAGCAGATGATACAAACCGTACGCATTATTTTTCTTAATGAGGTGCTGTCATGTCCGTGAAGCTGGAGCTTTATCGTGTGTTCAAGGAGGTAGCGGAGGCCGGAAACATCACCGCCGCCGCCCAGACTCTGTTTATATCCCAGTCCGCCGTCAGCCAGTCCATCAAGCAGCTGGAGGCGGAGCTGCAGACCCGGCTGTTCGCCCGGAACTCCCGGGGCGTCACCCTGACCGCCGACGGGCGGATGCTGTATGAATACGTCCGCAGCGCCATGGGCCTGCTGGAAACCGGCGAGGAGAAGCTGTCCCAGAGCCGGGACCTGCAAATGGGCCACCTGACCATCGGTGCCAGCGACACGGTGACCAGCCAGTTCCTGCTGCCGTATCTGGACCGGTTCCACCGGCAGTATCCGGCCATTCATATTCAGATCATCTCCGGCCGGAGCCACAAGGTTCTGGGCCTGCTGCAGTCCGGCAAGGTGGACATCGCCTTTGCCAGCACCCCCCAGGAGGGGGCGTCTCTGGAGACCTTCCCGTGCCTGGCCACCCATTCCATTTTCGTGGCCGGGGCGGAGTATCCCTGCGACTTTGACCATGTCTATTCCCTGGAGGAGATCGCCCGGTTTCCGCTGATCCTGCTGGAGCGGAAGGCCTCCTCCCGGCTGTATCTGGAAAAATACTTCCTGCAGAACGGACTGCACCTGAACCCGGAGATCGAGCTGGGCGCCCGGAGCCTGCTGGTGGACCTGGCGGCCATCGGGTTCGGCGTGGCCGGCGTCACGGAGGAGTTTGTCCGCCGGGAGCTGGAAAACGGCCGCCTGCGGAAGCTGCGCACGTCCTTTGATATCCCGCCCCGCAGCGTGGACCTGTGCGTCCTGCGGGACGTGCCCCTGACGTCTGCGGCCCAGCGCTTCAGCGATTTTATCCGGGAGAGCCTGCGCCGGGGGTGATCCCCGTCATATGTGACAAAACTCGCCCCGGAAATGCCGGGAACTTCGCCCTTTCGCCCCCTTGCTTTTGCGGCGTGAATAGGGCAGAATAGAGTCATTATTCACAGCAATGTGAGATTTATAGGAGGAATTTATGGAACTGCTGAAGGAGCGCATCCGCCGGGAGGGTAAGGTCCTGCCCGGCAACATCATCAAGGTGGACGGTTTCCTGAATCACCGGGTGGACACCGCCCTCATGAGCCAGCTGGCCGATGAGTTCGCCAAGTATTTCGATGTGAAGGACATCACCATGGTGCTGACGGCGGAGGCCAGCGGTATCCCTCTGGCCACGGTGTGCGCCCAGAAGTACGGCGTTCCTATGGTGTTCGCCAAGAAGGCCAAGAGCGACAATATCGAGGGCGGCCTGTATCAGAGCGAGATCTTCTCCTATACCTATAAGAAAAAGGTCACCCTCATTGTGGCCCAGGAATGGCTGGGTCCCAATGACCGGGTGCTGATCATCGACGACTTCATGGCCAAGGGCTATGCCATGCAGGGCCTCATCGACATCGTCAAGGCCGCCGGGGCTGAGCTGGTGGGCATTGGCGTGGCAGTGGAGAAGGGCTTCCAGCATGGCGGCGACGCCCTGCGGGAGAAAGGCTATCCCATCCACTCCCTGGCCGTCATCGAGGAGGCTACCCCCGACCACATCACCTTCCGGGAGGATGATCCCGTATGAAAAAGGTTTTAGTGCTGGATTTCGGCGGCCAGTATAACCTGCTGGTGGCCCGCCGCGTCCGTGAATGCGGCGTATACTGCGAGATCAAATCCTTCCGCATGACCATGGACGAGGTCCGCTCCTTTGCCCCGGACGCCATCATCTTCACCGGCGGCCCGGCCACGGTGTTTGACCCCGGCGCTCCCATGATCGACCCGGAGATGCTGTCCATGGGTGTTCCGGTGCTGGGCATCTGCTACGGTCTGCAGCTGATGATGCACCTGCTGGGCGGTCAGTGCTGCAAGGCGGACACCCGGGAGTACGGCAAGACGGAGCTGACCCATACCGCCTCTCCCCTGTTCGACGGCGTGCCGGAGACGGCTGTGTACTGGATGAGCCACGGGGTGGAGGTGGAGCGCCTGGCCCCCGGCTTCGAGATCATCGCCTCCACCGAGGGCTGCCGCCACGCGGCGGTCCAGTGTCTGGAAAAGAAGCTCTACGGCGTGCAGTTCCACCCGGAGGTGGTGCATACCGAGTATGGCCGCCAAATTCTGGAGAACTTCCTGTATAAGATCTGCGGCTTCCGGCCGGAGTGGACCATGGCGTCCTATCTGGAGGAGGCTGTGGCCCAGTGCCGGGAGAAGATCGGCAATGGCCGGGTGCTGCTGGCTCTGTCCGGCGGCGTGGACAGCTCCGTGGCCGCCGCGCTGCTGCAGCGGGCGGTGGGCCGTCAGCTGACGTGCATCTTTGTGGACCACGGCCTGCTGCGCAAGGACGAGGGCGACCAGGTGGAGCATGTGATGACCAAGCAGTTCAACGTGGACGTCCGCCGGGTCAACGCCGGTCCCCGGTTCCTGAGCAAGCTGACTGGCGTCACGGACCCCGAGCGCAAGCGGAAGATCATCGGCGAGGAGTTCATCCGCGTGTTCGAGGAGGAAGCCAAGAAGATCG
>ERZ837380.2072-NODE-2072-length-22685-cov-3.821829_pt1 | contig 22685 bp, 28 predicted proteins | sample MGYA00519685_ERZ837380 | MGnify/ENA primary metagenome ERZ837380 (study PRJEB31850, sample SAMEA3708817) | human gut metagenome | biome: human gut; feature: human-associated habitat; material: faeces | place: China | collected 2014 ...
CAATATCTATATTTTTGGCAAAAAATGTCAAAAAAGGGGTTGACAAACATTCTAAAAAGATATAAAATCAACTTAAATTATTTAAAAAAGAGGAGTTGAGCATTATGGTAAAATATGTTTTGTTAAATATTAATTCTATACTTAATAATGTTAGAAATAATTTAACTGACATATTTTTCTGCTGCTGCAAAATTAAAAATATTGTGGTGACTAAAGAGCAGTACTCAGTGAATGGCTAATTTGATGTCGTTCGCTGTGGTGCCGCTCTTTTGTTATATATGGAGGTGAAGAGAAATGAATAAACTTACTATTGATGATTTGCTTAATCTAGTTAAAAGTTATAATCCTGATGAAGTAGAAATCATAAAAAGAGCATATTACTATGCGGATAATCTTCATTCAGGACAAAAAAGACAAAGTGGAGAACCTTATATTACTCATCCACTTAATGTTGCTTATATCCTCGCAGAAATGCACGCTGATAGGGATACAGTGTGTGCTGGGCTATTACATGATACTTTGGAAGATACTCATATTACTAAGGAAGATATTTCACACGATTTTAATCCTGAAATAGCTGCTTTAGTAGATGGAGTAACAAAGATAAGCAAACTTAACTTTTCTACTAAGCAAGAGCAGAATGTAGCTAATACTAGAAAGATAATTACTGGTATTACAAGTGATGTTAGAATAATAATTATTAAACTAGCAGATAGACTTCATAATATGAGGACATTAGAATATAAGACAGAGTTTAAACAAAAAGAAAATTCACTAGAAACTATGGATATATTTGTACCTCTTGCTTATTATATTGGAGCATATAGAATAAAAAGTGAATTGGAAGATTTATCTTTAAGATATGTAAAACCTGATATTTATATGAATTTATTTGAAAAAAATAAGAAAATAGAGGAAGAAAATAGAAGTTTATTATTGGAAATGAAATATAAGATAGAAAATATTTTAAAAGATAATAATATACCTAACGAGATTAAAGTTAGAACTAAAAATATATATGGTATATATAAGAGATTGCATGATGGTGAAAAGTTATCTGATATACATGATTTATTTTCTCTTAAAATAATGGTAGATGAAATAGATGATTGTTATAGGGGATTAAGATATGTACATAGTTTATATCATCCTATAAATAGTAAGTTTAAAGATTATATATGTAATCCTAAAACTAATATGTATAGTAGTCTTCATACAACTGTATTTGGCCCTGAGGGAAGACTTGTTCAAACACAAATTAGAACATTTGATATGGATAAAATTGCATCGTTTGGTCTTACTGCCTATTTTGATATAAATAAAGGTGCAGCAAGAAGAGTTATGCAAGAAGATTTAAAGGATAAGTATCAGTTTTTTAGTTCATTATTAGAAATTAATTCTGTATTTGCAGACAATCAAGAATTTGTTAATCAAATAAAAAACGAATTGTTCTCTGATAAGGTGTATATTTATGGGACAGATGGTAAAATAGTGGAATTACCTAAAGGATCAACAGTAATAGATTATGCTTTTAACTTAGACTCTGATATTGGTAATACTATGGTAGGAGCTATCGTTAATGATAATTACAAAGATGTTGACTATGTTCTTAAAAATAATGATAGAGTAAGAATTGTTAGCGATGAATTATCATTTGGTCCAAGAGAAGAGTGGATTAATAAAGCAATTACAACTAAGGCAAGAAAGAGAATAAGGGAATTTAAAGGTAATTAGTGTGATATGAGTTTATAGGGAGCTCATAAAAAACTAAATGTTGATTAGGAAAGGAGAAAAAAATGAAGTTTGCTATGACATATTGGTACGGAAATAACTCTTCAATTTTAAATAGAATCAACAATATTAAGCTTGCAAGTTTTGAAAAAATGTCTCTTCATTGGTGTGATGAATATACAAAGGATAATGGTAAAAAAGAAAATATTTTTACTTTGTGTAAGTTGCTAGGTGTTCCTGTAAGTGTTTTTCATCTTTCTTTTGAAAAAGCGGATAATATATGGATGGATACTGTTGAAGGTATTGAAATATTTGAAATTTATAAGAGAAGTATTATTGAAGCATCTAAATTAGATGTAAAATATGTAGTGATGCATCTTACAGAAAATCTTACCTCAATTGAAAATACAATCATTGGATTGGAAAGAATTAAATGCTTATTAGAACTTGCAAGAAAAAAGAAAGTAATCGTCGTGTTTGAAAATCTCCAGCATTATGATGCATTGGAAAAAATTGAAAGTATGCTTAGCTATGAGAGTGCAGGTTTATGTTATGATACTGGTCATTTTAATATTTTGCAAAATGAAATTATTAAAAATTATCATGACAAAATATATGTTGTACATATTCATAATAATTTTGGAGAATGTGATGAACATAACGTAATCAGTAAGGGTAGTTGTGATTGGAATATTTTATCACAATTATTAAGTGAAAATAGAGAAATTGAATATGTATTAGAAGTTAAGAACAATGAAAAATTAAAAGAAGAACAAATAAGAGTACCTATGTTAGATTTTGAAATTAATGATGAAGGAGATTATCAATATACTACAAAAATATATGAACAACCTAATAAAATAGGAAGTATAGTGTTAGACTTTATACAAAAAGACTTAAAAGAAATGTCTTATTTCATTTTTAGATTTTATGGATTTCAAACACTATTAACAGAAAAGGAAAGAAAAGAAATATTATCCATAAATCCAAACGAAATGGAAGAATTAGATGATAAAATGAAATGGCTATATAGTAAGTATCAGAAAGAATTTAAAAGCTTTAAAAGCCAAATAATTGATATTTTGGAATATTGCTTGTTTAATGAGAAAATAGAATTAAAGGATTTAAGTCCTTTAGAAAAATTACATATATTTGTCAATACAAAGAATATAGAAGATTATCCAATTTTAAAACATAATGAATTTAATAAAGTGATAAAAATAAATAAAGATACATCTAAAATAACAGAAACGGAGTTAACACGAATTATAAAGGATAAAGCCAATAATAGATATGCTATTCAAGAAATTTATAAAATTAATAACTTTTATAGCTTATTATTTTTAGAGTTATATTTTATTCTACAAGAAAAAACATATCTTAAAAAATGTAAAAATTGTGATAAATATTTTCTAACAACAAATTCAGCCATTATTTATTGTGATAATGTGTTTGAAGATAACAAAACTTGTAGAGAAATTGGAGCAAATAAAGTATTTACTAAAAATCTAGAAAAAGATGAAGCTTATAATTTATATAGAAAGGTATATAAGAAAAAACAAGCATTAGCTAAGTCAAAAGGTGGAACTTTTGAAATAGAATATAATTTATTTAAAAACCAAGGGAAAGACAAGAAAAATGCTTATAAGCTAAAAGAGATTTCGAAAAAAGAATTTATAAAATGGCTTAATAAGCAATAAGAACTGTTATTTTAGAAGAATTCTTCGCTATAACTTTACTGTTTACTGATGATTATTTGAAAAATAATGTAATAAGTTATCAAATTATAGTAGCAATAAATAATAGATAGTAAATGAAAAACTCTAACCTAGCAAATGCTTGATTAGAGTTTTTATTTTTTACTTTGAATGAAAAATGCTTTTTTCAATTTCTGCCATACATTCATTAGCAATACTTGCAACAGCTGACCATGAGCCGACTTGTGTAGAAATAGGTTTTACCATACTGTGCAATTCTGATATTATTTTAAGTGCTTCATTCTTGGTAGAGCAGAAATTTTTTAAAGTCTTTTTGAAGTGCCTTGCTGTTTCATCAGAAGAATCAACAGTTTTAAACTGTTTTTCGACTTCTTGCTTAAATCCAGCCTGAGAGTATGTACCGTTATTTACAAACAATTTTAAATTTTCTAAAATATTAGATAATTTTGTGAATGGATCATTGATCTGTTCTTTTGGATTTTGCATAGCATCTAACATCCGTTTTTGATAGTTTTCAAAAGTCTTATCGTTCATATAGAAACCTCCTAAAAATATTTATTTTTACTTTTATGATTTACTTTGAGTTAAAAAAGGTTAAAATTACAAAAAACTAATTATAGTATAACATAAAATTATGTAAAATACAAATATACCGTTGAAAATAACTAGTCTTTTCTTTACTTTTACACAAAATCATGATATACTATTTACATAATTTTAGCAATTTGCTAATCAATTTTTTTAGTCCTGTTTTGCAGGTTGATATAGAGACAGTTATTATAAAACGAATATTTTAAGGAGGAAAATCTATGCTTGAAAATCTTTTGATTATCGGAGGAACAGTTATTTGTATTGGCATAATGGTAGCAGCATTAAAAAACTACATAATACTCAAAAAAGCATACCAAAAAACAAAGAAAAGCCAAGAAAAAAGTCTAGATGATGCAATGAGGTTTTATCTTTTAGCCACACAACTTAAATATAAAATAAGAAGTGGATGGGATGAAACTCATTGGAATGTGAGTAAAGAACGGCTTGAAAGTATAGCAGAACATGTTTATGGAACATGCATATTAGCATTAAGTATTGATTCTGAATTTGAAACAAATTTATACATTAATAAAGTTGTGAAAATGCTTGTTATCCATGAATTAGGAGAGGTTGTCATAGGAGATATTACACCATTTGATAATATTACTCCTGAAGAAAAGATGAAAAAAGAACATGAAGCTATCAAAGAAGTTCTTGGAGACTTAATCAAGAAAGATGAGTTTTATTCATTACTATTGGAATTTGATGAAAAGAAAACAAAAGAAGCTGTTTTTGCACATCATTGTGACAAACTGGAAGCTGACATTCAAGCAAAAGTTTATCAAGATATGGGATGTCAAAATCCGTTAAATGAGCAGGAAAATAATGTTGTTTTCAAAAGTCAAAGAGTTCAGCAAATGGTAAAAGACGGAGCTAAATCTGCATTCGATATTTGGTATGAATGGGATAAATCATTGTATTTTGATGATGAGATATTCGCCAGTATTCTTGATTATGTGAAAGAGATTAATACTCAACAAGATTTTTATTAATGTAACTTGTAAACAATAATTTGTTAGGAGGAAGGCTATGGCATTTGAAGATTACAATGATTTAGATGTAAAACCTGAAAAAGCAACACGGGAAGAAATTGAACAACTTGAAAAGAAATATGGAGTATCAGAATTTCGTGATACAAGTTCAAGAGAATTTCTTCGTAGACAGGAAGAAAAAGAATAGTTACTGAAAAGCAATTAAGAGAACTGATTAAATTGTAATTGGATATTGAAAGTGTAAAGAAAGGAATTATCGTCATGATAGTTCTTTTCTTTACTTTCTAGCAAAATCGTGATATAATTCACATAATTTAATTTTAATAATCTCCTTTTGGAGTTTACATAGAGAAACTTATAGACATCAAAATAAATATTTTAAGGGAGGAATTTTATGACTTTAAAAAAGGTAAAACTAAACTATATGTCAGCAACAACACATACAGAACCTAAAGCAAAAATCAAAGTATCATCTGCTAAAATGGAAGAACTAGATAGATCTATTAAAGAAAAAACTAGACAAAATAATTCTGATTTTAATGTAGGACGTGATAATTTAAAAGACAATATATATTAAAGTAATTAAAAAATAACTCATAAATATTTTTCTAGGAGGATAGCATGTTATTTTCAATATTTTCTTTTTTTATGATTTTTGTACTATGTTTATTATCAATATCTGCTATTATATATAATGATGTGTATAACATTTTAAAGTTTAAAAATAAACAAGAAATCAGTATTGATAAGTTAAAATTTGAAAAATGTATTTTACCATACAAAAGCAACTCACAAACTAATTAGTTAAGGAGGATTTTAAGGAAAAGGAATTATTATTTGATAATTCCTTTTCTATTACAAATTTAATAAGTTAAATGATTGAAGAACAGACATTAATAAAATTAGAAATGACTATTTATTCAGTTGGACAATCCATTTTCATACCATTAATTTCAATAAAATCTTTTTCTAGATATTCTTCAATCGTAGATTTATCAATAATAATAGTATGACAATTTTTAATTAAATCTGTCAAATATTTTTCATCTTCTGGAAAACAAATAAAATACATTTTATCTTGATAACGAGAATTAACATCAATAAAATTAGATAAATAGCAAATTTGATTAATGTCTAAAAATAACATCATTTTTAAGTAAAGCTCGTTATCCACTAAAAAGTCCATATGTCTAAAATCAGTGTATTTAACATTATGCCTTTTGGATAAATCATTAACCATACAGGTCCTAATTTTATCATAATTTCGAATGACTTTTTTATTAAAGTCATTATATTCAATTAGGTATAAGTGTTTATCGCTAAATCCAAAACCGTTTTTTATTGTATAATATTTTTTCTCTATCATTTGTAAAAATAATATAATTATAAATTTCTCGTTCTTTCTTTAAGTCATAATAAAGAGAAGTAATGTATTTATCATCTTTTTTTCCATATACAGAATAAACAGTATAGAAATTTTGGTCAAAGGTTAAAAGACCTAAATATCTTCTGGAATCTTGTGTAGGAGAATTTCTATCTTTTAAATGCCAACTAGGTATAAAGTTCATGGTATTACTAAAATTAGTAAATGCTGCAATATCACTAATTACTTTTAGTCTTTCTATATTATTTGGATTTCTACAATGTACTTTAATATTAATACCAATTTCAACTAAAAATTCTTTTCCTTTCTTACCTAATGAAATTTCTTTATGTTTTAGCCTAGTTAAATATTTTTCTTTTACTAGATGACATATTCTTTTTTCTTGATATGTCTTTGTACCATAAATATATACTGTGTTATCTAAAGTTATTGTCTTATACTCTGCTAAAAATTCTAATAACTCTACATCTCTTTCTTGTAAAATTAATCCTTTTTCCATTTTCATCACACCTCCAATCTTTCAAAAACTAAATCTCTAAACAATCCTCTCTTACTTTTCAATAAACTGTATCTTCGTAGAGGTCCCATATACTTTCGTATATGATACCTCTACTCTAGACAAATAAATTTAGAATAAATAATGTTGTAAGTATTGAAATATCAATATTTTAGTTATGAATGGCCATAGCAAAAAAATGTTGAAAAAATTTTCTGAAATTTTGCTATGGTCATTTGTTAATATTTGGCAAATTATTGCTAATAAAGCTTATAATTTTATCAGCTTCTAAAACAGAAACTTCAATATGGGGAGTATCGGAATAAAATCCTTGTACCATATAACAACAATTAAATAAATTATCGTCTCTAATTACTCCACCATGAATAAGCCCATCTTGAATTGGTTTAACAGTTCTATTATCGATATCCCATACTTTTCTTTTTTCAAATATTTTTACAACCACAATTACAAATTTATCATAAAATAATCTTTCATAAGGTTTCGTTATTTCTGCAATATTTAAAATTATTTGCTTGTGTGCATAAGATGACCTATTTTTTAGATTAGGTAATTTTTCGGGTATATATAAAGATAAAACATTATCTTTTAGACTTGCTTTATATTCGTTGTTTATAAAATGAAATTCATTTACTGGATATGTATCATTTAAAAATTTAACTTGTTCATAAATTTCAAATCTCCATTTTTCTAATCTATATAAAAATCTTTCTAGCTTCTTGTCAGTAGGACTAATATAGGGATATTTCAATATGTCATTTAAAGATTCGCATAAACCTTGTAATAAATTATATAATTCATTTGGAATTTGCATAAAAATCAGCTCCTTTCAAGCTAAAATAAAATTTGTTTGCAATAAAAAAAGACCTTTATAGTCTTTAAAAATCATTGGCATATAGTTTTTCAAAATCTTCAGCAGAATATATTCTTCTATTGTCGTTAAATCTATTTTTATATTTATTATTATTTATATACTTGCTGTTTTCGACTAGTGGAGTAGTATCTTTTGAACTAGAATTATTATTGTTGTTGCCTATATGAGTAGTCGATTTTGAATAGGTAGGGTTGTCATATTTGACAAGTGGTATTATTTTTCTATTAATGATTTGCCTAGTTGTATCTTGAAAGTTTGTTATTACTTGAACATATTTCTTTTTAGATAAACTACTTATTAATTTTGATACTCTTGTATCAGATAAATTTACAATAGTTGCTATATATTTATTTGTTAGGGTACAATAGCCATCATTTTTACCAAAAAATAAGATTAGGGAATATATATATTTTTCTTTATCGCTTAAATGCTCATTTGTTAGGATTTCATAAGGTATCCATAAACCTTTTAAATTATTTTCTTGCATAATTTCACCTTCTTTCGTAAAAGAATAAAACACCTCAAAAAGGTGCAAATAATTGATTTTAGATATAAAAAAAACGAGTAATTCGCTAGGAATTACTCTTAATCTTCTTAATGCCGATGTGAAAATCACATAGCTTAATTTAATTCGATTATACTATATAATATGGTTAAAGTCAATAAAAATATACTCATTTTGTAAAAAGTTGCATCATTTTTTTATCTAGTAAATCTAAACTAGAATTAGATAAATGTAATCCAGCTAATAAATCTTTAGATGTTTTTGGATAATAGATTCTTTGCTTGCTAATAGTTGTAATTTGATTAAGTAATGCAATACTTCCTTTTTTCATTTTACTAATTTCATTTTCAAACTTCTTTAAAAATTCAAGTTCCTGAGATAAAGCAGGAATTTGTTCTAATTCATCTTTTATATCGTCATAATTTTCAACTTTATTGTTACTGATAGAAGATAACTTGTCAAAAGTATCATTAAATTTTTTTTGAAACTTGTTATATAAAATAGTATAAATCTCGTCTCCAAGATTTATAGTATTATCATAATATGTTTTATTTTCTTTAATAGAAGTGAGAGGAATAACATTTAATGTACCAAAAGATGGTTTATCATCTTTATTAAGTACAATGCAATAGTGTAATCCGCCTAATTCACCGACCTACATTAAATCCTAGATTAGCTTTTATAATATCTCCACGTTTATATCTTTTTAATTTAGTAGAATCAAAATTTTTTTCATCATCATGATAATTAGCAAAATCATTTATCCAATAAGCTAATATATCACATTTTTTATATTCATTTAGTTCTATGTGTTTTTCAAAACTTTGGTTTAATCTTTTTAAAGATAAATCTTTATGATTAATAGTATCTGTTTTTGCATTTTCTATATTTTTATTACTTTTGTCCATATTTTACCACCTTTCAAAACATTTGTTTTATTATAACATCAAATGAAATAAATGTATATATTTTTTTTATATTTTTTCAAAATTTTATCAGCTATAGGCAAAGCAAATGTTATACTTTCATATTTAATATTTTCTAACAATTTTTAAACAATTTTCTAACACTTTAAGATTTTTTATAAAAATATAAAAAATCTTAAAAGCCACAATAGAGTAAGTGTTAATACTAATAATACGTAGAACTATAATAATTTCACAGACTTTATATAAGGCTAAAAAACGACAAATATTAGCAACTAATATTTCTAACACAGTTCTTAGGAACCAGTGCCAACGGCGTGGGGGTTCGAGTCCCTTCATCCGCACCAAAGATAATATCGTTATACCAGACGAAAAGATGATAAAATCGATTGTAAAAGGTTGATTTTTTTCATGCATAATATTATCTTAGGAGGAATAACTGTAGTATAATTAAACTAATATAGTTATATTTCACGTATATTTTATGTGAAAACTATAAATAATGAATTAAAAAGAGAGGTAAAATTATGTTACGGAAAAAGTTAATCAAAATAGGAATGACAATTGGAGTTGGAGCCATGGCAATTGGTGTTTTTTGGAATTTGAATAATAATAATAATAACAAGATTTCAAAACCTATAATACCAGAAGATTTGATGGAAAGTACGCAAAAAGAAGAAGAACAATTTCCAATTTTCCAAAAGAGTAAGACGGAGTATGACGAATTGAAAAAGTATGCTTTTAAAGAAATTAAAGACAGATGTGTATATTCGTTAGACGATAGGATTTTTCTGTTAACGGAAGATTCCAACAGTGATGATGTGATTTGCTTTGCTGATTGTTCGACAGAACAAAAGGCCAGGCCTCTGGCGATAACTAGAGATGGCGATTTTATGGTTCTTGAGACAGAAGAAGGAGAAAAAATTGCTGTTAAAATGGAGGCAAGCCAGAGTGAGCGAATAATTGAACCAAATAAAAATCTGATTCAGTTTGAATCATTTGAGGACAAAGATTCATTATTTAAACTGGAAATAGTAGAATGATTTTTATTTCTACTTATAAAATAGACCTACTTTTAGTGAGTAGGTCTATTTATATTGAGTACGCAATTGAATGCGTATCATACATCAATTTGTTTACGAAAAAATAAAAAATTTTACAATTATATTACAATTCCTCAAATTTATTGACTAAAAAAATAAGCAATGATATAATAAAACGGAAAAAGTAAAAAAATATCAAAAAAGGAAAAATATATACAAAAAACGAAAGAATTGGAGGAAACAACAAAGATGAAAACGCTAAAAAAAATATTAGCAAGTATAATAATCTTAACAATAATAACATACATATTATCATCAATAATAATTCAAAATAAATCATTAGCAGTAACACAAAGTACAAGTACAGACATTAATTCAATAGATACTGCAAAATATCCAGGAATAAAAGAAAAAATACAAGCATTACAAAAGAAATACCCAAATTGGAAATTCAAAATACTTTATACAGGGTTAGACTTTAATGAAGTGATAGCAAACGAATATACAGGACACGGAAAATCTCCTAAGAACTTAATATACAAATCATCAAATTATCAAGGAGCATGGATTTGTTCAATCTGCAAAGAAAGAATATATGACAATGGAAATTGGAGATGTGCATCAGAAGAAGCAATAAAATATATGATGGACCCAAGAAATTCAATAAATGAGTCTGATATATTCCAATTTGAAGAATTAACAAAAACAGATACAGATATAAACACAATAAAAAATATGACAAACGGAACTTTCCTAGCAGGCTATGAACAAGCAATAATAAATACAGCCAATAGTAATAATGTAAATGCTTGCTATATAGTTGCAAGACTAATACAAGAACAAGGAAAAACAGGAACAGTTTTAACATCAGGGAAAGGGTATAATGGTCAATATGTTGGATATTATAATGCGTTTAATAGGGGTGCTTCTGGAAACTCAACAGAAGCAATATTATTAAATGGATTAGCAACAGCAAAAAAATATGGATGGACAAGCTTAGAAAAATCAATAAGTGGTGGAATTGATTTTATAGCAAATCAATATATACATAAAGGACAAAATAACTTATATTTACAAAAATTTGATGTAGAAGCAACAAATGGTCTATATTCAAATCAATATATGCAAAACCTAATGGCAGCAGAAAATGAGGGACTAACATTAAAAAATACATATATAAACACAAATGCAATGTCATCATCACATACATTCATAATACCAGTTTATGAAAATATGCCTAAAGCAGATTGTGTAAGACCTTCTACAAATGAGACAAGCAACGTAACCACAGACTTAGTAAGAGTAAATGTTAATAGTACAATAAGATTAAGAAATGCTGCGAATGGCAATAATACAGTTGGATGGCTATATAAAGATGAAATTGTAACTAGATTGGAAAAAGCAACAGCTAAAGTTAATGGAACTTATTGGGATAAAATAAAGAAGGCAGATGGAACAACAGGGTATGTAGCTAGAGAAACTTATGAGAGCGAAAGTGAGTATAAATTGTATTTAGTTCCTATAAGTGAAGATAGCGGAAATAATAGTAATAACAATAATAGCAATGAAAACAATCAAATTCTAAAAGGTGATGTAAATAAAGATGGAAAAATAACATCAAGTGATTATGTCTTAATAAAAAATTATATAATGGGAACAAGAGATATGACTGAAGAAGAAAAGAAATATGCAGATTATAATGGAGACGGAAAAATAACATCAAGTGACTATGTTCTTATTAAAAATTATATAATGAATAATTAATAAAGGAGACCAACTATGAAAAAAGTTATTAAAAGTTTAATAGTAACATTTATGATGATTTTGATAATAGCAGTTAGTATGCCAAAATCTAATGCAGCAGGATTAACAATATCATTTTCAAAATCAAGTGCAAATGTAGGAGAAAGCGTAACTGTTACAGTAAATGGAACAGGGATCGCTGGTAAAATAGCATTGAGTGTATCAGGAAATGCAACAGTAACGCCAAGCAATGTTTGGGTTGATAATTCATCTGCAACAGCCACGGTTAAAGTAAATGGAACTGGAAGTATAAAAGTTACAGCAACTCCAGTTGATGCTTCAGATTCTACAACAGCTAATCCATTTACAATAGCAACAGCAGGAACAATAACTGTAGCAACAGCAAGTACAAATAATTCAAACCAAAGCAATAATTCAAATTCAGGTTCTAATTCCAATGCTAGTTCGACAACACAACAACAAACAAAATCCAATGTAGCAACTCTAGCAAACTTAGGGATAAAAGGACAATACGACTTTACAGGATTTAAAGCAACAAAAACATCATACTCAGTAACAGTACCAAACGAAGCAGAGTCAGTAGAAATATATGCAACTAAAGGTCAAAGTGGGCAAAAAATAACAGGAACAGGAGTAAAACAATTAAACGAAGGTGCAAATACAGTAAATGTTGTAGTAACAGCAGAAGATGGAAAAACAACAAAAACATATACAATTAATATAGAAAGAAAAGCATCTGAGGAAACAACAGAGACCCCTGAAGAAAGTTCAGAAGAAACATCAACAGAAGAACAAGAAAGCTTTGGACTAAAAGAATTAAAGATAGAAGGAATAGAAATTACACCAGAATTTAAAACAGACATATATACATATACTGCAGAATTAAAAGATGATAAAACAAGTTTAGAATTAACAACAATACCAACAGAAGAAAATGCAGAAATAGAAGTTACAGGAAATGAAGATTTAAAAGATGGTGAAAATCTAATTACAGTAATAGTAAAAGAAAAAGATACAGATAAAACAGCTACATACCAAATAACTGTAAACAAAATATCAAATGAGCAAAATACAACTGAAGCAACAGTAAATAAACTACAACTAAGTAAAAAGAAAATAATAATTTTAGGTGCAGGAATAGTAGTTTTATTATTAATCATAATAGTAGTGATTTTTATTATAAAAAGAAGAAAAAATGCAAATAATAATGGAGAATATTACTATAGTGAATTATATGGTAATAATGATAAAGAAGAAAATTTACAAGAACAAATAGAAGAAGATTATGAGGAACAACCCAAAAGTAAGAAGCATTCAAAAGGTAAGAGATACAAATAATATTAAAATTGAAAAGTAAAAATCTGTAACTCTTGAAAAGGAGGAATTTATGAAAAAAACAAGAAAAAAATATTTAATGATAGTATTTTTAACATTAAGTATAACATTATTACCAATGGGAGGAGTAAAAGCAGCTTTACAAGCAAATCCGAGCACTCATGTCAAAAAAACAGATTGGCCAGTAAACTGGATGAGTAATATTAGAAAAATGGAAGAAATGAATGGTTCAATGGGATTAAGTGAAAATTTAAATTCTGATTTAACATCAAAAGAAAGTAATAATATTGATGTTCATATGATGAGAAATACTGAATATGGAGCAATTGCTATTCTTTCTGCATCCGGTTACGGAAATTCAAAAACATTACAGGATAGTTCAATAAAAACAACTACAGGAAACAAGACGGGAGTGTATTTTACCGGAAATAACTGGGAACATACTGCAGGAGGATTACAAGGTTATATTTTTGAAGGAGTTAATGTGAAATATTATGACACTTATTCATCAGCAAAAGTTGGAGATGCGTTAGAATGTAGAGGATGGCACTCAGCACAATATTTTGCTTGGGTTAGTGATGAGTATCCTTACTTCATACGTGATTCTAGAGGGTTGTTTTCGGTCGGTGGTCATAGTGGTCACGGGGGTTACGCCGGAAATGATCCTATTCCAAGCCGTGGGGTTGCAGTCTGTGGTGCTGGACTTTAATGGTTGTTTTGTCCCTTGCGTTTTAAGACAAAATAAAAAAGATATAATTAATAATCATAAAATCTTTTAGATTATCTAAGGAGATACAAGCATGAAATTTAATATTAAAGAAAAAATAACAAAACATAAAAAAATAGGAATATTAATAATTGTAATAATATTAATTTTTGCTTGTATTATTCCAATTACTAACATCATAAATAGACAAAATCAAATCAAAGAAATAAAAGACAAACCATTATTAGAATATGAAGTAACAAAAAAAGTAGAAAATAATAAATACGAAATATTAGTAAAAATAAATAATGAAAATGGAATTGAAACAGTAAAATATACAAAACCATATACAAATAAAGAAACACAACTTAATGCACATAACAAAATAATTGTTGGAATAGACTATGTAGCTGAAGATAAAAAGGATTATGAATTTAAAATAAAACTGGTTGGAGAAGATGAAAAAACAGAAATTTTACATTTTGAAATTCCAAGAATAAAAGGAAATTATACATTATCAAAAGGAATATATGTAAATGAGCCAGATTTAACAGGATATAATCAAAATTATACTAGATATCTAGACATAACAGCAGATGGAAATTTAACACCTGGAAATTGGGTAAATGGAGACAAACCAGAAAATTGGTATGATTATAAAAATAGTCAATGGGCAAATATTTATGTAGAAAACAATGGGTTAGAAACATATTATACTTGGATTCCAAGATATTGTTTTAAACTCGACCAAGAAAATCAAAGAAGTGATGTTAAATTTATAGATGTATATAATAACTATAAAGATGAAAATGGGTTAGAAACAAAATGGGAAGAGCTAGAAGCACAAGGCTACCAAATTCCAGAGGCTTTTGAGTTTTCTAATACACAAATTCCAGGTTATTGGTCAATGAAATATACCGCGGGAGAAAGTGATAAATATACTATTAACTTTGAAACAATAGCTAATAAAACAGCAGTAAAAATAAAAAACATTATTAAAAATACAACAGAAGAAATTGCTAAATACACATATGCAATAGATGGAAATATTATATATGAAAGTACAACACCAGAAGATTTTGAAAAAGTTGAATCAACAGAAAATGAAAAAGTTGTAAATGTTACAGCATTAAACTCAGCAGGAGAAATTGTTGGAAGTATGACAAAAAAATGTAAACAAGCAGTGGTAAATCCACCGGAACTTACAGGATTTAATGCAGATACAACATTTTATGTAACATATGATGAAAATGATAATGAACACAGCACAATACCAATTAGTAGTGATGCCCCAGAAGATTGGTATGATTATGGAGATTCAAAATGGGCAAATATTGTAACAAGAAATAATGGATTAGAAACATATTATACTTGGATACCAAGGTATGAATTTAAATTAGACCAGACAGCTCAAAGAAGCAATATAAATTTCTTAGAAGGAACAACAACACAAAATTCAGATGGTTATCAAATTCCAGAAGCCTTTACATTTGATGGAAAACAATTAACAGGTTATTGGGCGATGAAATACACAGCTGGAGATGCAGCAGCACCAAGATTTGACACAGAAGTAATGGCAACAAGTACAAGCATAAAAACAAAAGGAATAACAGGAACAGCTAAAGCAGATGGACAAGTATATAAATATTACTTAAACGGAGAATATAAAGGAGAAAAAACAGAAGCAGCAGAAATTTTTGAATATATAGGATTAAACCCAAAAACAAAATATACAATACAAGTAGAAATAAGAAATAGTACAACAGATGAATATATTGGCTCAATAGTAAAACAAATAAGTACAATAGATGCAAATAAACCAGAACTAACAGGCTTTAATGCGGATTGCACATATTATGTTTTATATGATGAAGATGGAAATGAAACAATAGGAGATAAAATAAAAAATGATGGAAGTAATATGCCAAGTAATTGGTATGATTACAGTCAAAGTAAATGGGCAAATATAGTCGTACAAGCAAATGGAAAAACAACATATTTTACATGGATACCAAGATATGAATTTATGATAACCAGCAGTCAATATGCTCAACCATCAATTGGAAGAACAGAAGTAAGATTTATAGAAGGAACATCAACCCAAACAGATACAGGATACCAAATTCCAGAAGCATTTACATTTGATGGAAAACAACTAACAGGTTACTGGGCAATGAAATATACAGCAGGAGATTAAAAAATCCCCCTAAAAAAAGCGAATATTACATTTATATTACATTTGTAAAATTTATTGCAAAATTAAAAACTTTAAATTATAATATAGAAGAATAAAGAAAACTTTAGGGGGAAAAAAATGGAAACATTTGCAGATTATCTTTTAAAAGAAACAGATTTAGTAAATAAAATGGATATATTAAATAGACTACAAAGATTACTAAAGGAAAGAAAAGGAATAACTATATACTTTAACAATACGGTAATATTCAAAACAGAAATAGCAAGAATGTTTATAGATTATTCAAATTTAGATGTTGATAGAAATCTTGTATTAACAGCTTGCTTATTGTGTAATTGCAAAAAAATAGATGGACCACAAAGCTTAGAAAGTTTGCATAGTTACGCTAAAAATGGAGCAGATTTCTTGGCATCCTTAGGATTCGATAAAAGATTTTGCAAAATATGTGAAGAGGTTAATAGATATAGTGGAAGTGAACCAAGAGAACCTGAAAGTGATATATTAGAATTAGTAGATAATTTTGGAGGAATGCTTTTAGATAGACCAGAAAGAGCTGGGTATTCACCAGAAAAAGCATTAATTCAATTAGAAGAAAGCAATTTAAGAGGAAAAGAAAATATATATTTAGAACAATTTAAGACATTTGTAGAACAAATGCAGGAAGTAGAGGTATAATGATGGAAACACAAGAAAAAGTTGGAGATGTTAGAAGAACACCATTTGGAGCACTAAAAAGAATTTGTGAAGAAAATTCAATGACTAGAGTACTTGGTTCAGATATGCTTACAAGATTTGAAAGAGTAACTAACCATAAAGTAAAAGATAAACAACAAGAAAAGCAAACACAAAAAATAACAAAAAATGAGAAAGTACCATTATTTACAGAAGAGGATATGACTACAATACTTCATAAAGATATAGAAATATCAATGGAAGAAAGAGATTAATTTATTAGGCGACACAATAGTCGCCTATTTTCAAATTTAAAGTAATAAAGAAAAGAGGAACAAAAAATGTACGAAATATTTGCAGATTTACATGTGCACATAGGTAGATCAGAAAACGGAAAACCGATAAAAATAACAGCAGCAAGAAGTCTAAATTTTGCCAATATAGCAAAAGAATGTGCTGAAAGAAAAGGAATAAATGTAGTAGGAATAATAGACTGTGCATCACCCTATGTTATAGAAGACATAGAAAACTTCTTAAAAACAGGGGAAGCATATGAATTAAAAGATGGAGGAATAATATATAAAGACAAAGTTTGTATATTATTAGGAAGTGAAGTAGAAACATCAGAAGTAGGAAGAAATGGAAAATGTGGAGCAGCACATAATGTATGCTTTTTCCCACATCTAAAAGACATAAAAGCCTTTTCAAATGAAATGAGCCATCACATAAAAAATATAACTTTAAGCACTCAAAGGTCAGATATATCTGGTTATGAATTAATAGATATAGTAGAAAAATATAATGGAATTTTAATACCAGCACATATATTTACACCATTTAAAAGCTATTATGGAAACTGCACAGATAGATTACAAAATATTTTCAAAGAAAAATATGACAAAATATTTGCAGTTGAATTAGGTTTAAGTTCAGATACATTTCTAGCAGATGAAATATCAGAATTAGAAAACAAAACTTTTGTAACAAATTCAGATGCGCACTCTTTACCAAAAATTGCTAGAGAATATAACAAAATGCAAGTAGAAGATATATCATTTAAAGAAGTAGTAAAAGCATTAAAAAACGAAGACGGAAGAAAAATCTTAGCAAATTATGGATTAGACCCTAAACTTGGAAAATATCATAGAACATATTGTGACAATTGTAATCAAACAATAGAAACAAAAGAACCAGTAGAAAAATGTCCATACTGCGGAAGTGACAAAGTAACATTTGGAGTTTTTGACAGAATAGAATTAATAAAAGACAAAAAAGAAACAAAAAGCCCAGAAAATAGACCACCATACATATATCAAGTACCATTAGGATTTATACCAGGAGTTGGCGGAAAAACAATAGAAAAGCTTTTAGACAATTTTGAAACAGAAATGAATATACTTCACAAATTATCAAAAGATGATATAGAAGCTGTCGTTGGAGAAAAAGTAGCAAATAGCATAGAAAAAGCAAGAACTGGAAATGCTAAAGTACAAGCTGGTGGTGGAGGAAACTACGGAAAAATAATATAATAGAAAGTTCTAAAAATCTCATTATTGAATACACATTATGTATAAAATATGTGCTTGATAAGGAGATTTTTTTGATGAAAAAAAATAGCAGATTTCATTTAAAAACAATAATTGCAAATCATATATTAAATAATAGTAAAGAATATATTTTAGTAACCTTAATATTTGTAATCGGAATATTTTTAGGAGTAATGTTTATAAACAGTACACAAGATACACAAATTTCTGAAATAACATCATATTTTAATACATTTATAGATAAGTTAAAAAACACAGAAAAAATAGATAATATGCTATTATTTAGAACAACCTTAAAAGAAAATATAATGTTAGCATTAACACTTTGGTTTTTTGGAACAACTGTAATAGGAATTCCAATAGTATTTGGAATTGTACTATATAGAGGATTTTGTTTAGGCTATACAATATCAGCAATTATAACAATTTTAGGACTTCCAAAAGGAATATCGTTTGTATTATTATCATTAGTATTACAAGACATAATCTTAATACCAGCAATAATCGCAATAGCAGTAAGTGGCTTCAAACTATATAAATCAATTGTAAAAAATAGAGATAGAGAAAATATAAAAGTCGAAATTTTAAGACACACAATCTTTTCATTAATTATGTTAGGACTATTATGTATATCAGCAATTGTAGAAACATTTATATCAACAAATTTATTAAAAAATTTTTTAAAATATTTCTAAAAATGTATTTACATTTTACAAATATTTTGATATAACATATACATAATTTATGTAAATAATAATTTTGAAATAGGGGTAAGAAAAATGGAGAAACAATTAAAACTTTTTTTTGAATTTTTAGAAAATGATAAAAAATTATCAAACAACACATTACAATCATACAAAAGAGATTTAAAACAATTCAAAAGATTTATAGAAGCATGCGAAGTTCCATACAACAGAGTAGACGAAGAAACAATGAAAGAATACATACAAGAATTAGAAGAATTAGGTAAAAAACCTTCAACTATTTCAAGATGCATAGCCTCAATAAGATCATTCTATCAATACGCAATGAAAAAAGGAAAAGTAAAAAAAGACCCAACAAGAAATATACAATCACCAAAAGTAGAAAAAAGAGTTCCATGTGTGTTAACATCAAAAGAAGTTGAATTATTATTAGACCAACCAAAAGACATAGACTTAAAAGGAACAAGAGATAAAGCAATGCTAGAATTTGCATATGCTACAGGAATGAGAGTTACAGAAATAATTTCATTAGATATAGATGACATTAACTTTGAAGAGGGATACGTAAATTGTAGAAACGCAAACAAACCAAGAATAATTCCATTAGGAAAATTATCATTAAAAGCATTAAGAGAATATACAGAACAAGCAAGAAATATATTAATAAAAGACGATAATGAAAAAGCATTATTTGTAAATGTAAATGGTCAAAGATTAACAAGACAAGGATTCTGGAAAATTATAAAATACTACAAAGACCAAGCACATATAACAAAAGACATAACACCACACGTTTTAAGACATTCATTTGCAACACATTTATTACAAAATGGAGCAGACTTAAAATCAATACAAACAATGCTAGGACATTCAGATATATCATCAACACAAGTTTATATGCAATTTCAAGATGAAGGAATAAAAGATATATATAGAAAGGCTCATCCAAGAGCATAATTAAATATTATTTATAATAAAGAAACACATATTGGAACAAAAGCTAAATATGTGTTTTATAAGTAATAATTAAGGGGATTAAAAGTTTGAAAAATAATTGTAAAATACAATATTTTTAATCAAATTTTGTGCTTTCAAAGAAAGGATGCTAGTAAATATGGAAGATAAAGTAGAATTAGTAGAAACAAATAATCTAACCAGAAAACAAAATATAATATTATACTTTTTTATATATGCTTTTTTAGGATGGCTATTAGAAACAGCATTTTGTATTTTAACAACAGGAGTTTTTACAAAAAGAGGATTTTTATATGGACCAATATGCCCAATATACGGCTTTGGAGCGATTTTGTTAATAGAGAGTTTGAAAAATATAAAAACAAATACAGTAGGAAAATTCTTTGTTGGAATGATAGCATTTACAATATTTGAGTATGTTGTTTCTGTTGTTTTAGAAAGCCTTTTCGGACTTAGATGGTGGGATTATACAGGACAACCATTTAATTTCCAGGGAAGAGTAAGCTTATCTTTTTCTATAGTATGGGGAATATTGGGAGTTATTTTTGTTGAGAAAATACATCCGTTTATTACAAAAGTTATAGAAAAAAAGATTATGTTAATATCAAATAAGAAGAAAATTATAATTTTATATAGTTTTGTTTTTATTACTATTATAGATTTTATATGTTCTGTTGTTAAGTATGTTAATATATAGTTACAGAATATATAAACATTCGCCAATATAGCTCAGTTGGTAGAGCAACGGATTCGTAAACCGTAGGTCGGCAGTTCGATTCTGCCTATTGGCTCCATAAGGTAAAATCGTCGCACCAATGTGACGTTAATGATTAAATCAATCTGAAAAGATTGATTTTTTTGTGCGTTATTGTAAAGAAAGGTGTGATGTGATATGATTAGAATAATTAAAAAGAAAATCAATATGAGTGATGAACTCAAAACCAAAATTAATTGGTCTTGCAAATTTAACAATAGACCCTATCAGATTATAGATGGTCATCTAAGAATTGTTGAGCATACGAATTTAGCGTATGTCGAACCTCATAAAGTTATTATAAATAACCAATTATATCTGTTCTTTAATGAACAAAAATACTTTTATGTCGGGAACTTAAAGAAGAAAATCCCAATTGCTGATTTATCAGAGTACATAGCAAGGCATTAATCGAGAGTTTATATACTCCCATAATATTGGTTTATTTTGTCGTGTAAATAATCAATATGTAAATTAAGGTGTCTTGTTATGTGACACCTTTTTTGGTGCCTTTCATTAAAAGAAAAGGAGGAAAAGATTATGAATAATTATAAAATTACAGCTGACGAAATCATATTAAATGAATTAATTTATACTGAAAATGTGTGAGTACGTACTCACATATTGTGTCTAGCCAGCACTGAATTTGTACTCCCATACAAATTCTATATGGGAATTCCCATACCCTTAAATTTTTAGAAAGGAGATTTCAAATTATGAGAATAAGAAATAATAAAGTTAATGTATTTTTAAGTGATGATGAGAAGTTTATTTTAAAAAGAGATTCTTCACAATTAAATTTATCTCAGTCTGAATATATTAGAAATTTAATTATAGGATATGAGATTAAAATTCCAGAAGTTAAAGAAGAACAAAAACCTAAAAAAGATGAATATATTATAGAAAATATTGTTAAAGCACTAGAAGAAAATATTAATTGCTTAATCAAAGTAAAAAATAAATTTCATCATCTTGGATATTTTGAAGATGAACGAGCAATCGGAACTAAAATTGAATGTTTAAAATTGCAAAATACTACACTAAAAAATATACTTGCTGAAAATGATAAAGACAATGCCAGCTAAGCATTGTCTTTATTAATATTTTTTTTTGATATTACTTTTCCTGTTTTTTCTACATTATAATTTAATTTAAAAAATATACTTACCGAGATAAACTGATATACTGATGAACATACTTGTCCGATACCTGTACAAAATGGTGTTTTTAAAAGAGACATCATCATTCTCAAAACAGAAGCACATATTTTATTAGATGTTGTTTTAAAAGCAGACCATTCTAATTGTAAATAACAAGTTTTAATTCTGTATATAGGATAAATTATGAAATTTACAATTTCGAATCCAAAATAAATCATCGTAATTTTAAAATTCAAATCATAAAATCCATATAAACAAACAAACATAACTAAACTGGTTATAAATAATATACCTAATAATTTATAAGCGTTATTCCTATGATACTTATAATTGAATTCATTTTTACTAATATCAATTGTTGCTGCAGTAACTATTGCATCAGCAGTATCCCATTGTGTATCTGTTATAAGGGCTACAAATGTAAGTGCAATTGTAAATTGTTCACCATACTCCAAAGCATTACTTAAACCAAATAAAAAAATTAAGAAAAACGCAATGTTATTGAACAATTCTACTGAATCATATTTAATACACTTAAAAACATTTAATTGCAATTTGAATTTATTGCCATTTTTTATATAAATATATAA